>Ga0075436_100000684_pt1 | contig 22296 bp, 17 predicted proteins | sample RhiMethybrSRZTD5_FD_75303 | JGI IMG/M metagenome (GOLD analysis project Ga0075436, IMG submission 75303) | Populus rhizosphere microbial communities from Tennessee, USA - Rhizosphere MetaG P. TD hybrid SRZTD5 | ecosystem: Host-associated > Plants > Roots > Rhizosphere > Soil | place: USA...
GAAGAACAGCTTGTCCTTGATGATCGGCCCACCGATGTTTCCCCCAAATTGGTGGCGCTTGTCCTCGGGCTTAACGGGGATGGGAGTCGAAGGCGCCGGCGGGGCAAGCACGATGGTCTGGAAAGGATTGAAGGCGCCGAAATCGCTGCTGCGATAGAACCAGAACGCTTCCCCATGTAGCCGATTGGTACCGGACTTGGTCACCGCGTTGGTCACCCCACCGGCCGAACGGCCATACTCTGCGGAGTAGTTTGATGTGTTCACCTGGAACTCTTGGATGGAGGATTCGCTAATGGAATAGCTGATGCGCGTGCGGCCCTTCTCTTCCGCGAAAAAGGCCTGGTTATTGTCGCCCCCGTCTACCGTATTGTTGTTCAACAGTCCTGAGACACCACGGAAGCTAACCAGCCCAAAATTCCCGTCCGGCACCGCGCCAGGGGTAGAGAGCGCAAAAGTGGACCAGCGCCTGCCATTGATCGGCAAATTATCAATCGTGGTCGAATTGATATTTGTAGAGAAATCGGCGCGGTCGGTAGTGATCACAGGCGCCTCAGCGGTGGCCACGATGGTCTCCGTTTGTGTTTGCACTCCAAGGGTGGCGTCAAAAGTCGTTGTGCGTCCCACCTCCACAGTGATGCTGGTAGCCTTGTATGCTGCAAAACCGGAAGCGGTAATCTCCACCGAATAAACCCCAGGCTGCAGATGGATGATCAGGAACCGACCGCTTTCATCGCTCTTGGCGGTGGCGCTGGCGCCCGTGCCGAGATTCTTGGTAGCTACACTGGCACCCGGAACCAGGGCTCCAGACTGATCAGTCACAATACCGGCGATGGCGCCGTCCGTGGTGGACTGCGCAAATGAACTCGCCGCAACCAAAAATAATGCCGTCACGATTACGACCAAAGCAAGGTAAGAGCTGATGGTAAAACATCCAATCGGATTCTTTTTCATGCACTTTCCTCCTAGAGGGCTTGTACGGCATGCTGCGCACCCGTGCACACCCGCGGCCTTCCCGGGGTAAAAGGGCGGCTTCAGTTTAGGTCAAGCTCGATGACCACACGTACCGGCCGTCAACTGCATAAATAACTCTGTGATTTGCATATCTTCTATCACAAGAGTGAGATCAAGACAAAGCCAAGCTCTGTGGAAAAGCTAGGCGCCCACACTCTATACGCCTGCACACACTCAGCGAAACATACCCGTCGAATTTTCCGCGCAGATGAATATTTTGCAACGTCCGCATGACACGTGGAGGATTGCCTTGCAGGCATGCGTGGGGTAGAGTCTCGGTTCCGTAAACGAGGAAGAAGAATGGCAGAGGCAAGAGCCGCGAAGAAAAAAACAACACCGGGACAAAAAGAGAGTATCAGGCCGCTGATCTCGGCGAACCGTATACAGAAAAGAATCCGCGCCCTCGCAAAAGAGATTCGCAGGGATTTCCCCGGCGAACGGCTGCACCTGGTAAGTGTCCTCAAAGGCGGCGTTTTTTTTCTGACAGATCTCGCTCGGAGTATTCCTGGAGAGGTATCCTTCGATTTTATCGCTGTTTCAAGCTACGGACAGAATACGCGCTCTTCGGGACAAGTGCGGCTGACCCGCGACCTCGACTCCAGCATCGAGGGCCGAACCGTAATCGTCGTCGAGGACATTCTGGACACGGGAATGACGCTGCACTATTTGTTGAGCCTATTTCAGCAGCGCAAACCCAAGCATTTGCGAGTGGCGGTTCTATTGGACAAGCCGGAGCGTCGCATCGCCGCGGTGCGTGCCGACTACGTCGGCTTCTCGATCCCCAACGAATTTGTAGTCGGATACGGCCTGGACTATTCGGAGCGCTATCGGAATTTGCCCTATGTTGGAATTCTGACCCTGGGCAGCGCACTAAAGGGCAGGGGTACGGAGTAGGGACTTCGCCCAGAGCTTCTTTGCGATAGGATCCCCTTCGGGAGCCACGTAGACCCTTACAGACCATGACTTAATGGCTGCTTCAATGCCGTCAAATCGGCTCCGTTTTCTCCGCCTGCTATACTAGTTCTAGTCCATGAATCCAACCGATGCACACGTTGCGACCGCTGCCCTAAACGGCGGCCCGGAAATCTCCGCGGAGGTGCTGGCGACGCTCGCGGAAATCGGCGAGGAAGTGAATGCCTCGCTAGACCTGGATGAAGTACTGGCCCGCGCGGCGGCGCTCATCAAGCGTCACATTGATTACGAAATCTTCGGCGTGCTGATGATGGAAGGGGACGGCAGCTATCTGCGCCACCGGTTTGCCATTGGCTATCCCCGAGAGCTGGCTGAGAATTTGCGAATCCCCTTGGGGCAGGGCATCACCGGCACGGCTGCAGCCACCAGCCACTCCGTCCGCGTCAGCGACACTTCGAAGGATCCTCGCTACATCAACGCTATCGAAAGTGTCCGCTCCGAACTGGCCGTGCCGCTGATTGTGCGGGGAAAAGTCGTGGGCGTTCTGGATATTCAGAGCCGCCACCTCGATTACTTCACGCCCGATCAGCAAAATATACTGACCCTGCTGGGAAGTCGCCTGGCCATCGCTATCGAAAATGCGCGCCTGTTCGAGAGAGTCAAGGAGCAGGCGGACACTCTGCTCCTGTTGAGCGAAGTCGGCCGTGAAACCAGCGCGATTCTAGACGTCGAGGAACTGCTCCGTCGCGCCGCGGAGCAAACCAAGCGCGTGATTGATTATCAGATTCTGAGCATCATGCTTTACGACGAAGAGCAAAAGGTCTTCCGCCACCGCGTGGACGTGAAACACGGACAGAGTGTTCAGGGCAAATTGCGCTCGGGGGCCACCGAAGGCATCGTCGGAGCTGCCGCCACGCTGAAAGAGCCGGTTCTCGTACCCGACGTCACAGTCGATTCGCGTTACATCATGATGAATCCCGAGACGCGATCCGAGCTGGCGATTCCGATGATGCACCAGGGCAAGGTCATTGGCGTTTTGGATCTGGAAAGTCCGACGCCGAATTATTTCACCCAAGATCACGTGCAAACGCTTTCGATCTTGGCTGCGAACCTTGGCGTTTCGCTTGAAAACGCGCGCCTTTACGAACAACTGGCTAAAGAAGAAGCGCGCCTCGAGCGCGATCTCCAAGCGGCAAAAAGAATTCAAGGCGCGCTACTCAGACCTGTGCCTACGGACGACTACGGTGTCGACATCGCCGCTCGATATTTGTCGGCTCGCGAAGTGTGCGGCGATTTGTACGAGTTCTTGCGCTACGGGCCGCAGCAACTGGGGCTCGCGCTCGGCGACGTGAGCGGGAAAGGAACTGCCGCGGCTTTGTATGGCGCCGTGGCGATTGGAATTATGCGCAGCCTTGCGCCGCAGAAATTGCAGCCGGCGGAAATGCTGAAGCAAATGAATCAGCTCGTAGGTGAACGGCGCATCGAGGGGCGGTTCATGACCGCGTGTTTCGCAACGTGGCAAAAGGGCCGTCAAAAGTTGCGCGTCGCCAATGCCGGGCAGTCGCAGCCGCTCCTGTACAAAGACAACCGTTGTGGGAAAATCGAATTGACGGGCTTTCCACTGGGAATTTATGAAGACGTGACCTACGACGAGTGGGGAGTCACGCTCGCGCCAGGCAATATTCTCGTGTTTCATTCCGACGGCATCGCGGAAACCACCAATAGCGAGGGCCAGTTTTTCGGCATCGGCCGTGTCAAAGAACTGATTGAAAAACACCACGAGGTCACGGCAACGGTGTTGGCCGATAGGATTCTGAGCGAAGTGGATTGGTTTTCACAAAGCGCGCCACTGTCGGACGACCGTACATTAGTGGTGATGAAAGTCCGATGAGTCACCCAAATCCCGGTTCTTCCCGCAAACTGAAATTTGTTGACCCGGTTGCATTTACACCGCACTTTGCGTGGAAAAAGACTCCTTCATCTCCTGGGGAGCAGGTATTTTGCGAAGGAGTGGCTTTGGCGTCGGCGGCCGAGAAGTTCGCAACGCCTACTTATTTGTACAGCGCCGCTGCAATTGCGGATGCCTATCAGGAATTGCAAGAAGGTTTGCGCGGAATTGGCCACACGATTTGTTTCGCCGTGAAGTCCAACGGCAATCTCTCCATCCTGAAGCGCCTGGCTGAATTGGGGAGCGGCTTCGACATCGTGTCGGGCGGTGAGTTGCGGCTTTTACAACACCTTGGCGTGCCTGGGGATCGCATTGTTTTCTCCGGCGTGGGAAAGAACCGCGAGGAAATTCGCGAGGCACTGGATTATCGAGCTGGTGCGCAAAGCGAGCCTGGAATTTTGCTCTTCAACGCGGAATCCGAAGCGGAACTCCAGATTCTGTGCGAGGAAGCCTCGCGCATCGTGCAAAACGGCGCAAAGGCACCAGCGGCCGCCATCCGCGTAAACCCTGACGTGCTGGCCGGCGGCCACCCGCACATTGCCACGGGGCGGCACGAACATAAGTTTGGGCTGGACTGGAAGGAAGCGAAGCGACTGTATCTGGCGCACCGGAATTCCAAATGGATTCGCTGGGAAGGACTCAGCGCGCACATCGGATCCCAGATTACGACCCTGGATCCGTTTCGCCGCGCCGTGAAACGGCTTGTAGGGTACGTCGAAGAACTGAAGGCGCAAGGGATTCCGCTGCGCTATCTCGACGTCGGCGGCGGCCTGGGCGTGCGTTATTCCGATCAAAAGCCGCCAAACCGGACGGCCTACGCCAAACTCATCAAGGAGTTGGTGCGCGGAGCTAATGTTGAAATTCTCCTGGAGCCGGGGCGCTCGATTATTGCGCAATCGGCGGTGCTGCTTACGCGTGTGGTCTACACGAAAACGACTCGCGGCAAACGCTTTGTGATTGTGGACGGAGCCATGAACGACCTGATGCGGCCCACGCTTTACGGAGCCATCCATCCGATTACCAAAGTGACGCGCGACGGAAATGAGGGAAACGCCAAGCGCCAGCGGGCTGACATTGTGGGGCCGGTCTGCGAAACGGGAGATTGTTTTCTCCACGACTGGCCGCTGGGTGAGGTGCAAGCCGGAGATCTGCTGGCGATTTGGGGCGCTGGTGCATATGGAATGGCGCTCGCTTCCAACTACAATGCGCGATGTCGCCCGGCGGAAGTTCTCGTCGAGGGTGACACCTTCCGGCTGATTCGTCGGCGCGAAACCCAGGAAGACTTGCAGCGCACCGATATTTTGGATTCCGGGACGTTCGCAAAGCGAGCCTAACCCATTCATTCTAAGTGGGTAAGGTTTCCCGGCGAAGGGCACTCCAGAGTCAGAAAAAGCCGCAAGCTAGCTTGTGGCGCCAGCTAATTTGTCGCAAAGAGTACTTCATGTGGCCAAGTCTCAAGCAAACAGGATGGCTAGTTCTTTCCCACCTCGTAAACGACTTTGCCGCCCACGATCGTATAACGCACAGCCGCGTCCTTGATTTTTTCCGGCGCAATCGAGAATAAATCGCTGTCAAGCACGACCACGTCCGCGAATTTACCCGCTGTGAGCGAGCCTTTTTCTTTCTCCCGGAATTCCGCAAAGGCCGAGCCCATCGTGTAGGCCTGGATGGCCTCCTGAAGAGTCAGTTTCTGCTCCGGGAACCAACCGCCCGGATTCTTTCCGTCGAGCGTCGCGCGTGTTACCGCGGCGTAAAGCCCAAGCATGGGATTCAGTGGAGCAACGGTCCAATCGCTTCCGAAGGCCAGCCGCACTCCGTGGTCGACAAACGTGCGAAACGCGTAAGTGGTTTTCGCGCGGTCGTGACCGATCCGTTTTTCTGCCCAGCGACCGTCGTCAATCGCATGATAGGGCTGAACGGAAGCAATGACTCCCAATTGCGCGAATCGCGCGAAATCCTCGGGGCGAAGATGCTGCGCATGTTCGATGCGCCACCGTCGATCACTGCGCGGGCCGTTCTGCTTCGCGACTTCCGTGTAAATATCCATCATGATGCGGTTCGCTTTGTCCCCGATCGCGTGAACGACTAATTGCAAGCCGGCTTTGTCCGCACCCAAAGTCATCTTCAGCATATTGCCTTCGGGCAACATCATCTCATTGGGCAAACCAGACGTCTCCGGCGCGTCGTTGTACGGCTTTTCGAAAAGAGCAGTGGTCGAGCCCAGCGAACCATCCGCAAATCCTTTAAGCGCGCCCAGATGAATCCAATCGTTGCCAAAGCCCGCGCGAATTCCGGTCTGGGCAGGCGCTTCCCATTGTGGTAGCGGAGTAATGCAGTAAATGCGAAGCGTCAACTCGCCACGAGCCGCGAGCGTCTGATAGGAGCGGACGTCCGCAGTGGAACTAATGTCGTGAATGCTGGTCACGCCGAAACGGCGTGCTTCGTCCATGCCCGCATGAATCATGCGGAGAAGTTGTTCTTCGGAAGGAGCCGGGATGACGCGATACACCAGGTCCATGGCTGCATCTTTCAGGAGCCCCGTGGGATTGCCGTCCTTGTCGCGAACGATGGTGCCGCCGGGTGGGTCTTTCGTATCGCGCGTGACACCGGCAAGCCGGAGCGCGAGCGCATTGGCCATAGCCATGTGCCCGTCATAACGGGTGACGAAAATCGGAGTGTCCGGCGTCAGCGAATCCACCCAATCGTGCGAAGGGAGAGGCGTGCCGCCCCAAAGTTCGTGGTCCCAGGTGCCACCTAGCATCCATTCGCCTTTGGGCAGCATCTTGGCCTGCTCGCCAATGCGCCGGGCAAACTCTTGAGGTGTGTTCGCATCGCGCAGATGCACGCTGCTGATCTCGCCTCCGCCGCTGCTGAAATGCACGTGCGCGTCAATAAATCCGGGGAGAACGCTTTTGCCCTCCGCGTCGATCTTCCTCGTTGCGGGTCCAACCCATTTCGCGATTTCCGAGTCGGAGCCGACTGCGGCAATGCGACCTGCGCGAATAGCCAGGGCCTCGGCACGGGGACGCTGCGGGTCCACAGTCCACACATGCCCGTGAACGATCACCATGTCGGCAAAAGAAGGCTCTTGGGCGTCGACAGCAATAGAGGCACATAGAAAGATCGCCGCAGCTGCGAAAACAGGTCTCATGCGTCGCTCCGGATGAAGTAAGAAATTGATGGCAGATTCCAAGTGCAAGGAGAGGCCGGCAATCAAGCTTCGCCCCACTTCAGCTTGTTGCGCAAAATCTCGAAATACGGCTTCTTCGGCGGCTGAATCAGCTGCAGGTGCTCCTTTGCGCTTTGCACGCGCAGGATATCCGTAGGCTCGAGCGGAACGCCGCGCTGGCCATCCAGCGTCAGGTAAACAGACTCTGCGTCTCCATTTATTTTTATTTCGAGTTGGCAATAATCGCGCACCACTACGGGGCGATCGGTCAACATGTGCGGACAAATCGGAGTGATGATAAAAGCTTCGACCGCCGGATGCACAATGGGGCCGCCTGCGGAGAGGGAATAAGCCGTCGAGCCAGTCGGGCTGGACACGATCAATCCATCCGCGCGGTAACGGCAAACAAAATCGGAGTTGATACTCAGCTCCAGCTGAATCATGCGGGCCAGCGCGCCTTTGTGAATGACCACATCGTTGAGCGCGCGCTGACTCTCGATTACCGAGCCCCGGCGCACGAGTTCCGCCTGCAGCATAACGCGTTGGCTGATGGACGATTTTCCAGAAAGCGTTTCTTCGAGCGCGGGGTAGAGTTCCTCTAAAGTGAAGCTGGTGAGAAAGCCGAGGCTGCCCATATTGATGGGCAAAATGGGAATCCGCCGCGGAGCAGCCAAGCGCGCAGCCGCGAGAATCGTTCCGTCTCCACCGAGGACGAGCAGAAGCTGCGATGCATCGGCAACTGCCGAACGCGGTTGACCTTTGGATCCGCTTGGCAACGCGGCGGCGGTCTCTTCATCAAACACCGTTTTTATGCCTTGTTTTTCAAGCCACTTCAACAGCGGAGGGACAACCGCGGAAAGTTGGTCGCGGCGCGGGCGGGACAGAATGCCGATGGTTTGAATCGCTTTTTCAGGCGCCATGTGTGTTTGCGATTCTACCCGGATTTTTTTCGCGCGTGCAGAAAATACTCTTGATTCCCCTCGGCGCCGGGAAGACGGCTGGGGCGAACCTTGAGAAACTTCAACCCGAGAGAGTTCATGATCTTGCGAACCGACAGTACCGCTCTTTCATGAAGTTTTTTGCTCTTTACAATTCCCCCGGGACCGACTTTGTCTCGAGGCAACTCAAACTGTGGCTTGATGAGAATCACAAATGCGGCGCCAGCTTTTGCGAGCTTCGCAGCGGGGGCGATAACTTGCAGAGCGGAGATAAACGATACGTCGATGGTGACCAAATCCGCCAGTTCGGCAATATTTTCAGAACTCAACTCGCGGGCGTTGTGCTTGACCGGAACCACCCGTGCATCCTGACGCAGCTTCCAATCGAGCTGTTCCACGTTGACATCCACGGCATAAACGCGGTTTGCTCCCTGCTGCAAAAGGCAATCCGTAAAGCCGCCATGAGAAGAGCCGACATCCAGGCAGATCTTGCCCGCGGGACGAATCGCTAAATCTTTCAGCGCGCCTTCGAGTTTGAAACCGCCACGGCTGACATATTTTTGGTGGCGGCTGATGATTTTGATTTTGGCGTTGCTTAGGAACGGCGTGCCCGCTTTATCGGCTCGCTTGCCATCCACCTCAATTTCGCCTGCAAGAATCATGGCCGCCGCTTTTCCCGGGGACTCTGCAAGGCCGCGTCCAACCAAGAGCACGTCGAGACGCTGTCGAACTGGCTTTGGCTTCATAGCGGGCCCAAAGGTCAGGTTCTGCGAAGCACGAGATACTCGGCGATTTCCCGCAGACGCGCGGCGCGTTCTCCGTAGGGCGATAGCTCATCGATCGCTTTCGTCGCGAGTTCGCGCGCAATCTGGTGCGAGCGCTCAAGTCCGTACATGGCAGGATAAGTCGCTTTTTGCTGCGCTAAATCCTTGCCCGCGGTCTTGCCGAGCGCAGCGGAGGACTCTTCGACATCGAGAATGTCGTCTGTTACCTGGAAGGCCCAGCCAATCGTTTCGCCAAATCGCCGCAGCCGCGCGACGTCGTCGGGATCCGCGCCAGCACAAAGGGCGCCGGCAGTGACCGATGCCCGGATCAGCGCGGCGGTCTTGGACCGGTGAATGTATTCGAGCGTCTTCGCATCCACGGGCTTTCGCTCGGCTTCGATATCCGCAACCTGGCCGCCCACCATTCCATTCACCGTGCCGGCGGCGCCCGCGATTTCGCTAAGCATGGCAACTCGCCGTTCTGAAGGCACGGGCGTGGCGCCGATAGTTTCGAATGCCAGGGTCAAAAGACCATCGCCTGCCAGGATCGCAATCGCTTCTCCAAACTTTTTGTGGCAAGTCGGCTTCCCCCGGCGGAGGTCGTCATTGTCCAACGCCGGCAAATCGTCGTGGATCAAAGAATAGGTGTGGATAAATTCGATGGCGCACGCAGGATGGAGCGCAGACGTGACTTCCGGAGTAAAAATGCGTGCCGACTCCAGGCACAAAATCGGCCGCATGCGCTTCCCGCCAGCGAAAACGCTGTAGCGCATGGCCGTATGGATCGATGATGGTTGAGCGGAATCCGCGGGAAGCAGCCGTTCCAAGGCGGCGTCCACCGCGAGCCGGTCTTCTTCAAAAAAGGACGAAAGTTTCATCGTGGCAGGGAAGGAGCGCACAACGGCTGGCCGAGCGGGGTCACGATTCGCTCTCCCGCTCAGGATCGAATGGTTCTGCAGCGAGCTTTCCGTCGGCTTTTTTGAGAAGAATTTCCACGCGGCCCTCTGCTTCTTCGAGCTGCTTCTGGCATTCGCGGGACAGCGCCACGCCCTCTTCAAAGAGTTTCATCGCGTCATCCAGCGAAAGCTGCGGGCTTTCCAGGCGCCGCACTACTTCTTCGAGCCGAGCAAGAGAGCGCTCGAAGTCGGGCTTCTTTGGCGCTTCCGGCTTTTTGGGTAGAGGTGTATTCACAGGCAGACCTTTTTGTCCTTATATCCTCAAACCGATTATTTCTGGCATTGGCGGCACCAATACGTCGATCGGCCGCCTTGCTCCATGCGCTGAATCGCAGTTCCGCACCGGCGGCAGGGTTCGCCTTCCCGGCCATAGGCGCGCAGAATCTTCTCCAGTCCCTGAAACCACCATTGCGAATCGCGAAAGTCCGGCGCCGGGTGTAGGCAGCATTCTAAGGCACGCCCGAGAACCGACACAATTGCTTTGTGGAGGCGCCGGGCCTCCTCCAGCTTCAATGATTTCGCGCGCCGACGCGGATCGAGCCGCGCATGCCACAGCGATTCGCAGGAGTAAATGTTCCCGAGGCCCGCAACGCGCGTTTGATCCAGCAGGAAATCTTTCAAGGGGCGCACAGACGCGGCGAGCAATTTGCGGAAAGTCGCAACTGTGAAGTCTCTTGAAAGCGCGTCGACTCCCAGCGAAGCGAGTCCGGGACTGTCTTCCAGCGAATCCCACGCATAAACGCGTCCAAAATGCCGCCGGTCTGCAAATCCGAGCACGCCATTCTTGCATTCGAACGCGAGGTCGACGTGTACTCCACTTTCGGGAACGTTGGCGCGCTCCCGCAATTCCTTTGCATCATCGAACCAAACGAGTTGCCCATCCAGACGAAAGTGTAATGTGAGCAGGCCACGATCCAGCATCAGAAGCACGTATTTGCCTTTGCGCTCCACGCGCTCGATGTGACGATCCGTCGCAAACTCGGCCAGTCGACGCGCCGGCTGCGGCTTTACCGCGATGGGATGAAAGACGTGCACACAACAAATACGCTGCCCCTGAACAAGCGGGCGCAGCGTGCGAACCACAGCTTCCACTTCGGGCAGTTCCGGCATTGTCGCGAGAAGGAATCAGGATCCCGGGTTCAGCGTGAGCGTGTGCTTCTTCGCTTTAGCCTCGGCGGCTTCGCTGAAAGGCGCAAGAATCGGTTTGCCCTCGTACCAATACGAAAATTGGTCAGAGTAATGGCTGCTGCCGGGCTGCCCCGATTCGCCAGAGGGAATCAACAGAATGGACTCATCCCAGTTCGCGGGGTTCGCCACAAAACGCATCGCTGGCCCGTGAGTCTTCGAAGCCGCGCGAACGCTGTAAATGGTCCCGGACTGCGGTTTGTCCGTAATGCTTAGAAAAGTCTTCAAAACGCTGCTGCGCCCCAGGGGATGAAACATGTCGAGCGAATTGAATTTCTTCCACGCCCAATCGTCCACGCGTTCGCTCCCGCTGTTCTGCGCCAGCTTTTTCACCGCGTCATCCGCGGCAGCCACCAGCAGTTCATCATAGTTCTTGTAGGCTGCCGGCAGCCATTTCGAAGGCCGGTCGGTGAGGGTTTTCTGCAGAAACGTCGTGCTGCGCCATTGATAGAGTGCAGTGTCTTCGCCGAGTATGGGCTCGAGAATCAGCCGCAGCGCAGAATTTCTCACCGCAAAAAGAAAAGAAACTTCCGCAGAGTTAGCTTCCGCAATGCCGTTCCAATCTTTCAATCCTTCAATAAGGCGCTGAGCGCGCGGGTCCTTCGGCTTCGCAGTTTTCGCCGCAGCCAGGAGCTGTTCCGCGAGAAAAACATGCGGGTAGCTATACGTATCCGTCTGCACTTTCAGCATGTCCTCGGTGCGCAAATCGTGGCGGTCGTGCAACAAATCGTAAATACGCGCAGTGCGATACGGCTCTTCCCAACGATCGGTCAAATAAGGTTTATAGTTCGGCCCCATCACGCGCGCGTTTGCGGAGGCAATGAATCCGCTTTCGGGATTGAGCGCTTGCGGCAGCTGTTCGAAGGGAATGTAGCCCGTCCACTCGTAATCGTCCGTATCGCCTGGAACCGGAACGTCTCCGTGCCCCTTCTTTCGAATCGGCACACGCGCCGCCATGATGTACCCGATGTTGCCTTCCACGTCTGCGTAGACCGCGTTTTGCGCCGGCCCCCACACGCGTTTCATGGCCTCGCGAAATTCTTTCCAATTGCGCGCCCTGCCAAGCCAGTTATAGCTGTTGGACAGTCCGCCGGGTTCCGTGGCGGTCCAACGCATTGCATACCCTTTGTCTCCCTCGCGATGGACAACAGGGCCGTGTCGCGTAACGACGACTTGCAAGTGCTCATCGGGCCGCCCTTTGACGCGAATCGTTTCGTCGGTGAGTTGCGCCTTGGCCCACGCGCCTTTCACGCGATACTCGTCCGGCGCGGCAGGATTAAATGTCTCGATATACAGATCCAGCACGTCCGCACCGTTATTGGTAAAGCCCCAAGCGATGCGATCGTTGTGGCCAATGATAATCATCGGCGACCCCGGTAACGCGAAGCCCTTCACGTTCCAAGCAGGAGCCGTAACGCGTACTTCGTACCAGATGGAAGGCATCATCAGTTCGAGGTGCGTGTCGTTGGCCAGCAGGGGCTTGCCCGTTGCCGTGTGCGCGCCGCTAACGACCCAGTTGTTGCTGCCGAGCCCCGCGCGAATCTCTTTGCTCGATGCCCCGAGAAATTCCACCACCGATTGCGCCAACTCCGAAGTTATGTCGGGAGCGTCATTCTCCGCTGCGCCGCTCTTTGACGTTGCGAGGTTCGCCTTGAAAACTGTGTCCGGCTGCATGTCGTCGTCATCGTCGTCTTCATCGGGGTCCGTCGCCGTGCGCTGCGAGCCGTCATTGAGAACGTCCGGGTCGCCGACAACGAAATGATCCAATGGTGATTCGATAGAGAACAGGTCCTTGGCGCGGTCCGCTCCCGCTCGCGCAGTGACCTTGGCTCGATTGATTTCGCGTTCTCGGGTGTCGGCTAAAGTTCGGTACATGTAGCCGGAGATGGCCAGCGTGTCTGCCGCGCGCCACGGTTGCGGCTTGTAACCCAACAGCGAAAATTCCGGCGGCAGGTTGCTCTGGTGCTGCGAAATGAATTCATTCACTCCGCGCGCATACGCCTCCAGAATCTTACGCGCGTCGGGTTCAAGCGTCGTAGCCTCGCGGTCTGCCACGCGGCCCAAACCGAGCGTCCGAAAATCCTTGTCAATTTGCAGCGTCCTCTCGCCCAGAATCTCCGAGAGCTGGCCTCGCGCCACACGCCGCAGCAAATCCAATTGCCACAGCCTGTCTTGCGCCATCACGTAACCTTGCGCTTCCGCGGCGTCCTCAACCGACGCTGCCCGGATATGCGGCACGCCCCAAGCGTCGCGATCCACCGTGACTGTTTGCTGCAAGCCGGGAAGGGAAATGCTCCCATCAAGCTGCGGCAGTGGCCGGTAGACAAACCACCACGCCACTGCGCCAGCCAAAATGACAAAGAACCCAAGAATCCACAGAGAAACACGGAAGAAAGTTCGCAATTGCGCTCCCTGGGTAAAGTGGAGAAGAATCAGTTTAGAGGAGCCATTGCGCGCGCGCAACCGCGCGCGGAAAGTGCGGTGGAAACTGTCTTATTTCTTCTTGGGCGGAACTGCCGGTGCAGGCGGCGGAGCAGGCTTCACATCGGCAGCGACTTTCTGCAAGTCGGTAATCGCGGAGGCACTCAATTCATACAGCGCCGGTTCATTCTCGCGCTTGGCAATGTACCGGTCGCTGTTCCTCGCTATCAGCACTCTCTCCACGCGCTTCCCGCTGTCGGAAGTGACCGTCAGGTCGATTGCAGAGGTTGTGAAGCCGCTGTCCGGAAATTTCGTTGCCGTCAAATCGCGGATATCGCTGACCAACGTGCTTACGCTGCTCTCATCCATCTTTGTTCCGTTGGACCACCAGTCGGACCCACTGCGCGTCAAGAAGTAGCTCTTCGCGCCATCATGAATCTCGATCTTCTCAGGATCCACAAATCCAAAGTCAAACAGCTTCTTGTTCCGAAAGTCGTCCAGGCTCTTGTCCATCGAACTGCCTACCGACGACAAAACCTTGTACGCCCCCGCCACCCCGCTCGATTTCGCGTAGTAATCGTCCTTGCTCTTGCGCACCTGGAGTTCTTGCGCCCCCGCGACATCCGTCACCTTTGCCGTACCCACAGGTTTGCCCGCGTTAAACGCGCTCAAGTCTTTTTTCTCATCGTCCGTCGCGCTCAATTCCATCTTTGCGTCGCCCAGAGAACGCACCAGGTCTTCCACCGCCGACTGATTCGCCCGCATCGGCTTGGGTTTCAGGATTTGCCACTGATTCTTATCGCGCCCGAACTCGACTGTTTCTTTCTTCGCCGTCAACTCCACGCGGCTCAGCTTCTCTGAATCAAACGTCAGCAGCCGTTTGTCCCGCAAATCGTTCTCGCTCTTGTCCAGACTGGTCTTGTTGTAACTCGCCACAAGGAACACGCGCGGATCGCCCGCCAGCTCCGCATAGCTCCCGGAGTTGGTCGGGGTTTCGTCGCCAACCAGAAGTTTCACCGTTTTTCCGTCTTTCTTTGTCGCCGTCACGGAGAGCGACGGTTTGGTCAATCCATACTGGTCGAAGCTCGCCGGCTTGTCTTCCAGTACCTTGTCCGCCGTGAACGAAGCAAAGGTCGATACCAAACTGGAGACGGCGTCCTGGTCCGCGGGCAAGGCTTTCGGCCCCGTGATGGACCATTTGCCTCCGGCCCGCTTGAGTTCGATGGGCTCCGATCCCAGCTTTTCAATGGTGAGTGATTGAATCTGATCCTGCGGAAGATCGACGATTTTCGTCGTGGCCGGCGTCACTGACGCCACTGGCGGTTTTGTCGCCGAAGCTTCTCTTTTGTTCAACCACCAGAACAAGCCAGCAAGAATTGCCAGGAGAACGGACACCGCAAGCAGCCGACCCTGCTTCATTGCCTAGCGCCTCTTCCACCAAGTTACGAACCCGGTCCCCACCACCAGAAGGGGCACCACCACGACGCCGAACCAAAACGTCGCCTGCATTCGCTGCGTAGTTAGATTGACAGGACGTTCTTCGCGTGATTTCGGCCGAATGGAGATCAGGTCCTCGTCCGAGGAAAGCCAGTTCACCATGTTGACGAACAGATCTCGGTTGCCGAGCTGACGCGAGCCTAGCATGCTGTTTTCTGCGGCGTAGGAAGTCCCCACAACCACGAACCGTCCCTGCGGCGAGCCGTTATACGTGCCCGCGGCCGCCAGTGTCAGCGGTCCCTTCTTGCCCTTGCTCGTATCGACTCGGCCGTGTGAGATGTTGTCCGTACCGACGCTTCGGTCAGTGGTGTCAACCAGTTTTGTGACCGTAGTTTTGTCCGTCGACTTGACTTCCAACGAGCGCGCCAAAGGATATGCCGTAGGAATCCTCGTGAGCGGCTGCGTGATGGCGTGCGATTCATAGCTGACGATGAAGGGAATCTCCGGGCCCAGGTTGAATAGGCCCCCAAATCCACTCAAGTCCAAGACCAGGTCCTTATCCGGCGTAACACCCCATTTTCCTAATACTTTGTCGAATTCCTCGTTCTCACCAGGTGGCTCTGCATTTCCCAAACGCAAAGTGGTGTCGAGGAGAATGAGCGCCCGGCCGCCTCCTTCAACGTATTTCTCGATGGCAGAGACCACCGGGGCAGGGTAGTCGTTCTTCGGTCCGCCAATGACTAGGACCGTGCAGTCCTTCCCAATCTCCACATTGGACGCGGGCTCCTGTTGGCCGAGCGTCAGGGCCTTGCCGGCCTCCACGCTTTTCGGTGCCAGCGATTCCGTGCGAACTTTGTAGTTCTCTCGCTCCAGCAACGCCTTCAGGTCCGAATAACCGCGCCCATCCTGCTCGTCCGCCGAATGCTCGCCTGCCGCGGAGAGCATGCACACCGTGCGCTCTCCGGTCCTCGTCGCACGAATAAGCGCGGCCGTAATTTCCTCTTCGGTTAGGCTCTTGGCCCCTTCTTTCCGTGAACCTGTATCCACAACCACAGGCGAATCCGGCCGGAATCCAGCAGCTCTGGCTTCCTGAGGTTTTCGCTCCGGGTCGATGTACCTGGCGTGGACCTTCGGCGAAAGGCTCGAGTAGCGGTCCAGCGTATCTCGCGCCTCCTTGAAGTCGGAGCCGAAATAGGTGAGTTCGGTGTCGGCTTTCAGCCCCTTGACGATCTTGATGGTCTGCTCCGACAAGCTGAACTGTTTGTTGGCAGTTGAGTCGTACGACTTGTTGTAGCGGTCCGCAAAAACATTCACAAAGACCAGCACTCCGACAACTACGGCAATGTACAAGAATGCGAAAGCCGAGTATTTCGTCTGTCTTGCTTTCAGCCAGGCGGGCGCCATTACGATCTCCACCGCAGGGATTCCATCTGCCGCAAAATCAGGAAAAGCGCGAAGAAAATAAAAGAAATGTAGAAAACGACGTCCTTCAAATCCACCAGGCCTTTGCTGAAGTTTTCCATGTGCGTGACAATCGACAGATAGTTGAGAATTTTCGAGAAACGTGAGTCCGTGAATTCCGTAAACCAGCTCAGCATGAAGAGCATCAGGCTCGCAAAAAAGGTGATCGCGCCCGCGATGATCTGATTGCTGGTCAATGACGAAATAAACGCTCCCAGAGCCAGCAGACAAGCGCCCTGCAGCAGCAAGCCGAGATAAGCCACAGCGACGGGCTTCCAATCGGGTTTTCCCCAGAAAAACAGCAGCGAAACAGTGAGCAACGACGTCCCCAACGCGCACATGTAAAGCAAGAGCGCGCCCAGCCATTTGCCCAGCACAATCCCGATGTCTTCCACCGGCGACGTCAGAAGCAATTCAATCGTGCCGTTGCGCTTTTCTTCAGCAAACAACCGCATGGTGATCATCGGTATCAGGAACAGCGATACTGTCCCGGCAAAGTTCAGAATCGGGCGTATGATCTGTTCATTCACGTTAGTGGGCCCGCCGCCTCCCATCATTTGCGCCCGGAACGCGTAATTCACGAAATCGCGCGACGCGACGTAGAAGACCAGTCCAAAGATAAACGCAAACAGAGCGATCACCGCGTACCCAATTGGTGAAACGAAATAACTGCGTAACTCCTTCCGGCAAATAATCCACACGTTTCTCATTGTGCTGCTTCCTTTGCCTTTGGCTTTTCCGCGGGTGCCGCGGATTGTTCTTGCGTGAGTTGCAGGAAGATTTCTTCCAGGCTCACCGACGCGGGCCGCAATTCATTCAGATCCCATCCTGCCTGCACCACCGCGCGTGCAAGGTCACCTCGGGCAAACGCGCCTTTGCGGTTCTCCACTTCAAATGCGCTTCCGTTTAGGCGTTTTCCCTTGAACGCCACGCGGCTCACTCCGGCCACTTTTTCCAATCGCTCCTGAACGGCAATCGTGTCGAGCGCGCCGTCCCGCGACCCCACTTCCACCAACACCGATTCCGCGCCGCGCCCCCGCGCCCGCAGGTTGCTCACCGAATCCGTCGCCACCAGCTTTCCTTTGTTGATGATGATCACCTGCTCGCAGGTCTGCTCCACCTCCGGCAGGATGTGCGTGCTCAAAATAATGGTGTGATCGCCGGCCAGGCTCTTAATCAGGTCGCGCGTCTCGTTAATCTGTTTGGGATCGAGCCCCGCGGTCGGTTCGTCGAGAATCAGCACATCAGGATTGTGGAGAATCGCCTGCGCCAGTCCCACGCGCTGCCGGTAGCCTTTCGACAGCTTCCCGAGCAGCTTGTCTCTTACGTCCGTGATGGCGCAGCGCTCACACGCTGTGTCCACGCGTTGCTTCAAGTCCGTTCCTGACAAGCCCTTCAGCCTTCCGACAAACTGCAGATACTCCGTCGCGCGCATCTCTTGATAGAGCGGCGGAGTCTCCGGCAAATAGCCGATGCGTTTTTTCACTTCCATCGGGTGTTCAAACACATCGAAGCCTGCCACAGATGCCGCGCCCGACGTGGGAGGGAGGAAGCAGGTCAACATCCGCATCGTGGTGGTCTTGCCCGCCCCGTTCGGCCCGAGAAAGCCCACAATTTGCCCTTTCTCCACCTCGAACGAGATGTGATCCACCGCCGTAGTCCGTGCGTACCTCTTTGTAAGCTCGCTGACTTTGATCATATTTTTTTAAAGTTTTGGAAAAACGTATCAACTCGAGGCGATTTGAACCGCCGAGTGCTTCACTGAACGCGTAGCAGTGAAACCATATCCTAAGAACCCGAAAGCCCTGTGTCAACCCTCCATGAAAGTCTGATTGCGTTTTCCAGGAAAAAGCTGCCTGCCGTGAAGAGTGTTTATTTTTTCTTTCCGTTTCCCCTCGCGACACGGTCGCCGGAATCGGGCGCGCGTCCTGTTACAATCGCTTTAGGGGCTACAAGGAGCTACTAAAAGAATCTGAGCCATGTTCGTAGTGCGTCTCATCGGCGTGTTGGTATTGGTCGCGCTCAACGGTTTCTTCGCCGCGACGGAATTCTCTCTTGTCGCTGTGCGCCTGTCGCGCATTCGCCAACTGGTGGCCAAGGGCAGTGTCCGAGCCCGCGTCGTCGAAAGTTTGCTCGCCGACCTGCATCGCGTCGTCTCAGGCGTCCAGCTTGGCATTACGCTGACCAGCCTGGCCATTGGTGCTCTCGGCGAAATCACGCTCGCAAGAGGTTTTCAGGCGTTGTGGCCCGCGAAGCCCGGCATCACCGTGGTTTTTCTGGCTCATAGCCTCGCCGTCGCCTGCGCCTTCGCTGTGTTGAGCGCTCTGCACGTTGTCATCGGTGAACTTGTTCCCAAGACTGTGAGCCTGGCGCGCCCGGAACGCATTGCCCTCTTGGTGGCCGTCCCGTTTCACTGGTTCCTCAACACCTTCCACCTGGCCATCAGTCTATTAGACGGCGTATCCGGCGCAATCGTGAGAGCTCTGGGCGTTTCAGTAGCGCGGACGCACGGCGGCGCCCATTCCACCGAAGAATTGCAAATCCAGATTCAGCAAGCGCGCGAGCGCGGTCTTCTCGCTCCCGGCGAGGAAAAGTTTATTCTCAGCGCCATCGAGCTTTCGCAGATTCAAGTCCGCGAAATCATGGTCCCGCGCCCCGACATGCACACGCTTCCCATCGAGTCCAGCCTCGACGATGTCATGCGCGCCTTTGCCACCACCCAGCGCTCGCGCATTCCCGTTTATCGCGGCTCCCTCGACCACATCATCGGGTTCGTTCACATCAAGGACATGATGTGGGTTCTTCTCGACCGCGACCGCCGCCTCGAAGAAAACATCGCCACTCCCGCGTTTGATTTGCGCCGCGTCTTGCGCGAAGTCCTCATCGTCCCCGAAACCAAGCCTGCCAGCGAACTGCTCCTCGAACTCCGTACGCGCCGCGTCGGCCTCGCCATGGTCGTGGACGAATTTGGCAGCATTCTCGGTCTCGTCACCATCGAAGACATCATCGAGCAAATGGTCGGCGAAATTCACGACGAATTTGACGTCGTCGAACAGCCTCTCCCGCTCGCCGACGGCGCCATGATCTTTGACGGCGGGGCGAACGTTCGCGACCTCGATGCGCAATACAACATCACCTTGCCCGAAGATCCCGCATACGCCACCGTCGGCGGCTTCGTGCTCGATCAACTCGGCTTCATTCCCAAGGGCGGCGAAAGTTTTGATTATGGGAATTATCGTTTTGCCGTTGTTGAAATGGATGGCAAGCGCGTCGCCCGCGTAAAAATCCAGCGCGTCCGTCCTCCCGAAACCGAAGCCAAAGCGGACGCTAAGCCTTCACCCTCGGTCGATGCCATGCTCCAACTCGCTAGGGATCCAAAATCCTCCGTAGGAGACTCCTAGGCGTTCACTGGCCCAGCTTCCCTAATCCTCGCGCCATTTTTGGTCATTGCCAAAATCAGCAAAGGTGTCTATGTAGCGCGTTGAGTTTCCTGAGGCTCCGGTAGACAATGAAGCCGTGAGTCCGCAAAAGCACCGGCTCGCCGATTACCTGCGGCCCAAAACGTTGACGATGTTGTTGCTCGGGTTTTCTTCAGGCCTTCCTTTTTATCTGGTCGGCAATACCTTCGGCTACTGGCTGCGCGATGAACACACCTCCTTGACGTGGATCGGTTTTTCTTCCTGGGTAGGTCTTGCTTATTCGCTGAAGTTTCTGTGGGCGCCCTTGATCGATCGCGTCGACTTACCGTTGTTTAAGCGGCTTGGACACTGGCGCGGATGGATGATGTTCTCTCAGATCGCCGTCGGGCTGGCGCTGGTTGCCATGGGCGGCACTGGCACGAAAGCCGGGCTAGGCCGGCTTGTCGCTTTTGCGCTCGTCGTTGCGCTTGCCTCAGCGACACAGGACATTGTGGTTGATGCCTGGCGCATCGAATCGGCGGACGACGGGGAAGAACAAGGCCTCCTCGCGTCTGCCTATCAGTTCAGCTACCGCGTGGCGCTCCTGACCACGGATTCCCTGATCCTCATCGTGGCCGCAGCCGTGGGCTGGCGCATGTCCTACGGGATCTACGGCGCATGTATGGCCGTTGGAATCATCGCCACCTGGTTTGCGAAGGAACCGAGGCGCGCCGATGCGGTGACAGATGACAAAAGGCGCGAAGCGCTTTGGACCGCGCGCGGTTTCTTCGACGCGGTTGTGGGACCATTCATCGCTTTCTTCCGCGCGCATGGCTGGGTCGCGCTAGTGATGCTAGCGGCCATTAGCCTCTACCGGTTGCCGGACTTTATGATGGGTCCAATGGCGAATCCCTTCTACCACGACCTCGGCCTTACGAAGCAAACCGTTGGAGTGGTGCGCGGCTCCATCGGGCTTATCGCTACGTTTGCAGGCATCACTGCGGGCGGATTCTGCTGCCTGAAGCTTGGCTACATGCGCGCGCTGATCATCGGGGGCATTCTGCAGGCAGCTGCGACTGCTGCATTTGCGACTCTCGCGTTCGCCGGCTTGAGCATTCGTCTCTTTGCTCTCGTCATGGTGGGTGACAACTTCAGCCTCAGCTTTGCCGGCGTCGCCCTTGTCGCCTACATGTCGAGTCTCACCAATCTTGGGTACACCGCCACGCAATATGCGCTCTTGAGCTCCACCTATGCCTGGCTGGGAAAGATCCTGAAGGGATTTTCCGGTGCCGCCGTCGAAAGCCTGAGCGCCTCGCACGGCCTCATTCACGCCTACGGCATTTTCTTTATCGTTTGCGGACTGACCGGCGTGCCCGCCGTCATTCTGTTCGCGGCCCTGGGTTACTGGCACAAGCGCAAGCAACCGGCGGCAGCCGCTGCCTTGTAAGGGCGGGCTTCAGCGCGTCCCAAGCACTCGTAACGCCAAGCCACTGCTGCTCCTCGGGAACGCCAATCTCCCGATTGGCGGCTTTTTCGTCTAACATCCCATTGTGCATCGCCGTGTAGGGGCGCGCCCGCGCACGTAAATCGCATGGCTTCCTCGTTTCCCCCGGAGCACGAACCCCAGTCGCTCGGCAACGCGCAAATTCTCTTGCCGCTACCGCCGGCACCCTTGGCGATCAACCGCGGAATTGGATTGCAGCGGGCTTTGGCGGAAAGGGAGGTATCGGCCAGCCGTCAGCAACGAGGGTTGATTGTGCGGGCGGAAACGGAGGCATGGGCCACCCGTCAGCTACCAAGGTTGATTGTGCAGGCGGAAACGGAGGTATGGGCCACCCGTCAGCCAGGATAAGTATTACCGCTGCGAGAACGATAGAGGTGAATACCGCGAGAATCAAACCGCTAAGTTTTCGTGAATTCATCGCTCCTCCCAAGAAAAGCCGAATGGGACGTAGCGTAAGCCACTTCCTAACGCAAAGCAACGCCCGATTGGGATCTGTGCCGGTCTCGCGAGTGGCCGCCCCTCGACCTGCTGAGACTTTCGGCCATATCTCCCCTTCTCAACTGGAAAATCTCGCGCAACCTGCTAGTCTATCTCGGCGTCCGCGGCGATTTCGCCATATTGAACCATGTTGAACAGTGTCACTCCCTTTTTTATTGTCGATGACCTGAGCGCTACGCTTGCGTTCTATCAGTCCAAGCTGGGGTTCGACGTTCGTTATAAGGGAGGCGGCGACGGAAACACCGACGACTTCTGGGCCATCCTGGGACGCGACCGAGTCATGCTCATGTTCAAGGCCATCACGCCCGAGGTCCATCCACAGCCGAATCGTTCGCGTCACGAATGGGCTCGCTGGGACGCCTACATCTACACGGATGATCCCGACTCACTATACGCAGAGTTCGTAGCCAAAGGGGTTCCCATGCTTCGGGAACTGGCCAACACCAGCGATGGACTCAGGGCCTTCGAGATTACCGATAACAGCGGATACCTGCTCTGTTTTGGCCGCCCGATTAACGACTAGCTGCCAAATAGCTGACGAGTAGCTCCGACAAGTAGCTCCAGCGCCCTCAGGCCATCCTAATTTCCTTTTATTTATCATTTTGATAAAGTCCCCGCGCCCATCCCCAGTTGGATCGCCACGCTCAACGACGCCCGCAGCCAACTCGAAGTCGCCCACCTCTCCCACTGATCA
>Ga0075436_100000686_pt1 | contig 22294 bp, 19 predicted proteins | sample RhiMethybrSRZTD5_FD_75303 | JGI IMG/M metagenome (GOLD analysis project Ga0075436, IMG submission 75303) | Populus rhizosphere microbial communities from Tennessee, USA - Rhizosphere MetaG P. TD hybrid SRZTD5 | ecosystem: Host-associated > Plants > Roots > Rhizosphere > Soil | place: USA...
CGCAATCTCGAATCCCTGCTCAATCCTCGAATCGGAGTCGCCACCTCGATCATCAGCCCTTCCACGCGGCGAATCGAGCAATATTCCTGCCATCGCAACTCCGGCAAATGCCATGGTCGCTCCCACAACTTTGAGTTTTTGTCCTCGTGTCATTGGATTTCCCTTTCATCTTCCCTCTTTGGACGCAGCCTGGAATTTTCAGTGGGACACAGAATCGTTCAGACTCATTTGCAAACTATCTTCCTGTGGAGGTCGCGTCTGTCCAAAACTGTACAGGTCTGGTAAACGCGGTTACCGGACAAGTAGCATTTGACCATCCAAACCGCTGCGCCCATCAGCCTCGGTGCGGAAAAACCAGCGGGCTTCGTGTCGGGCTCCGGTTCCGCTCCGCGCCCGCTCGGACACCATGTAGGGAGAAATCGAAACGATTGGCAAGCTGCGGATCGCCTACACGATTTCCAGACCGACTTCGCCCTCATACTTGGAGCCGGGTTTGCCGACCCAGACCACGCTGCAGCGCTCGCAGATAGGAGGAAATTCATCGAGGACAAGCTCGACCATTTGGCCGCGCCTAAGGTGGAAGCTTCCACGCATCCGGAAACCTCCTTGTGAGAAATCGAGGACCAGGCAAGGGTGCCTGCTCTGACTGACCACCAGGCTGGCGCGCCTCTTCGACAGCACACGGATCGACTGGCGCCCTTGGGGAATAGGAAGGCTGAGCATTCTATCACCCCGCTGCTTCAGGTTAAGGCTCTTACAACTGGCTAAAGCCGAGTGCCTCCATCCAATGTTCGACAGGCGCATCAAGGCGGATGCCTACGACGTAATCGTCGCTGGGGAGCTTCTTGCAATAGACAACCGCGCCTTGCGCCCAGAATCCAGGAGGAGATGAAGCAATTACGAGCCCGCCTGGTTCCCAGAACTCCTGTGTGACCACTCGGATGCCGAATCGGCTGACATTCTCGGTAGGAACGACTTCAAAAACTCCTGGCTTATGGAGACTGGTTAGCCACAGGGGGGCACTGAAATGGTTGCGGGATTCCGACCTTCCAATTGTTCGCCGTGCGTCGAATAACAGGTCTGCGACTGACGGCGCAGGTGAGTACTCTCCAAGACGATATTCTTCCCCCACGTCTCGGGGGGTTTCAGGCAGGGCGATTGGCGCCATGTTCCCTCCGTCCGCGAAAACTCTCGAGCGACTTTTTCAGGCTAGATGAACGTCACGCCGAGGTAGCCCCGGTTGGGTTGGGGAGCGTGGTGGTCATCTCGCCGAGGACATTACGGATTCTGAAACGGGAATGGAATCGAGCGGCTTCCTGAAATCAACTTAGGGCAAATACCCTACTGGCAGTCGAGGAAACTCCGCTATGACATTGACACGAAGAGACTATTCATTTGACTGGCACTCAGTTGTGGGATGAATGCTGAGTTGACAGCTGCGATGAATATTGCGGCGGCCGGAACTCAATCGTGACGTCCTGTTCAGCTTGGACCGGCCTGTTGTCCAACAGAGTGGGCCTATAACGCCATTGGCGAATGGCTCGCATTGTGGCAGGAAGAAGAGAGGCGGAGCCACTCAAGAACTTTACCTCCTGCACTTGGCCAAGCTGCCCTATGGTGGCGCGCACCCTTATTGTTTCAGCCAATCTATAGCGACCATCCGGCCTTGGATAACTAGGCCAGCCAAAGGAAACAAGGTCGCCGGCTTCTAATCGAGCGGGTCTATGAGCCACTGTAGGGTCGGGCTCCGGAGAAACGAGAACAGAAAGCTGCGAGGTCATCGCCAAGGAAGACGTGGCGGCGATCGTTTTTTCCGGAAACCTCACCCTGATCGGCTGGCTTTCCTGGCCCGGGATGGTGACAAGGATCGTGGAAGCTCTTGGGAGGTGCGCGGTGCCTATTGTAGAGGCTAGCCTGTAAGGGACGTGACTTTTTGGCGCACGACTTATCGGCCTGACAGCCTTGGGCGGACGTACGAGCTTGGAACTCGCTGGAGGCGACACGTTTCGCACAATTGGCCCGAGCGCGCCACTGTGCTCCGATTCGACTTCGGCCTTGGCGGATGGTTTGGATTCTATTGCCGGAGAATCCGTGGAGCGCGCTTCCGCGGAATCAGGGGCCCGGGGGCTCTCCTCGAACTTTTCTTCAGAAGGCGTGGCGTCGTCGGGCCCCTTGTCGCCTGCGGAGTTGTCGGAACTTGCCACTGGTGGAGGCGGAGTTCGCGAAGTTGATTCGTCCGCTGGATCAGGCAGTGCCGGCGGCACGGCATCAGTGGCGAGCAGTGATCTTGGCGCCTCTCGGAGACGTCTCCCGAGTGGGCCGCGCCCCACGGTGAGCCCAACGATGAAAGAGGTCACCGCGAATAAAAGCAGTATTGCGAATACATTCACCTGAAAAGCAGAGATTTTAAGAGCAGGAAAGCGCGAGGACGGGGCCTCGATGAGAGCCGCGGACGACTGGCCCGGTCGAGCTTGCGCTGCAAAACCAGCAAATGCGGGGGAGCGTGGCTCTTCTGGATTAGGATCTTCGGCGAGCGCTGGAGAATCCGCATCGCCAATTTCAGAGGGCTCGATCTCAAATTGTTGAGATGAAATGTGCGCCGGCCGTTCTAGCAAGGGGGCTTGTTCTTGCTCGGGGAAAACATCCTTAATCGACAGGGCCGGGAACGCTTCGGCGCCGGTGTGGCGCTCTGCGGCTGCCTGATCCGGAACAACTGGGTCATTGCTATTTTCGTGCACCGCCGCGCTATTGTCATTGTTATCAGGGACAAGGGCGAACTCGCGAGAACTGATTGCCGGGGGCTGCTCGTCGTGGTCAAACGTGGGTTCGGTTTCGGGCGCAACTGCTTCCTCTTGTGGCTGGGGGTCCGTTCCCAGCTTCAGCTTATTCTGCTTTGCGAATTCAATGAGCGCTGCAAACCTGCCGCCTGCAATTGCAAGATCGTCAAAAACACTTGCAACGTTTTTCGAGTTGAACTGAAGCTGCCGGGCCGTAAGAGAAAGCCGGAGGCTGTCGTCAAGTTCGGTTCGCTGGCTCTCCGAGAGGAAGTCTCGCAGTTCAAAATAGCGCGCGCCGCTCTCGTAGTTGTCTCTCCAGTCATGCATGGCCCGAAGACGACGATTCGCGTCCTTCTCTAACTCCCGCTCCTGCGGTTCCGCGCCTTCGATGAGCACTTCTTCATCGCCATGGGGCAATGCCAGGGTGATTTCTCTCAGTCCACCACGCAGTTCCTGAAGCTTGTTGGACGGCAAAGATGTTTTTCGACACACCCACTCTCCGCGCTTCTTGTCGAAATCAATGGTGGCGCGATACTCAACGGTTTCATACTTGAATACCGGCAACGGCATGAGAGGTGGCCACGTGCCGGCCAGGATTGATTTCATCTCGGACTGTTGACGTGGAGAGGTGAGTCCAGCAATGTTGGCCTTATGCAATCTCATGATTCGGCCCAAAGAACTCTAGCCCGGCACACGGGCCTGGCTGTGGCGATCAACCTGTACTGTACCCCAACACCATCCGAAGCAATTAGTTTCTTTTCCCTTCAGCGAAGCCCCTTTCGGCCAATTTCAGGGATCTGTTTCCTGGGGGTCCTAGCCAACCGACGACTGGGATCACAAATGTGCTTTGCCATGGCTACCCGAGGATGCGAAGCCTTGCTCCTTCAAGTTCTTCCTTTTGAACTACATACAAGGGGGGCGGAATGAGGTTGTCAGTGATGAAAGCACGAACCGGCCATCCCGGTACTAGTAGGAACTTCTCCGGTCAGGAGACCAACCAGGATCAGGCAGAACTCGCTGCCCCAATCCATTTCTTCAGTATCGAGGTTACCCAGTGTTTGAGGTTGTACAAGGCCGCATTCCAGCGGCGAGATTCTCCCACAATAGCCGTTAAGTGGGCTTGCAAGTAATCCGTTTCGGTACAAATCTTCAATTTCGTTCTCAGTGGCTACTTGTGCAGCGGACACTTGCCTTGGGCTAAAACAGCTCTTCGCGAACAACAATTTTACGTTGAAAAAACACCAGCCTTAGTGACGCTGCTCTGTGACCGGCTGGGGTGGGAGTGACGGCACGGCTGCGTGCAGCCCTCCTCCGAATCCTTGCCTTATGAGTTTGAAAATTATGCGGCGATTTTCAAGAATCGTTTTCAGCCATGCGAAGCGGCCCATTTGCGGAAAATAAATTCCCCGGAAGCAGAGGCGTGCAATAAGGATGTTGATGCGATAACCCAGCGGCTTGTGGTTCAGTGAATCCACGGCCCTTTCGATGGCCTCTGGATTGTAAGAGCTGATCCACCCCTTGCGCACCTCGTTATGCGCTTCGTCGATGCTCATCTTTAGCGGCGTATGGGCCATCGCAAAGGGAATGAACTCTTGCCAGTGCTTGGGGCGGGTGAGCCGCCCCGCGGCTTCCAGCTTTTTGTACAGGGGCGTCGCAGGAAGAGGGGTCATTAAGCCAAAGATAGGCAGCCCCGGAGGCCAGGTACGAATTTCCTTCAGAGTTCGCTCCGCTACGCCGGGCGTGTCATTGTCCATGCCAAAGATAAAAGAGGTGATGGCAAAAACGTTGCGCTGGGCGAGCCGATCGAGCACCACCGCATATTCACCCGGCTTGTTGAAGCCCTTTTTTACGTCGGCAAGGTTGATCGGATCGATGGATTCCATTCCGATGAAAATCCACTTGCCCCCCGCGGCCGCGATCAGATCGACTAGTTCCTCATCGCGCAGCAGATTGGCGCTGATCTGGGCGACCCAATGCACTTGCGCGTTAGCCGCAATGATGTCTCGCAGCAATGACTTTGTGCGCCTTACGTTGATGGCAAAATTGTCGTCGATGAAAAATACGGCTATCTGGCCGCCTTCCTCCCGCGCGCGGGCTTTTAGCAGCAAGAGTTCGTTCACCACGCTTTCATTGGTCCGAAAGCGGATAGAGTCGCCAAAAAATCCCGTCACGGTGCAAAACTCGCATCCATAAGGACAGCCGCGCCCGGACTCCACGGGAATAATTCGAAAGGTTCCCCAGCCAGCTCCGATTCGCTTGAGTAGTGGCTGCAATATGCCCGGAAGCAAATTGAATTGGTCCAGTTTGATTTTGTCCCAGGGAATCTCCGGATAGGACTGCAGCGATGGTTTGCGCTCTTGGCCAAAGTCGTCCACTGGGGCGTAGACATCTTTGAGCGTGCCGCGCACGGCATCTTCCACAATTCTGGGCCATGTCTCATCAGCTTCGCCAAGAGCAACCGCGTCGGCATGGCGCGAGCCGCCGTCACGTCCTAGAGCCTCATCGGCCATTTCCGTGACGTGAGGGCCGCCCATTACGACCTTTACTCCCACGGCGCGCACTGCGTCCGCCATGCGATAGGCCTTGGCGATCATCCTGGTCATCGCACCGATGCCGACCAGTCCCACATTTTGTTCACGCACGTATCGCGCAATACTTTCTTCGTCCATGGGCTGCGCGTTGCCGTCAATCAGCACGACTTCGTGGCCAGGCGGAGTCAGTGCTTGCAGCAGGAACATCCAAAGATGCGGCATGAAGTTGCGCGTCACACCGTTGTCAGGGTTGTACAGTAAGATTTTCATTTAAGAGAATCTCTAAACAATACATCATAAGCCATCAAGGAACACATAAATATTCACGCTTGTACATTCGACGGGTATGAGTCACTGTCTCCAAGGTCCTGGTAAACGCGGTGACCGGCCATGTGCTGGCCTCCACTTTTCCAATTTGCCGACTTGCCAGGAGTTGGGAACCGGCGACCAACCTTTGGCCATATAAAACTCAAATGGTGTTTTTTCCTCGAAAATCTAAGACGCTTTTCGCTCGGGTAATCAGGAGCCATTGAAACATTTTCACTGAATCGATAGAGTTGAACTCATAAGTCAGGAAAATCTTCGATGGATCTCGTACCACTCGACGAGCAACGCCAGCTGTTTATTTCTCCGTCGATCGATGACTGGAAGTCGATCGAGGATCAAGGCATAACTGCAGTGATAGACCTGGACGGTGATCTCGACCTAGGCATTCCAACCATTCCCAATCACATGCTCTATGTCTACTTTCCCATCTTCGATGAGGACCTTCCGAATTTGAAGAAGCTGCACGCGCTGGCGAGGCTTGGGGCGCGATTGGTGGCCAACGGCGAGAAAGTTCTAGCCCACTGTGGCATGGGTCTCAACCGGTCGGCTCTGGTCGCGGGATTGGTGCTGACCTATCTCGGGATGAAAGGGGAGGATGCCGTAGCACTTCTGAGGGAAAAACGGCCCGGCGCGTTGTTCAACGAAAACTTCGCCGTCTATCTCGCGGCGGTGCCGCCCAACACCACCCCACCGGGCCCGCCCTAGAATTTGACTTGTCCGGTGGGGCGACAAATTAGGACTTGACCGAGTACCGACCTACATTCCCCTTTACCAAGAGCCTAGACCGATTAGGCGAGCGGGCTCAACAAAGTCAACAAAGGGGGCGAAGAGTATAATCGGGGCCACTATGACACTCACACGAAGAGATACGTTTGCAGGGGCGATTGCATTGTTTTGTGAGTTGGGCGCGGCCGAAGTTCAGGCGCGGGCCGGAGTGAAGGGGCAGCCGTCTTCACCGCGAGAAGAGACGCCACCGGAATCTCGCGCTGCTACGCAGCCGGAGTCCCGAAGCGAGGCGCAGTCAGGAGCAGTATCCGGAGCGCAAAGTGCGGAGCGAGCCGGGGCAGACCTGGTGTTCAGGCACGACTTGCCGGGTATTTCGATGGACGACTGGGAGGTGACGGTCAGCCAAGTGGACTATGCGCCGGGGAGAGTGGGCAAAGTGCATCACCATGCGGGCTTCGTGCTGGCGTATGTGCTGGAAGGAGCGATCGTGACCAAGGTTTCCGGACAGGAAGAGCGAACTTACAAGCCGGGAGAAATGTTCTTCGAGCCGCCGGGAAGCACCCACGAAGTGTCACGCAACGCGAGCGAAACGCAGCCGGCAAAGTTGCTGGCGCTGATCTTCGCGAAGAAGGGCGCCCAATTGACGATGCCGGGGCCAGCGTAGACGGTCTGGCCACAAGGAGACTCAGCTTTAGCAGATGGGACCCTTGGTGAAGGGCAGCGCGCGCATGTAAGCAAAGCGGCGGCAAGCCGCCGCACTCCCAAAAGGATGCTGCGTCAACGCGACTGACGATGATTTATTTTGGGGTTGCGGGGGCCGCGTAGATTCTTGTTTCAGGGTGGAATTCCGCCCAGGCGAACCAATACTCCGGCTCCAAGATCAGCGATTCGAGTTGTGCGCCCTTCAACGGACCGGAAAGACACTTTCCATAGGCGTCCCAACGCGAGCCGGTTTCCCTGTCGGTAAGTTCGGTGGCTTCCGCGTTGGCGGCGCGGAATTGCAACGCCTTCCCTTTCGCGCGCGCAATGAACGCTGTGGTGGTGTCCGAAGCCCGCTGATGGACGATGAGCACTGGCTGACCGCCGAGGTCGTCGTGGAGGACGCGGGCTTCGCGGAGGACGGTCAGGGGAAATGCTTCGCTGGACGCGCCGACGTCGAGACCAAGAATCATGGTGCGCGGCTTGAGGCGGTCGTCCGCGCGGAGCACGCCGGGAGGCGCGGAACCCGCGCCGGAGAGGCCGCGGCGAATCATTTCATTCTTCTCGGGGATGCGGTCGGCGTAACCGGGGAGAGGCTTCAGCACCAGCGTGTCAGGATGCAGGCGGCGCCATTCCTTCCAATCGGTAAGAAGAAACGGATACAGCTCGAGATGCGCACCTTTGAGCGGGCCGGAAATGGCTTGCAGGCTGGACTGCTGCCAGCGGCTGCCGGTTTCGCGATCCTGGAAAACTTCGTTGCCGCCGACGACGCCGGCATTATCCATGTGGAGTTCGTGCCCTTTGCTGGCGGCCCTGAACACGAGGGCCGTGTTGCAGTAGCTTCACCAAGTGACGGCAATGGGGCCGGATGGAGATTGGTCTTCGACGAGGCCATGCTGTGAAAGAATTGCGGCAGGGTAGGCTTTGGCAACGGGGCCAGCGCTAATGCCGATGACGCGGTCTGGATCATGCAAAAACGTGGCTGAAGAAGCGGGGATGAATTGAGGGTCGTGTACCGCGGTGTAGGGCAGGCTTGGCGTTGCTTGCTTCTGCGCTGCGTGGATTGCGCCGAGGGTCAAGACGATTGAGCTGGTGGCGAGAACGAAGAAGTTTTTCGTGCTGGTGATGAGCATGGCTTTTTTCGCGCGGAAACTTCGCGCACCCCAATTCCATTGTGCACCGGGCGAAGGCAAAGCACCAATTCAAGAAGATTTCGAAGCGAATGAAAGAGATGAAAGAAAAGTAGAATTCGGCAAAAGGAAATCATCGAAGCCGGGAGTTTGTAACTGAAGAGGAGGAAGAGTCGTTTGGTTAAGTAAGAGCGTGGGCGGGCCAAGAGGGCCACCCAACATAAGCAGACAGAGGTGTTTATGAAAAGCACAGAGATTGGGACGGCGGGACATGCGGGAAATGATGGGAATTGGGCAGTGACCGGGGCATCGCTGCTAGTGGGGGCGGGATTCTTTACGTTGTGGTTCTGGCTGTTGCCGGGATGGCTGGGGTTTCATGTTGACTTGGGCAGCGTGGCACCGTGGCGGTGGATCGCGGCGGTGCCGTCGGTGCTGGGATTTGCGGTGGCGTTGCGGTGCGTCTGGGACTTTGGGCGAACGGGGCACGGCACGCCGGCGCCGATAGCTCCGCCGAAGCGCCTCGTGGTCGTCGGCTTCTACCACTACGTACGTAATCCCATGTACTTAGGATTCCTTACAGGCTGGACCGGGCTGTGGGTGGTTTTCGGGCATGCCAGCTTGCCAGCAATCGCCGTGGCGTGCCTGGTCGTGCTGGGCGTGCATTTGTTTGTCATCGGGTATGAGGAGCCGACGCTGCGGCGAATGTTTGGGGCGCAGTACGAGGAATATTGCCGGAACGTGCGACGGTGGCTGCCACGGCAACGGCCTTGGGAGGGAAAATGCTAACCGATTGGAAATAAAGGCAGGGCGAAACACGACCAGCCGATACGCCGGTCGAAAGGACGGCTGTCCCTGTGTACCAAATGACATGGTACCGGGGGCCTATTCCCACAAAAAGGGACAGGCATTATTTCTGTATTCTCCTAGCCCTCTCATGCGCACGCCCGCGGGAAAGCTTCGATTCTGCTGGGCAAGAAGCATGTAGCCGAGCGCCCTTTCATCGGGCGCAGCGGAAGACAAGCAAGACCGAGACTGTTTCGGGCGGCCTACGAACGAGTCCAGGAGTTCGCGGGACACATGAAACTACGAAGTAAGTTCTTGCTCTCTCTGGTGTTGGTCATCGCCACGATGACCGGCGGCACGCTGCTGGCGGTGCGCCAGTCCATGCAGGCACAGGCACAGCGGCAGGTCGAAGAAGACGCGCGCAATTCTATCCTTACATTCCAGGTGATGGAGCAGCAACGGCGGCTGGTGCTGAGCCGTAAGGCGGAGCTGCTGGCCACTCTGGCATATATGCGTAACGGCGATCCGTCGGTGATTCACGACGTAAGCCACGATCCCTGGCAGTCGGAAGAGTGCGACCTGTTTGCGCTCGTGGACAGCAAAGGAAAGATCACCGCGCTGCAAAGCAGGATTGCGGATTTTCCGGCGGATGTGGCGAGCGAAAGCATTCGCGAACTGGTGCGCGGGGCGGGCACGGTGGATTGGTGGGTAAACGGGAAGCGGGTTTATCAGGTCGTGGTGAAAAGGTTTTTCAAAGACCCGCCAATCAATAGCGTGCAGATGGGCGAAGTGATTGTGGGGCGGGAGATTGATCCCGCGAGAGCCAAGGAATTGGGCAGGATTTTGTCGAGCGAAGTGGTGTTTCAGTACGGACAAGAAGTGGGCGTGAGCTCACTCTCGGCGGTGGAGGAGCAGCAAGTTGCGCGAGAGTTCAAAGGAGAAACCAAGCCCCCAGAAGCGCAACTCGGAGACAGGCATTTCTACACCGGCTCGCTAGAGCTGCTGCCCGGAGCGCATCCGAATTTGAGCTTCATCGTGCTGAAGTCGGATGAAGAGGCGCTGGCATCTCTTGGTCGCCTCAAACATTTGCTCGTCGGCCTGGGATTGATTGTGGTGCTTGCGGGCGTGATGCTGGTGTACGTGATTTCAGACACGTTCACGAAGCCGTTGGGCTCGCTGGTGGAAGGTGTGCGGGCGCTGGAGGAAGGAGATTTCAGCTATCCGCTGACGGCGGCGGGCGGGGACGAGGTGGCGCGGGTGACGCGCGCCTTTGAAAGCATGCGCAACACGCTGGAGCGAAACCAGGAGCAGCGGGAACAACTGGAGGAACAACTCCGACAGTCTCAAAAAATGGACGCTTTGGGCCGGCTTGCCGGCGGCGTGGCACACGACTTCAACAATTTGTTGACGGTGATCAAGGGAAACAGCGATCTGGCGCTGGAACGAGTCAAGCCCGAGGACCCGGTTCGTGGAAATTGCGAGCAGATTCGACGCGTGGCGGACCGGGCGGCGCTGTTGACGCGGCAGTTGCTGGCGTTCAGCCGCAGGCAAATGCTGCAGCCTAAGATTCTGGACTTGAACGAATTGATCGTGGAGATGGGCAGGCTGCTGCAGCGGCTGCTGCGGGAGGACATTGAGTATAAGGTCGTGCTCGGGGAGCCGTTGGCGAGAGTACAAGCTGACCCCGGGCAAATCGAGCAGGTGCTCTTGAACCTGATTGTGAATGCCGCCGATGCCATGCCCAATGGCGGAACACTGACTATCGAGACGCAAAATCAACGAGTCGATGAAAAGTATTCGCAATCTCACGCGCCGCTGGCGCCAGGAGACTACGTGATGCTGGTAGTAAGCGACTCTGGGCAGGGAATGGATGCCGGGACTAAGGCGCGGATTTTCGAGCCGTTCTTTACCACCAAGGAACCGGGCAAGGGCACGGGGCTTGGGTTGGCGACTGTGTACGGCGTGGTGAAGCAGAGCTCGGGTTACATCTTCGTGGATTCGGCCCCAGGAGAAGGGGCGACGTTTGAAATCTACCTGCCTCAGGTACCGGAGCAAGTGCTGGCGGCGGAGGCGAAAGAGCGGGCTGCCCAGGTGCGCCGGGGAAGGGGCACGGTTCTGCTCGCCGAAGATGAAGAAGACGTGCGAACGCTCACTTGCGAATTCCTGACGTCGGCCGGTTACCGAGTGTTGGCGGCCGCGGACGGAGCGGAAGCTCTGGCCATTTGCGAGCGGGAGGGAGAAGAGATTGATCTCCTGGTCACGGATGTAGTGATGCCGCGCATGCGAGGGCCGGAGCTGGCAAACAAGCTGAAGCAGCGGCTGCCGGGGCTGAAACTTGTTTATATGTCAGGATATACGGATGAATTCAGCGCTGTGTCCAATCCACTGGAAGGCGCATCGTTCCTACAAAAGCCCTTCTCGCGCGACGCATTTCTGCGGCAAATCCAAGACGCACTTAAAGGGAAGCCCACCGAGCAAATCGACCGCCGCCCAATTTCCTTGCAGATCAATTGAAAGACCGTGAGCCGGAAGGCCGCCAAACATCAGCAGGTATAGCGTGACAGGTCAGGCTCCTAGTCCGCGGTTTATTCTGGCTCATCTAATCAGGCCTCCCAGCTCAAGCTGCATCCCATTGATTGACGGCTCACCTCATTAAGCCTTTCCTGCCACACTGCGCGCCTCAAGTTGTTGCGATTGACAGAGAGATAACGAGGGAATAGTTTAGGGCCACTGTCAGAGCCGTCCCCGGAAAAATCTGGAGCGAGAGGAGAGTGCCATGGAAAAGCATCTGGCGAGGTGGACTTATTGGCTGGGCATCGCCTGCGCGGTGATCGCCTTGATCATCCGCGGCTTCGAAGCGCTTGGGCTATATCTGGATTTTCCTGGTGTGAATCTCGGGTACATGAGTTTCTATAAGGCCTCGTTTCTGCTGCTCGCGGTCGCGATTGCGACAACGGTCACCCTGCGGCCAGCTCAGAAGGAGTAGCGGGCATTCAGGAATTTGTGATTGAGGAGGAAACGAAAGTGGCGCAGACGTCACTAGTGGACAGCGGCCAGATGTAGTTCTCAGGAGGACGCGATGCCATCCACAAGAGAGTCTGGGATTCTGACACTCGCGGCGATTCGAAGGGTCAAGGGGAAGACGCAGTATTTATTTATCGAGAAGCAGCGAATTCTGACGCTGGCCGCCGGCGGGAAAGCCGGCCGGGAAATCGCAGCGCTGCTGCGTGAGGCACATCGAAAGAAGCTGCCGGTAAAGGCGCAAGTCGATACGCGCGAAGGAGTAGTTCACAGGGTCAGTTCGCTCTCGGAAAAGGAACTGGAAGAGTTCCGGCGCAACCGCATCCTCGTGGAGAAGCCGGAGAAGGCACAGCGGCTGAACGTCTCGGCGCTCGACCCCACGGTTTTCAATATCGAGCAACATCATCGGGGAGTGCGTTGCTTCCGGCTGTGCAAGCAGATCATGCCGAACTATAAGAAAGCGAAGAAGATTTTTGACTTCTGCGCGAAGCAGACGTGCAGCCTGGGCGGACCCTTTCAGGTGACGCCGTGCATTCCGTTTCAATACGTGATTGACGGTTGCTACGCGCGAGCGCACAAGATGCGCTGGATCATTACACAGAAATATCATTACTGCTGCGAGAAAGTGTTCAGCTTCGCGAACCAGGGAAACGACACTCTGGCCGTGCAGGCGAACAAGTGGGGCGGCTGTTGCGTGACCTGGTGGTACCACGTGGCGCCGCTTGTGCGTGTACGGCTAGGCGGCTGGGCGGTGCTGTTGATGGTGATTGATCCGGGGATGTTCGACAAACCGGTGCTACTGAGCACGTGGCTGGCGGCACAGGAGAATCGGAATTGCAGCCCTTACGCGCATGTGACGAGATACTCGATCCAGCCCGGATCGGCCTACGGTCCCGCGAATCACGCAGGGACAGCTTTTGTAACCGATCCAAACTACGTGCAGACCGACGCGACGCTCATCAATTACAAGAATCTGGTAACGTGCTAGGGGAATGGGCACGAGCGAACGGAACAGCCACAGAAAGAAAACCGCAACGTTTCGAGAGATGACCGCCGCGCACATCCGGGAGCCGAAGAACGCGGATTTTGTAGAGGTGATGTTTCTGGAGTCCGCACGAATTTATAAGGTCTTCAAAAACAACCGCAAATGTAAAGAAATCCTGAAGCGCCTGCGCGAAGCTGTGGAAAAGAGACTCGCTGTGCGCGTGCACTTAGACACGCCGCATGGCGACGTGATCGAAGACGTGGAGTAGCCTCCTGGGCATAAAGCGCGGGGACTTCGTTTACCTTCCAAAGAGCAAACAGACACCTATAAAAGCAAAAGGCAAATTCCCTACCCCGGCGAAGTTTCCAACTTCTACAGTTTGAGAAAGTACGAGGGGTGCCAGCCAAAATTGCCAGTGGTAAGGTGGCGATGGCAAAGGCGGCAAGGATAGTGTAATTGTATGTGCCTCAACGGCACTCCGGAGGACTCGTGAAGAAGACGCTGATGTTTGTAGTTTCCGCTTTGTGCGGTGTTGCAGCCGTGGCGGGAAACAAGTTGGGGGCCGCGGACGACGTGGACGGAAAAGTAGATGCGCTTGTGCAAAGCCAGCTGCAGAAACAGCACATTCCGGGCGCGGCGGTGGGCGTGTATCGCGACGGGAAGATGACGCGGGCGCAGGGTTACGGTTTGGCGAACGTGGAATGGAATGCGGCGGTGACGCCGGACACGATCTTTCAATCGGGATCTGTAGGAAAGCAATTCACCGCGACGGCGGTGATGATGCTGGTGGAGGAAGGCAAGGTAGGGCTGGACGATTCCATCAAGAAGTATTTTCCAGACGCGCCGGACGCGTGGAACGACATCAAAGTGCACAACCTGCTGAGCCACACTTCGGGATTAAGCGAATATGAGACGGGATCGCGCACGAAAGTCGGCGGACCGTTCTATATGCGTATGGACTACACGGAAGACGAGCTTTACAAACGCATCACCGAGATGCCCATGGATTTCAAGACGGGCGAGGACTGGAGTTACCGGAATACGAATTACGTGCTGCTGGGGATTTTGATTCACAAGGTGACGGGAAAATTCTATGGCGATTTTCTGCAGGAGAGGATCTTCAAGCCGCTGGGAATGAGCCGAACACGTATTATCAGCGAAGAGGACATTATTCCGAGGCGCGCCGCTGGCTACCGGCTGGTCAAAGGCGGATTGAAAAATCAGGAGTGGGTGTCGCCGTCGCTGAATTCGACGGCGGATGGCGCGTTGTATTTTACTGTGGAAGACTTGCAGAAGTGGGACGCGGCGTTGTACACGGAGAAACTGTTGAAGAAAGCAAGCCTGGACCGCATGTGGACGGTGGAGAAACTCAACAATGGCCAGCCGAACAAGGCGAATTATGGGTTCGCGTGGGAAATCAACAACGTCAACGGGCACCGAGTGATCGAGCACGGCGGAGCGTGGCAGGGATTTACGACCTATATCGCGCGTTACGTGGATGACCGATTGACGGTGGCGGCGCTAACGAACCTGGACTCGGGGCATGCGAATCCGAAGAAAATCACAACGGGAGTGGCCGCACTTTACAATCCGGCGCTGAGACCGGTAGAACAGAAGCCGCTTGAGGACAAAGAGCCGCAGGTAACGCAGATGGTGAAAGAGCTCCTGCGCGGAATTGCGGATGGAAAAGCGAGACCGGAGCAGTTCACAGAAGAAGCGCGGAAGCGGCTTTTCCCAGATGAGATGCAGGAGTTGGGACCGGCATTGAAGGAGTTTGGGGAATTAAAGGCGATGGAGTTGATGGAGAGGGCCGAGGAAGGTGAGCGGAGAAATTACCGCTATCGAGCGAAGTTTGGAGACATGACGCTCATGGTCTCAGTTGGGCTGACAAAGGACGACAAGATTGCGAGATTGAACTTTTCGGAGGAGTGAGGGTTCGCAGCGGTTTATTTCAGGGTTTGAGAGAAAGCTGGTGCCGCGCCTACGGCGCTCGGCTCGTTCCAACACCGAATGCCCGGCGCTCACGCGCTGGGCTAAATTGTGGTGCGCCTACGGCGCTGGGAAGAAAGCAAAGGTCGCACTTAGTTTTTGGCGGAGGCGGATTTGAGTTTCTTTAGTTCCCTTTCGTGGTCGAGATAGGGTTCACCGTTGGTGATCCAAGGGGCGGCGGGTTCGTCCTTCAAGTAGTGCCCGAACCACTGAAAAATCCGGCGCTGATAGTCGATTTGATTTGCTTTTTTGCGGAGGCCGTGGTCTTCGCCGGCGTATTCGATGAGCACGACTTCTTTTTTGGCGCGACGGGCGATGTTGTAAAGCTCGACGCCCTGATGGAAAAAGACCGTGCCGTCGCTGTCGCCGACCTCGATGAGCAGCGGCGTGGTCATGCCTGATACGCCGAAGACGGCGGAGTTGCGGATGTAGGCTTGCAGGTCTTCGTACAGAGGAACTTCCATGCGCTGCTGACCGGTTTCGATGTGGTCGGTTTCTGCGATGCCGATGCTCCAGTGATGATTGCCGTAATTGCTGACAAGATCGGTGATGGGAGCGCCGGCAACGGCGGCGGCGAAGAAGTTTGTGGTGTGCGTGGCGAGATAAGTTGTGTCAAAGCCACCCCAGGAGTGGCCCATCGCACCGATACGCTTCGGGTCGATGACGCCCATTTGGATGACGCGCTTTGCGGCGGCAGTGACGCAATCGGCGACGGAAACGCCGGGATCGCGGGGCTTGAAGAGAATGTCCGGCTCGAGAACAAAGTAACCATGAGAGTTCATCGCGCTCACGTTGTAATAGTTGCGCTCGGAAGGCGGGCTGTAGCGGTGCAGACCGTCGGAGAGTTTTTCATACATGTAAACAATCATTGGATATTTTTTCGCGGGGTCGTAGCCAGCGGGGTAAAACAGCGCGCCTTGTAGGCGCTCGTTGTGGCTGTTTTTGTATTCGATGAGCTCTTCGCGGCCCCAGGCGTAATTGCTCTGAAAAGGGTTGGTCTTGGTGACGGCTTTTGCATCTTTCAGACCAGGGCCAGAGATGAGCGCGTTGGGTGAGTCGACGAAGGTTTGCTGGACGTATTCGTAAACGTCAGCCTCCTTTGCTTTCGCTAGGCGGTCGAGGCTTTTGTCAAGCCAGAGAAGATGTTCTTCGGTGAAAGCGCCGGACGTACCAGGCTTGAGGCGGGCAAAACCGGATTTTTTGGTCCAGATGCCGAACAGGCTGACATATATGGGCTTGCTGGTGTCAATCCATTCCTCTTCGGGATCGAGCTTCTCATAGCGATGGCGGACTTGGTCAACCGCGCCATCTGTCAGGCGGATAGCTTTTGAGCCATCGGGAGCGACCTGCCAGAGGTCGAATTTATCGTGGAGGATGACCGCAGCGTCGTCTTTCGTCCAGCCGGCGACGCCGAACGGTGGTTTCTGCTTGATCGTAAAGTCGGACTCGCGGTCAACGAAGGCGGTGGCGGCAGTCTTGGTGATGTTGACGAAGGCGTGCGTGGCGGTGTTGACGGTCCAAAAGTTGTCGTCGCGGAAGTAGAGGAGGTAGCGGCCGCCGGGACTTTCCTCGAGATAGTAATCGTCGCTCAGGCGGTCCTGAATTTTGGTGCGCGAGCCGGTGGAGACTTCAACGAGAGAGATGTCTCCGGCGGGACGGCCGATGGAGCGCTCCATAGCGTAATGGGACCAGTTATCAGCGACGGCGAGGGATTGGTGATTGAGTGGAGTGACGCGCTCATCCAGGTCCTTGCCGAGGGGGACGAGAGAGTTTCTCTCGAGATGCCAGGCGGCAAGCATGTTCTTCTGGCGGTCGTTTTTCGCATTGAGCTTTTGCCTGGGCATGACTTCGGCGTCGTGCCAGTTCCACACGTCCACGGAAGGCGGTTCATCTTCATCTTTGTCTTTGTTCTTGGCAACGTCAGGGTCTTTTGCAGTGGGATCGGTGGACTTGGAAGCATCAGTAGTTTTTGTTCCGTCGGTGGCGGGAGTCGCGGGCTTTGCGGGCTCGGCGATTTTATCGTCCCACTTGGCGAGCCCGAGGAAAACGACGCCACCGTCGAGAGCCCATTCGGGTTTGTGGAAGGAGACGGTGCGAGTTGCGGCGGGAAATTTTGAGTCGGTGGTCGGGTCGTAAGCGCGAGCGGATTCGGAGGGCTGGCCGAGATTGGTCCAGGCGAGCGCGACCTGCGTGGGGCCGTCGCGATGATCATCGGCTTTGGACCGAAGGACGGCGAGGTCAGCGCTTTTCTTGCGCCAGGAGAGGCCGGAGTAGACGGAAGCGGAGGTGTCGAGAACGCGGACGGAAGCGGTGTGAACATCGAAAATTTGGACGCCGTTTCCCGTTCTGTCGTCTGTGTTGATGGTCATGGCGAGGAGCGTGCCAGTTTTCGGTAGATCCTGCCAGGCGTATTCCGAAACACTGCCGAAGGAAGTGTCGCGAGCGGTAGAAAGCTGGCGAAGAAGCAGCGTCGCACCGGCGGGAGTGTCGTCTGCCTCGGAGATATCAGCAGAATCTTTTTTGTCGGAATCTTTTTTCTCGGGCGGCGTGCGGCGCATGGCCAGCCAGGCACCATCGGGACTGAAGGCGAAGGACTCGATGCCATCTACGGTGGACAGGTCGCCGGTGGTGAGATCGAGAAGGCCGATTTTCTTGGGGACGGGCTTTTTGTCTTTCTTTAGTTTTTCTTCCTGTGATTCGGAAATGCCAATGGAATAGGCGACCCAATGGGAATCAGCCGAGAAGGCGGCCTGAGCGCCGAAGGCAATGGTTTTTGTGGTCCCGTCGGCGATGTTGGTGACGCGCAGTTCGTTGTTGCGATTGGAACGATTGATGCCGTAGGCGAGCCATTTGCCGTCGGGAGAAAGGCCGCCGTATTCGCGGAAGGTGGCCAGAGATTCCCATTGGCCGTAGTCGGCGGGAGGGACCGGAGGTTTAGATTGGGCGTGCGCGGTGACTGCGGCGTCAAGAACTAGGGATAGGGCGATGATTGTGCGTTGCATGGCTGGCCTTTCCTGGAAGAATTGGAGCAGGCGAATTTTGAACTGATTTAGAGGCGTAAGCAAGAGCGACCGGGTGATGAACGAGGTAGGCCGCGGTTAAGTAGAGAGGGGATTTCAACACAGAGGTCAAAGAGGACAGAAAGCGCAGAGTTCACAGAGAAGAATTAGGAGTGCGCGAACCTCAAGTGAGACTAAACGATGCGCCGGGGGAGCAAGGGATTGAGGTGCATGGTGAGGTCGTAAACGGAGGCGCCGCAGGATTCGGAGACGTCTTCGGGGCGTGAGCCGGGCTGCGCGTCGAAGAAAGTGGCGACGTCGCCGATTTTGACCTTTTCCTCGGGCCCGATTTCGACGATGCAGTGGCTGGCGGAAACCGAAGCGATGACGGGATAAAGGTCGCCGTTGATGCGGACTTTCGCGCCTTTGGCGGCGGTGCGCGGCCAGCCGTCCGCGTGGCCGACGGGGATGGTTGCGACCCAGACATCGTCTTTGGCCGTGTAGGCGCGGTTATAGCCGGCGCTGTCGCCTTTGCGCAATTTTTTTGCGTAGATGACGCGAGCTTTGAGGCTGATGGCTGGACGAAGGTCGAGAATATTCGTGCGGCGAAATTCGTTTTCGGAGTAGATGCCGTAGATGGCCATGCCGGGGCGCACCATGTCCAAGAATGCGTCGGGATGCTGAAAGAGGCTGAAGCTGGAGGCAGCGTGTTTTTTGCCGAGAGCGATGCCTTCTTTTTCGAAGGCCGCGCAGGTTTCGTTGAAACGGCGAACCTGCTCTTTGTCGAAGTCGGGATCTTCGGTGAAGGTCATCAGCGTGCCCTGGATACGGACGGATTTGCGGGCAGCGAGATCGCGTACGAGCGGAGCGGCTTGATGGTAAGGAACGCCGACTCGGCCGATGCCGGTGTCGATGCAAATGTGGAGAGAGACGGGCTTTTGTGTTTTGGCGGCGATTTTGTCGAGCGCCGGACCTACGGGCGTGTAGACCATCGGAAGGATATCGCGTGCGACGGCGTCGGCAAGATTTTGTTCGTCGAATGGGCCAAGAAGGAGGATAGGCTTGCGAATGCCGGCGTCACAGAGGGAGAAGGCCTCGTGAAGCTTGACAACGGCGAAGCCGAAGATTTCGCGTTGAGGTTCGAGAAGCTGAGCAATGTTGGCGACTCCCATGCCGTAGCCGTTGTTTTTGATTACCGCGAGAATTGGACGCGCGGAGACGCGGCGGGAGATTTCGGCGACGTTGTGGCGAAGATTTTCGCGATGGATTTCGACCCAGGGATCGAAGGAGGAGTCGTGCGAAGCCGCGGTTTCAGGGAGCGGTATGGCGGCAAGCTCTGGCACGGAATGCATGACCGCGGGCAGAGCGAGACCCGCTTCAAGAAAAACGCGGCGAGAGTGCTTCATGGGAGGGCCTCTAGAAGAGAGCATAGCAAGAAACGCGGCGAGGGGATTGAAAGACAGCGTCGCCGAAAGCGGGCGAGCAGGGTTTTTCGATCAGCCGATTCAAAGGGTCAAGCTATGCCAAGATCCTGTGGCGGCACAGCCTAAAAGTCTGTGCTACTGGAGGAGCTACTTCTTGAAGAGATCCTCGAAAGCCTGGCGCGCGTCATTGGAGCGCGGGGGCGGGGCTGAAGCGTTCCCAGAGGGCTGCGCGTAGGAAGTAGGCGCGGTGTCCTTTTCGACGGTCATGCGAAATTCGTAGAAGGTGCAATTGTTCTTGGCATCCTTGGGGGAGACGCGTTCTTTAATCGGCTGCGTGCATTCGAACTGCGCGCCGGTGTCGAAAAAGCGGCATTGCTTGCAGCAATGCAACTCGAACTGGCACTTGGGGCACTTCCCATTGGGATCGAAACCAGGGGCGAGGACAGCACCGCAATTCGAACAGCGGGCGCGCGTTACAGTTCCGACCATGCGCGGGGTGCGCGGGCCGAATTGATCGGCGCCACGCGGACCACCGGATGGCGGCTTCTTTTCGTGAGAGCGCTCGCGCTTCTCACCCTTCTCGGAATCGCGGTAACCGCGATGACCATACTTACGATCCACAAACGCCTCCGCCCGCCAGCCCTGATGGACTGCAACGGCTACAACTCACACTTTGCGCGCAACTGTGTGCCAACTTGGCTAGTATCCAACTGGATTGCTACACTCGGCCGGACTGCGCTATGCCTTCCTGAATTTGCTTGCAGAGTGGCGTACGTCCGAGAGCAGGAGATGGGACCTCTATGTTTCTAGCCCTCTGGGAGTTCGAAGTCAAGCCGGGCTGTGAAAAACGTTTCTTGAGAGTCTATGGCCCTGAAGGGGACTGGGCCAAATTGTTCCGGAAAGACGCGAACTACCAAGAGACTCGATTATTGCACGATCCCGAGAATCCTGCAATCTTTCTGACTTTGGATTTCTGGGCCTCGCAGCAGGCGTATGAAACGTTCATGGCAGCGCACGCCGCGGAATACGAGGGGTTAGACGCGGCGGGAGAGGAATTGACGCTGAAAGAGAGGAAGATTGGGTGGTTTGAGCGGGTTAATTCTTAAAGTTTTGCCGGCTGCGGACCTCCTAGCCACATCTGAATAAAGCCGTCGGGCGGGAGGTCGGGTTGAAGAACCGTTCGTGGCGTGCCGGAGGCGCGAAGCAGAGCTTCGGCAGCAAGGTAGCCGCTGCGGACTGCGCCTTCCATGGTCGCGGGCCAACCGGTTTGCGTCCAATCGCCAGCAAGAAATAACCCCGGGACGGAGGTGGCCTGTGAAGGACGCCAGCGGTCCACGCCTGGCTCTGGGGAGAACGTGGCGGCGGCTTCCTTGATAACTGTGGCTTTGAGCAAGTGAGCGTCACGAGCTTTGGGCAGGGCGTGGCGAACTTCGGCGAGACAGAGATCAATGATTTCCTGGCGGGGTTTTTCGAGGAGATCGTAAGAAGCGCTGATGACGAGCTGGAGGTATTGCGTATTTTTTTCGGACCTTGCGGCGCGGCTAGAATCGCCTGAAGAATTCGTGTAGAGAGCGGTTTTGTTAAAAATCCACTGCGTCGTGGTGTCGAGGAGCGTGAGGAACGGTTCGTCCATAACTTCGCGGTCGAACCAGAAATGGACTCCGGTAATCGGTGAAGTTTTGATTTTGTCGAGATGCGCGAGCGAAGGGTCCGATTGCTTAACGCTTTCGGGGAGGAGTTCGGCCAGGGCTGTGTGGGGGATGGCTAAGATGTAAGCGTCTGCAGATTCTTCGCGATTGTCATCGAAACGGACGCCGGCGAGCTGGCCGCTCTCCAGTTTCAAGCCACGAACGGGCGAGCGGAGGACCACTTCCCCGCCCCGGCGCTCGATTTCCGCTTTGCAACCGTCGTACAGATTCGAAAGTGGAACGGCGGGCACGCCCATGCGGTAGCCGGTGCTGCTGGAAAGAAAGGCTTTCCAGAAAACGTCCACGCCAAAACGCGCATCGGTGCGATCGAGCTCTTCATCGAGCGCGCTAACCAGAACGACACGCCAGAAGCGATCGATCGCGCCGTTGGTCTGACCGCGGCGGCGGAGCCATTCGAGCATGGAGATGCCGGCTGATTCGCGGAGATCGGGAGGATTCCCAGCGTTCTGAATGATATTGAGCATGGCACGGGCAATAGAAAGTTTGTCGAGCAGAGTAAGAGGGGCAAACGAAGCGAAAGAGCCGGTGAAGTGAAACGGAGCGGGGAGCGAACCCGCTTGCATTTCGCCACGGCGGCCTTGAGGATCGAGAAAAATCAGGCGGTCGAAGAATTTGATTTTACTGGACGAACCAACGCGGCGGTAGAAGTCCGCAAGATTCGTGCAGCAGCCGAGAGTGACGTGCTGGCAATTGTCGACGTGCTCACCGTCTGGCAAAACGTAGGAGGTTGCGCGGCCGCCGAGGAAGGGACGCTGCTCGAAAAGACGTACGCGCCAGCCGGAATCAGCCAGCGCGACGCCGGCTGCCAGTCCCGCCAGCCCGCCGCCGATCACGATCACGTTTTTCAAGAATGTTCTCTTCCGTGAGATGGCCGAAACGGGCTTTGGCCATGAATACCATTTTTTCCGCCTTGGAAAGACGGATTTTTTCGCCGAAAACGGCAAAGTCGAGCGCTCCAATACGGCCGAGTAACGCGCTATAGGTGTGAACGAGGAGCCACAAGGCACTGCGGCTATCCTCATCAATCAAGTGGAGCAAGGCTGAGCCTTCTTCGTAGAGCTGCCAGGCGCGATCGCCTTCAAAACGAAGGAGCTCGCGCATGCCGAGGGTCGCTTCCCCCCGGCCGAAATCCTCGGGCGACACACCGTAACGCGCAAGGTCTTCCTCTGGAAGATAGACGCGGCCGAGTTGGTG
>Ga0075436_100000688_pt1 | contig 22284 bp, 21 predicted proteins | sample RhiMethybrSRZTD5_FD_75303 | JGI IMG/M metagenome (GOLD analysis project Ga0075436, IMG submission 75303) | Populus rhizosphere microbial communities from Tennessee, USA - Rhizosphere MetaG P. TD hybrid SRZTD5 | ecosystem: Host-associated > Plants > Roots > Rhizosphere > Soil | place: USA...
GGAATAGCGAGCTAGGTTCCGAGCCGGTCCCAGCCGGCCATCCGGTGGTAGCGCCATTCGGTGCTGCAAATGGTGCAACGAAAATCGAGCGTGGTCGACGAGCGCGCCGGCTTGATGCGGTACTTGCCGATCGGCTCGAGCTTCGAATGCGGCTGCCTGCCGCCGCCGGCGCCCAAGAGCGGCCGGCACTTCTCGCACACTCCCGTATCCGATTCCGGCTTCATGACGCTCTCGAAGACTGCATTGCGATGATTGGTGGAGGCGGCGGGAATCGAACCCGCGTCCGCAAGCCCTACACAGTCAGGACTACATGCTTAGCCTGGTTGTTTGAGCTTCGCCTTGCACGCGCCAACCGGCAGGCTCGCGCTCGGCTAGCCGCTTCGACGGATCCCCCGGGCGAAGCGGCCACACCCGGAAGAGAGGCTGATGTGAATGACGCTGCACCCGATGTTCCGGGCCTGGCCCATCAGCAAGCCAGTGCAGCGTCCAGCGGGTATTAGGCCGCTAGAGCGAAACGCTCGTCGTTGGCGTTTGTAGTGTTTCCAGAATGGATTTACGAGGTGATCTGGTCCTCGGCATGCCCTGCGCTGCTTCGCGACCCACGTCGAAACCAGGTCGCCCCCGGAGTCGTATGTGGTGATACCCCGTCATTTTATCAAGCCCAGCCGTGCAGGACCAGCTTGCCGATCATCGTGCCGGACTCGACTCTTTCGTGCGCTTTGCGCAGGTTGACGGCGTTGATCGGCGAGAGCTTCTCGCGCAGCGTGCTGCGCAGGTTGCCGGCATCGAGCCACTCGCTCACCTGGTTCAGGAGCTTGTGCTGCTCGATCATGTCCGGCGTCTGGAAGCGCGCCCGCGTGAACATGAGCTCCCAGCAGACGCTCGCGCTCTTCGAGCGCACGGTGTCCATCGGCAGCGCATTGCGATTGGGCACGATGGCGACGACCGCACCTTGCGGCGCGACGAGGTCCGACATCGCCGCCCAGTGCTGGTCGAGCTCGCCGCTGAAGTTGGCGATGTAGTCGATGTGCTTGAGGCCGAGCGACTCGATCTGCGGGCGCAGCGGCTTGCGGTGATCGACCACGTGCTCGGCGCCGAGGTCCTTCACCCAGGCGACGGTTTGCGCGCGCGAGGCAGTGGCGATCACCTTGAGGCCGGCGAGCTTCGCGATCTGGATGGCGATCGAGCCGACCCCGCCCGCGCCGTTGATGATGAGCAGGCTCGCGGCGCTGTTGCGGGCGATCTTCATCCGGTCGAAGAAGGCCTCCCATGCCGTGATCGCGGTGAGCGGGACGGCGGCGGCGTGCGCGAAGTCGAGCGATTTGGGCTTGCTGCCGACGATGCGCTCATCCACGAGGTGGAATTCGCTGTCGCAGCCGGGGCGCGTGACGTCGCCCGCGTAGAAGACCGCGTCGCCCTCCTTGAAGAGCGTCACGGCTTTGCCCACCGCAGCGACGGCGCCGGCCGCATCCCAGCCGAGCACGCGCGGCGAAGCGGTGTCGGTCTTGCGCTGCTTGGTGTCGACGGGATTCACCGAGACGGCTTCCACCTTGACGAGCAGGTCGCGGGGCCCGGGCGCCGGCGTGGGAAGCTCGATGTCGACGAGCGCGGAGATGTTCTGGGCGGTATGGGCGACGGCTTTCATAGGTGCTCCAGCAGTTCGGTGGGATGGGAAATGATGGCGTCGGCGTTCCAGGTCGCAGGGCCGGGGTTGTCGGCGCCGTGATATCCGTACTCGACGGCCACGCAGCGCATGCCGGCCGCGCGCGCCGCCTGGATGTCGCGCAGGTCGTCGCCGACGTAGATGCAATCGGCCGGCGGCAGCGCGAGCTTCTCGGCCGCCGCGAGGAGCGGCGCGGGATGCGGCTTGAGATGCGGCGTGGAATCGCCGCACACCAGGCATGCGGGCGCGACGCCGAGCTCGCGTACGAGCGGCGTGGTGAAGCGCGTCGCCTTGTTCGTGACGATGCCCCAGGCGATCGAGCGCGCTTCGAGCTGGAGCAGGAGCTTCGCCATGCCGGGGAAAAGGCGCGTGTGCACGCACAGCGCTTTGGAATACGCGTCCAGGAATTCGTCGCGCATCGCCGGGTAGTCGGGGTCTTCGGAGGTCATGTCGAAGCCGATGCGCAGGAGTCCACGCGCGCCCATGGACGCATACGGACGCACCGTTTCCGGTGCGAGCGGCGCGAGATCGCGGGCGCGGCGCATGGTGTTGACCGCCGCCGCGAGGTCGGGCGCCGTGTCGGCGAACGTGCCGTCGAAGTCGAAGAGCACCGCGCGGCTAGTCACGCACGCAGCGCAGGAGATAGTTGACGTCGCAGTCGCGCCCGAGCCGGTACTCGCGCGTGAGCGGGTTGTAGGTCATGCCGATGAGCTCGACCGAGCGCAGGCCCGCTTCGCGCGCGTGGCGCGACAGCTCGGAAGGCTTGATGAAGCGCAGGTAGTCGTGCGTGCCGCGAGGAAGGAGGCGAAGGATGTATTCGGCGCCGATCACGGCGAAGAGATACGACTTCGGGTTGCGGTTGATAGTGGAGAAGAAGACCTGGCCGCCGGGCCGCACGAGGCGCGCGCAGGCGGCGACGATGCTCGAAGGCTGCGGCACATGCTCGAGGAGTTCCATGCAGGTGACGACGTCGAAGGCGCCGGGATGGCGCTCGGCGTAGTCCTCGGCGCTGACGCGCTCGTAGGTGACCGCGGCGTTGCTCTGCAGCAGGTGCAGCTCCGCGATGCGCAGCGACTTCTCGGAGAGATCGGTGCCCGTGACGCTCGCGCCGCGCGCCGCCATCGCCTCGGTGAGGATGCCGCCGCCGCAGCCCACATCGAGCACACGCTTGCCCGCGAGCCCGACGCGCTCGTCGATCCAGTCGAGGCGCAGCGGATTGATCTCGTGCAGCGGACGGAACTCGCCCTGCGGGTCCCACCAGCGATGCGCGAGCTGGCTGAATTTCTCGAGTTCCGCCGGGTCGGCGTTCACCGGGCCATTGTCCCAAAAAAAAGCCCCGCCAAAGCGGGGCTTCTTTCGCGCGCTGCGCGCTTACTTCGTGTTGGCGGAACCCGAGTTGCTCGACGACGAGCCCGCGCTGCCGGGGCTCGCGTTATAGCCGCTCGTGCCCGAGCCGCTCGTGCTCGAGCTGCCGCTCGTGGCGCCCGCGGGCGCGCTGCCGCTGCTCGACGCCGACTCGCGGCTGCCGAGGAGCTCGGCATCCACGCGCCGGTCAGGCTGCAGGCAGGCGATGAGCCTCTGGTTCTTGTTGCTCTCCGGACCCATGTTCTTGCACTGGTCGCCGGTAATGGGCTCGCTCTTGCCCTTGGCTTCGACCTGCAGGTGCTCCTTCGGCACGCCTTGGCTCGCGAGATAGTCGGCCACGGCCTGTGCGCGCTCTTCGGAGAGCTGCTGGTTGTACTCCTCGGAGCCGATGCGGTCGGCGTGTCCCACGAGCACGACCTTTTCGACGTCCGCGCCTTTCGCGTCCCGGGCGAGCTCATCGAGCTTCTTCTCGCCGGCGGGCGTGAGCTCGGCCTTGTTGAAGGCGAAGAGCACGTCGGTGGCGAGCGAGATCTTCTCGATCACGCGCGGTGCGGGCGCTGCGGCGAGCGGCGCCGGCGCGGGCGCCGGTTCGGACTTCACGACGGGGACGGGTGGGGTGGAGACGCGCGCTACGCCGTCGCAGGGCGGAGCCGCCTTCGCGGCGTCCCACTCTGCGCCGCCGTGCCAGCAGAGGCCGAAGGGGTTGGTTGCCACGACGCCGGCCCCCGAGCCGACATAGCCATCGGAAGGCGGCGGCGGGTTGCCCATCGTCGCGGTGGCGCCGGCATGCTGTGGTTCGGTGGACTTCGCCGCGGGTGCGGGTGCTGCACTGCGCGCCGAAGAACCGTAGTTTGATTGTGCCAGTGTCGATTGTGCATACGCAGCGCCGGCGAACGCTGCGATTAGCACGGCCAAGATGCGCTTCTCCATCCTCGTCTCCTTGTGGAAAACGTTGCAAAAACTGCCTTGCCAACCGGATCTGGCGGCATGGTCCATTCGGAGGAGCAAACGGCGTGCCGCACAAGCGAAGACCCCGCCGAAGCGGGGTCTGTGCGGTGAGAGCGGACTATTGCTTTTCTACTGGCGGCGCGTGCCGATGACTTCGAGCTCGACGCGGCGGTTCTTGGCGCGGCCTTCGCGCGTCTTGTTGTCGGCGACAGGCTGCTTCTCGCCCTTGCCTTCGGTGTAGACGCGATTGGCCTCGATGCCCTTGGAGACGAGGTAGGCCTTCACCGATTCGGCACGGCGTACGGAGAGCTTCTGGTTGTACTCGTCGGTGCCGATCGAGTCGGTGTGGCCGATGGCGATCACCACTTCGAGGTTGGTGCCGCGGATCTTCGCCGCGAGATCGTCGAGCTTGCTCTTGCCTTCCGGCTTGACGACCGACTTGTCGAAGTCGAACAGGACATCGGTCGCGAAGGTGACCTTCTCGGCGACGGGCTTGGGCTTCGGCGCTTCTTGCCTGGGCACCGGAGCGGGTGCCGGTGCGGGCGCCGGCGCGGGTTTCGGTTCTGGTGCCGGCGCCGGCTTCGGCGCTTCCTGTGTCGCGCAGCCGGCGGCGAATGCGAACGCTGCGGCCAGTAGCCAAGCGCTTGGTCTTGTCACGACTCCCCCTGTCGAAAACCGATTGGTTTCAATGCCCTGCCAGACGGCCGAGCGCATTCTGCCACAAGTGCAAACGCGACTCCAGGCGCGAGAACGCCGGACTCTGCAGCTCTCCGTCGCGCAGTGCGAGCCGGCCCGCGACCCAGACGTGCGAGACGTGTTCACGTCCCGCGGCATAGGCGAGATGCGAGGCGACGTCGTAGCAGGGCGCGAGCTCCGGGGCGCGCAGCGTGATCGCGGTGAGATCCGCCTCCTTGCCCGCGACGATCGAGCCGATGCGCTCGCCGAGGCCGAGCGCCTGCGCGCCGCCGAGCGTAGCGGCATGCAGCGCCTGGTGCGCGGGCATCGCCTGCGCGTCGCGCGCGACCGCTTTGGCGAGGAGCGCCGCCGTGCGCATCTCCTGCATGAGATCGAGGCGGTTGTTGCTCGCGGCGCCGTCCGTGCCGAGCGCGATGTTCACCCCCGCTGCCGCGAGCTCGGCGATCGGCGCGAAGCCGCTCGCGAGCTTGAGATTCGAGGACGGGCAGTGCACGACCGAGCAGCCGTGGTGCGCAAGCAACGTCACTTCGTCCGCGTTGAGATGCACCGCATGCACGGCGATGAGGTTCGGCCCGAGCAGGTTCAGCCGCCGCAGCCGCTCGAGCGGGCGCATGCCGTGCTCGGCGAGCGAGCCTTGTACTTCCTGCTCGGTCTCGTGCAGGTGCACGTGCACCGGCAGGTCGAGCTCGGCGGCGAGCGTCGCCACCTTGCGGAAGCTCGCATCGGACACCGTGTAAGGCGCATGCGGCGCGAGGCAGAAGCTGGCGAGGCTCTCGTCGCCGTAGCGGTCGCGCACCTCGAGGCCCTTGCGCAGGTAGTCGGCCGCGTCGGCGGCATAGGGCGAGGGAATCTCGATGACGATGATGCCGTGCGCCGAGCGCATGCCCGCCTCGAGCGCCGTTTCGAGCGCGGCCTCCGGGAAGAAATACATGTCGTTGAAGCAGGTGATGCCGCCGCGCAGCATCTCGGCGCACGCGGCGAGCGTGCCGTCGCGCACGAACTCGGAGGAGACGTGGCGCTTTTCAGCCGGCCAGATGTGCTCCTCCAGCCAGCGCATGAGCGGCAGGTCGTCGGCGAGGCCGCGCATGAGCGTCATCGCGGCATGCGTGTGCGCGTTGACGAGGCCCGGGATGAGCGCGTGCTCGGGGAGGGCGATGCGCTCGTAATCGGCAAAACGTGCCGCCGCTTCTGCGGCGGGGAGCACGGCCTCGATGCGGCCGTCGCGCACGGCGACGGCGTGATCGGCGAGGACTGCGCCGGCCGGCTCGACCGGGACGAGCCAGCGCGGCTCGACGACGAAGCTCTTAGTTATCTCGGCGCGCCTTGGATCTCGACCACCACGCGGCGGTTGGGCGCGAGGCACTCGATGAGCGCCTTGCGGTCTTTCTTGTCCGGGCAGGACTTGACCGGCGCCGTCTTGCCGAAGCCGAACGTCTCCACCTTCGAGGCATCCACGCCCCTCGAGACGAGATAGGCGCGCACGGCCTCGGCGCGCTTCTCGGAGAGCTGCTGGTTGTACTGCGCGGAGCCCAGGCGGTCGGCGTGGCCGTTCACGTTGATGAAGCGGATCTGGCCCGCGGTCTTCAGCTTGCTCACCACTTCGCTGTCGAGCTTGGCCTTCGCTTCAGTGGTGAGCGTCGCCTTGTTGAACTCGAAGAGCTCGGTCGAGCCGAGGTTGATCACGGCCGGCTTCTGCGGCTCGGGCTTCGCCACCGGCGCCGGTGCCGGCGCGGGCCTGGCGACCGGTGCGGGCGCAGGCGCCGGAGCGGGAGCCGGTGTCGGCGCGGGCTTCTGCGCTTCCTGCGTGGCGCAGGCGCCGAGCGCGATGGAAAAAACGACGGCGAGCGTGCTGGTCTTCATCGGTCTTCCCCCTTGGTTTTTTGTGCCGCGAGTGGCGGAGATTTAAGCACAGGCGGCCGCTCGCCGACAAGCCGTTTTTTCGAGGGAAAACCGTCGCTTGCGCGAGGATCGGGCGACGCTCGCATGATAAAATTCGATCTCTCTTTTCGCATGGAATCCTTCGCCAAAGAAACCCTCCCGATCTCACTCGAGGAGGAGATGCGGCGCTCGTACCTCGATTACGCGATGAGCGTGATCGTGGGGCGCGCGCTGCCCGACGTCCGTGACGGCCTGAAGCCCGTTCATCGCCGCGTGCTCTTCGCGATGCACGAGGCGAACAACGTCTGGAACCGCCCGTACGTGAAGTGCGCGCGCATCGTCGGCGACGTGCTCGGCAAATACCATCCGCACGGCGACGCCGCCACTTATGAAGCGCTGGTGCGCATGGCGCAGGAGTTCTCCATGCGCTATACGCTGATCGACGGGCAGGGCAACTTCGGCTCGGTCGACGGCGATTCCGCCGCCGCCTATCGATACACGGAATGCCGGCTCGAGAAGCTCGCCTCCGAGCTCCTCGCCGACATCGAGGCGGAGACCGTCGACTTCGTGCCGAACTACGACGGCAAGGAGCGCGAGCCGGCGGTGCTGCCTTCGCGCGTGCCGAACCTGCTCGTGAACGGCTCCTCGGGCATCGCAGTCGGCATGGCCACCAACATTCCGCCGCACAATCTCGGCGAAGTCGTCGACGCGGCGCTCCATGTTCTCGAGCACCCGCACTGCGCCATCGAGGACATCATCAAGCTGATGCCGGCGCCCGACTTCCCGACTGCCGGCATCATCTACGGCATCGCCGGCGTGCTCGAGGGCTACCGCACCGGGCGCGGGCGCGTCGTGATGCGCGCACGCACGCACTTCGAGGACGTCGGCAAGGGCGATCGCCAGGCGATCATCGTCGACGAGCTGCCCTACCAGGTGAATAAGCGCGTGCTCCTCGAGAAGATCGCCGAGCTCGTGAACGACAAGCGCCTCGAGGGCATCTCGGACATCCGCGATGAGTCCGACAAGTCCGGCATGCGCGCCGTGTTCGAGCTCAAGCGCGGCGAAAACCCGGAGATCGTGCTCAACAACCTCTACAAGATGACGCAGCTGCAGGACGCCTTCCATATGAACATGGTGGCGCTCGTCGACGGGCAGCCGCGGCTTCTCAATCTCAAGGAGCTGATCGAGTCCTTCATCTCGCACCGGCGCGAGGTGGTGACGCGGCGCACGGTGTTCCAGCTGCGCCAGGCGCGCGCGCGCGGCCACGTGCTCGAAGGCCTGGCGGTCGCGCTCTCCAACGTGGACGAGGTGGTCGATCTCATCAAGAAGGCACCGTCGCCCGCCGAGGCGAAGCGCGGCCTGATGACGAAGAGCTGGGGCTCCGATCTCGTGCGCACCATGATCGGCGACAAGCCTGCCGCGCAGTTCAGGCCCGAGGGCCTGAACGAGGCCTACGGCCTCAAGAGCGACGGCTATCGCCTCTCCGATGAGCAGGCGCAGGCGATCCTCGAGCTGCGCCTGCAGCGCCTGACCGGCCTCGAGCGCGACAAGATCCGCAATGAATATGGCGAGGTCATCACCACCATCGCCGACCTGATCGACATCCTGGCGAAGCCGGCGCGCATCATGAAAATCATCGGCGACGAGCTGCGCGCGCTGAAGGACGCCTTCGCCGACAAGAGAAAGAGCGAGATCGTCACCGTCGCCGAGGACATCTCGATCGAGGACCTGATCGCGCCGCAGGACATGGTGGTCACGTTCTCGCACGGCGGCTACGTCAAGTCGCAGCCGCTGACCGAATACAAGGCGCAGCGCCGCGGCGGCCGCGGACGCATGGCGACGACGATGAAGGAAGACGACTTCATCGAGCGGCTCTTCGTCGCCCATTCGCACGACTACCTGCTTTGCTTCTCCAACCGCGGCAAGCTCTACTGGCTCAAGGTGTTCGAAGTGCCGATCGGCAGCCGCGCGAGCCGCGGCAAGCCGATCGTCAACATGTTTCCGCTCGAGCAGGGTGAGAAGATCACCGCCGTGGTGCCGGTCAAGGAGTTCGACCAGGACCACTACGTCTTCATGGCGACCCAGCAGGGCACCGTCAAGAAGACGCCGCTCGCCGAGTTCTCGCGGCCGCGCCCGAGCGGCATCATCGCCGTGGGCCTGGGCGAAGGCGACTACCTCGTGGGCGCCGCGCTCACCGACGGCAAATATGACGTCATGCTCTTCTCCTCGGAAGGAAAAGCGGTGCGCTTCGAGGAGGCCGACGTTCGTCCCATGGGCCGCCAGGCGACCGGCGTGCGCGGCATGCGCCTGGGCGAGGGCCAGCGCGTGGTGTGCATGCTCGCGGCCAACAACGAGACGAAGGGCGTCCTCACCGCCACCGAGAACGGTTTCGGCAAGCGCACGCCGCTCGGCGAATATCCGCGCCATGGCCGCGGCGGCCAGGGCGTGATCTCGATCCAGGTCTCCGAGAGGAACGGCAAGGTGGTGGGCGCCGTGCTGGTCGACGACAACGACGAGGTGATGCTGATCTCGACGGGCGGCGTGCTCATCCGCACGAGCGTCGCGCAGCTGCGCGAGATGGGCCGCGCGACCCAGGGCGTGACCCTGATCGCGCTCGGCGAAGGCGAGAAGCTCGCCGGCATGGAGCGCATCGAGGAGCGCGACCTCGGCAACGGCAACGGCAATGGCGGCAATGGCGGGCACGGCGAAGCGTCCGGCGAGCCGCCGGTGGAGGATCTCCCGCCGCAGGCGCCTGCGCCCACGGTGCACTGATGTCGCGTATCTTCAATTTCAGCGCGGGCCCGGCCATGCTGCCCGCGGAAGTACTTTCCCGAGCCGGCGACGAGATCCTCGACTGGCACGGCAGCGGCATGTCGGTGATGGAGATGAGCCATCGCGGCAAGGAGTTCATCGGCATCGCCGCCGAAGCCGAGAAGGACCTGCGCGAGCTCCTCGCCATTCCGGCGGGCTACAAGGTGCTCTTCCTCCAGGGCGGCGCGACGCTTCAGTTCGCGCAGATCCCGATGAACCTGCTCGCCGGCAAGGGCAAGGCCGACTACGTCGCCACCGGCGAGTGGTCGAAGAAGGCGATCAAGGAAGCGCAAGCGCTCTGCGACGTGCACATCGCTGCTTCTTCGGAAGACCGCAAATTCACGTACGCGCCCAAGCAGTGGAACGTGCGCAAGGATGCGGCCTACGTTCACTACTGCTCGAACGAGACCATCGGCGGCGTCGAGTTCCACGACGTGCCCCAAGCTCCGGTGCCGCTGGTCGCCGACGCGTCATCGCATTTCCTGTCGCGAGCGATCGACGTCGCCAAGTACGGCCTGATCTACGCCGGCGCGCAGAAGAACGTCGGCCCGGCGGGCCTCACCATCGTCATCGTGCGCGCCGATCTCCTCGGCCAGGTCGCCAAAGGCACGCCGAGCGTGCTCGACTACAAGCTGCAGGCCGAGGCCGACTCGATGCTGAACACGCCGCCGACCTACTCGATGTACATCGCCGGCCTCGTCTTCAAATGGTTGAAGGCGCTCGGTGGCGTGCCGGAAATCGAACGGCGCAACATCGCCAAAGCAAAATTGCTTTACGACTATCTGGACACGACCCCGTTCTACCGCAACCCGGTGGCGAAGGAAGACCGCTCGCGCATGAACGTGCCCTTCACGCTGCACGATGCCAAGCTCGACGAGCCGTTCCTCAAAGGCGCCGCGGAGCGCGGCATGGTGCAGCTCAAAGGCCACCGCTCGGTGGGCGGCATGCGCGCCTCGATCTACAACGCGATGCCGATCGAAGGCGTGCAGCGCCTGGTCGAGTACCTGCGCGAGTTCGAGCGCAAACATGGCTAGGAAGAAGTGCGAGATCCTGGTGATCAACCAGATCGCGCCCGTGGGCCTGAAGCGTTTCCCGGCGGAGCGCTACGCGGTGGTCAAGGAGTCGAAGGATCCGTGGGCGATCCTCGTTCGCTCGCAGGATCTCCATAAGTACGATTTCGGCCCGTCGCTGCGCGCGGTCGGACGTGCCGGCGCCGGCGTCAACAACATCCCGGTCCCCGCGCTCTCCAAGCGCGGCATCCCGGTGTTCAATGCGCCCGGCGCGAACGCCAATGCGGTGAAGGAGCTGGTGCTTGCCGGCATGCTGATCGCCGCGCGCAACCTCGGCCCCGCGCTCGAGTTCGTGAAAGGGCTCGACGGCGGCGACATCGACAAGACGGTGGAGAGCGGCAAGAAGCAGTTCGCCGGCTTCGAGCTCCCTGGCCACACCCTCGGCGTCATCGGCCTGGGCAAGATCGGCAGCCTCGTCGCCGACGCGTCGATTCGCCTGGGCATGAACGTGCTCGGGCACGACCCGCACATCACGGTGGAGGCGGCGTGGAGCCTGCCCTCGCAGGTGCGGCGCGCCCATTCCGTCGACGAAGTTTTGAAGGCGAGCGACTTCGTCAGCCTGCACGTACCGCTCGTCGACAAGACGCGGCACATGATCAACGCGAAGAACATCGATCACCTGCGCCAGGGCGCGGTGCTGCTCAATTTCTCGCGCGACGGCGTGGTGGCGGACGACGCGGTGCTGAAGGGGCTCGCGAGCGCTCGGCTGCGCTGGTACGTGACCGATTTCCCGAGCCCGGCGCTCATCAAGCAGTCGGGGGTCATCGCGCTCCCGCACCTCGGCGCCTCCACCGCCGAAGCGGAGGACAATTCCGCGGTCATGGTGGCGGACGAGGTGCGCGATTATCTCGAGCACGGCAACCTGCAGAACGCGGTCAACTTCCCCGACGCGCAGATGCCGCGCGAGGCGCCTTATCGCCTGGCCATCGCCAACGCCAACGTGCCCGACATGCTCGGGCGCATCTCGCACACGCTCGGCAAGCGCAAGATCAACATCCACAACATGCTGAACAAGTCCAAGGGAGAGATGGCGTACACCATCGTCGACACCGACACCGCCGTGTCCGGTGACGTGATCGACGAGCTGTGCAAGACCGCCGGCGTGCTGGCGGTGCGCTATCTGCCGGTCGATGGATGACATCGACAGGCTGCGCCGGGAAATCGACGCCGTCGACGACGAGCTGCTGAAGCTCATCAACCAGCGCGCCCACCTCGCGAGCCGCATCGGCGGCCTCAAAGCCGGCGCGCCCGCCTACCGGCCGGAGCGCGAGACCGAGATCCTGCGCCGCGTGGCGGACAAGAACCCAGGGCCGCTCGCCGCGGAGCGGGTGGCGGGAGTCTTTCGCGAAGTTATCTCCGCCTGCCGCGGCCTCGAGGAGGCGATCCGCGTCACCTACCTCGGCCCCGAAGGCACGTTCAGCGAGCAGGCGGTGCGCAAGCACTTCGGGCGCGCGGTCGAGGCGCTTGCAGTGCCGAGCGTCGACGAGGCGTTCCGCCGCTGTGAGGCCGGCGCCGTGCAGTTCACCGTCGTGCCGGTAGAGAACTCGACCGAAGGCGTGGTCGGGCGCACGCTCGACCTCCTGCTCGCGACGCCGCTTCGCATCTGCGCGGAGATCGAGCTGCGCGTGCAGCAGAATTTGCTCGCCAAGGGCGCGCTGAAGGACGTGCGGCGCGTGTACTCGCACGCGCAGTCGCTCGCTCAATGCGCGGCCTGGGTCGCGCAGCATCTGCCGGCGGCGGAGCGCATCCCGGTGGCCTCGAACGCCGAGGCGGCGCAGCGCGCCGCGCAGGAGCCGGGCGCCGCGGCCATCGCCGGCGAAGCGGCTGCGGAGCGCTATGGTTTGCAGGTATTGGCGAAAAGCATCGAGGATGCCGCCAACAACACGACGCGCTTCCTCGTGCTGGGCGAGCTCGATCCGGCGCCGACCGGCAACGACCGCACCTCGCTCGTCATGTCGGCGGAGAACAAGCCCGGGGCCGTGCACGCGCTGCTCACGCCGCTCGCCGAGCACAAGGTGAGCATGACGCGCATCGAGTCGCGTCCGGCGAGGAGCCGCTCGGCGCTGTGGGAATACATGTTCTTCATCGACCTCGAGGGCCACCAGAAGGATGCGCGCGTGGCGAAGGCGCTCGCCGAGCTGCGCGGCAAGGCGCCCTTTCTCAAGGTGCTCGGCTCCTATCCCGTGGCCCTGAAAGGAAACTGAGGCTGATGCTGATCGATCCCTGCGAGCTCTCGCCCTCGTACGTGCGCTCGATCGCGCCCTACCAGCCGGGGAAGCCCATCTCCGAGCTTGCGCGCGAGATGGGGCTCGACGAGAAAACGATCGTCAAGCTCGCCTCCAACGAGAATCCGCGCGGCATCGGGCCGCGCACGCGGGCCGCGATCGACGGCGCGCTCGCCGACATCGCGCGCTATCCGGACGGCAACGGCTTCGAGCTGAAGAGCGCGCTCGCGCAGCGCTACGGCGTCGACATGTCGGCGATCGTCCTCGGCAACGGCTCGAACGACGTGCTCGAGCTCGTCGCGCTCGCCTTCCTCGGGCCGGGCCGCGCGGCGGTGATGTCGCAGCATGCCTTCGCCGTCTACCCGCTCGCCACGCAGGCGCGCGGCGCGCGCTCGATCGTCGTGCCGGCGAAGGCCTACGGCCACGACCTCGAGGCGATGGTGCGCGCGGTGGACGACGAGACCTACGTCATCTGGGTCGCCAACCCGAACAACCCGACCGGCACCTTCGCCGCGCCGGCGGAAATCGAAGCGTTCCTGCGCCGGGTGCCCGAGCGCGTGCTCGTCGTGCTCGACGAGGCGTACAACGAATACCTGCCAGCCGACCTGCGCGGCGACAGCGTGAAGTGGCTGAAGCGCCACCCGAACCTCGTGCTCACGCGCACCTTCTCCAAGGCCTACGGGCTCGCCGGCCTGCGCGTCGGCTATGCGTTCGCGCATGCCTCGGTCGCCGACATCATGAATCGCGTGCGCCAGCCCTTCAACGTGAACAGCCTCGCGCTCGCCGCGGCCGCCGCCGCGCTCGACGACATGGAATTCGTGGCGCGCAGCTACGCCGAGAACCTGCGCGGGCTGCAGCAGCTCGAGGAAGGCGCGCGCGGCCTCGGTTTGGATTTCATAGCGTCGCACGCGAACTTTCTCACCGTCCGCGTGGGCAAGGCGCCCGAGATCTACAAGCGGCTCCTGCGCCGCGGCGTGATCGTGCGCCCGGTCGGCGGCGGCTACGAGCTGCCCGAGCACCTGCGCGTGACGGTCGGCACGCCCGAGGAGAACGAGAGGTTCCTCGCCGCGCTCGCGGCGAGCCTGCGCGACTGATGCGCCTTGCCGTCATCGGCGTAGGCCTGATCGGCGGCTCCTTCGCGCTGGCGCTGAGGCAGGCAGGCAAGGTTTCGCACGTGCTCGGGGTCGGCCGCAACCGCGCGAACCTCGAGCTCGCCCGCGAGCGGCGCATCATCGACGCGATCGCGCCCGACGCCGCGAGCGCCGTGCGCGAGGCGGACCTCGTGCTGGTCGCGGCGCCGGTGGCGCAGTTCCCGGCGATATTTTCCGAGCTGAGGGATTGCAAAGCGCTGATCACCGACGCCGGCAGCACCAAGCGCGACGTGATCGCCGCCGCGCGCGGCGCGCTCGGCAAGCGCATCGCCCAGTTCGTGCCGGCGCATCCGGTCGCGGGCGCCGAGCAGAGCGGCGCCGCGGCGGCAAGCGCCGATCTCTTCCGCGATCGCCGCGTGGTGCTGACGCCGCTGCCGGAGAACCGTGCTGAATCGGTTACGCAAATCGAACATATGTGGGAAGCATGCGGGGCGCGCGTCACGCGCCTCGGCGCCGAGGAGCACGATGCCGTGCTCGCGGCGGTGAGCCACCTTCCGCATCTGCTCGCCTATGCGCTCGTGCACGACATCGCCAGGCGCGCGAACGCCGAGCAGCTCTTCGCGTACGCCGCCGGCGGCTTCCGCGACTTCACGCGCATTGCGTCCAGCCATCCGGAAATGTGGCGCGACATCTGCGTCGCCAACCGCGACCGGCTGCTCGCGGAGCTCTCGTCGTACGAGGGCGAGCTCGAGAAGGTGCGCGCGCTCGTCGAAGCCGGCGACGGCGCCGCGCTCGAGAAGCTTTTCACCGAGGCGCGCGACGCTCGCAATCGATGGCTGAAGTCCTCGAGCTGAAGGCGGCGCGCGCCGCGCGCGGCACCGTTCGACTGCCGGGCTCGAAGAGCATCTCCAATCGCGTGCTCCTTCTCGCCGCGCTTGCCGCGGGCGATACCGAGGTGCGCGGCCTGTTGGACGCCGAGGACACGCGCGTGATGCGCGAGGCGCTCGAGCGCCTCGGCGTTGCCATCACTGAACGCTCGAGCGGTCTCACCGTCGCCGGTGCCGGGGGCGTGTTTCGCGAAAAGAAGGCCGATCTCTTCCTCGGCAACGCCGGCACCGCGCTGCGGCCGCTCACGGCCGCGCTCGCGCTCTGCGAGGGCGAATACACGGTCGGCGGCGTGCCGCGCATGCACGAGCGGCCGGTCGGCGACCTCGTCGATGCGTTGCGCGCCATCGGCGCGAGGATCGACTATGCGGACACCGAGGGCTTTCCGCCGCTCGCCATCCATCCCGCGAAGGTGCACGTCGCCGGCCCCGTGCCGGTGAAAGGCGATGTGTCCTCGCAGTTCCTGAGCGCGCTTCTCATGGCGCTGCCGCTCACCGGGCGCGAGGCGACGATCGAGGTGCGCGGCGAGCTCATCTCCAAGCCCTACGTCGAGATCACGCTGAACGTGATGCGGCGCTTCGGCGTCGCGGTGGAGCGCGACGGCTGGGCGCGCTTCCGCGTACCCCGCGCGCGCTATTCATCGCCCGGCACGATCTACGTCGAAGGCGATGCGTCCTCCGCTTCGTATTTCCTCGCCGCCGGCGCGCTCGGCGGTGGCCCGGTGCGGGTCGAAGGCGTCGGGCGGGAAAGCATCCAGGGCGACGTGCGCTTCACCGACGTGCTGGCGGCGATGGGCGCCGCCGTGCGCATGGGCGATGGCTGGATCGAATGCGCGGGGCGCGAGAAGCTCGTGCCGATCGATGTCGACGTGAACCACATCCCGGACGCCGCCATGACGGCGGCGGTGCTCGCGCTTTTCGCCGGCGGCAAGACGCGGCTACGCAATATCGCGAGCTGGCGCGTCAAGGAGACCGACCGCATCGCGGCGATGGCGAGCGAGCTGCGCAAGCTCGGCGCGAGCGTCGAGGAGGGCAGCGACTACCTCGCCATCACTCCGCCCGCGAAAGTGAAGCCCGATGTGGCGATCGACACCTATGATGACCATCGCATGGCGATGAGCTTCTCGCTCGTCGCCCTCGGCGGCGTGCCCGTGCGCATCACGAACCCGCAGTGCGTGGCGAAGACCTTTCCCGACTACTTCGCGGCGCTGGCGAAGATTTGCGGCCAATGAATGCGCCGGTCATCGCCATCGACGGCCCGTCGGCCTCGGGCAAGGGCACGATCGCGAGCCGCGTGGCGAGGAAGCTCGGCTTTCATTACCTCGAGAGCGGAGCGCTCTATCGCCTGGTCGCGCTGATTTCACTGCGCGAGGACACCCTCGATGAGAAGCGCCTCGTCGATCTCGCCACCGGCATGGATGTGCTCTTCGACGATGCCGACATCGTGCTCGGCGATGAGTCGGTGACCGAGAAGGTGCGCAGCGAACCGGTGGGCAATCGCGCCTCCGAAGTCGCGCGCCTGCCGCAGCTGCGCGAGGCGCTGCTTCTGCGCCAGCGGGCCTTCCGCCGGCCCCCGGGACTCGTCGCCGATGGGCGCGATATGGGCACCGTGGTGTTCCCGGATGCGGAACTCAAGGTGTTCTTGACAGCGGGCCCGGAAATCAGGGCCCAACGGCGATATAAGCAGTTGATAGAAAAAGGAATCGATGCTAATCTTCGCGCCCTTTCCCGCGATCTGCGGGAGCGCGATGAGCGCGACGCCAAGCGGGCGGTCGCGCCGCTCGTTCCCGCGCCCGATTCGCAAGTGCTCGATTCGTCAGCGCTTTCGATTGACGAGGTCGTCGAGCGGATCGTCGACTGGTGGCGGGAAAAGAAAGGTGGGCGGGCTTAGCGCCGCGCCCGGTGTTCAACTTGGCCCGCGAAGCGCTAGCTCGCGGTTTGAAAAGGTTTTTCTTTAATGGCCAGCATCTCCCCCGCGTCCACGTCCCAGAAATCCCAGCCTGCCCCGGCTTCCGGCGGCGAATCGTTCGCCGCGCTCTTCGAGGAGAGCCTCAATCGCAAGGAAATGCGCGTCGGCGAGGTGATCACCGCCGAGGTGCTCTCCGTCGACGACAACTGGGTCGTAGTGAACGCGGGACTGAAGTCCGAGAGCATCATCCCGGCCGAGGAGTTCAAGAACGACGCCGGGCAAGTCGAGGTCAAGACCGGCGACTTCGTTTCGGTTTCCATCGAGGCGCTCGAGGACGGCTTCGGCGCGACGCGCCTCTCGCGCGACAAGGCGAAGCGCATGGCCGCGTGGCTCGAGCTCGAGAAGGCGCTCGAGAACGCCGACAAGGTGAAGGGCGTCATCACCGGCAAGGTGAAAGGCGGCCTCACCGTCATGACCAAGGGCATCCGCGCGTTCCTGCCCGGCTCGCTCGTCGACCTGCGTCCCGTGAAGGACACCACGCCCTACGAGGGCAAGGAGATGGACTTCAAGGTCATCAAGCTCGACCGCAAGAGGAACAACGTCGTCGTGTCGCGCCGCGCCGTGCTCGAGGAGACCGCGGGCGCCGAGCGCGAGCAGCTTCTCGCGTCGCTCCAGGAAGGCGCGACCGTCAAGGGCATCGTCAAGAACATCACCGACTACGGCGCGTTCGTCGATCTCGGCGGCATCGACGGCCTGCTGCACATCACCGACCTCGCCTGGCGGCGCGTGAAGCATCCGTCGGAGGTCCTGAACGTCGGCGATGAAGTCACCGCCAAGGTCTTGAAGTTCGACGCGGAGAAGAACCGCGTCTCCCTCGGCCTCAAGCAGCTCGGCGAGGATCCGTGGGTCGGCATCGCGCGGCGCTATCCGCAGGGCACCCGCCTTTTCGGCAAGGTCACCAATCTCACCGATTACGGTGCCTTCGTCGAAGTGGAGAGCGGCATCGAGGGCCTGGTGCACGTCTCGGAGATGGACTGGACGAACAAGAACGTGCATCCGTCCAAAGTGGTGCAGGTCGGCGACGAGGTCGAGGTGATGATCCTCGAGATCGACGAGGAGCGCCGGCGCATCTCGCTCGGCATGAAGCAGTGCATGCCGAACCCGTGGGAAGACTTCGCGCGCGAGTACAAGAAGGGCGATCGCGTCAAGGGCCAGATCAAGTCGATCACCGACTTCGGCGTATTCGTCGGGCTGCCCGGCGGCATCGATGGCCTGGTGCACCTCTCGGATCTGTCGTGGTCGACGGCCGGCGAGGAAGCAGTCAAGAACTTCAAGAAGGCCGAGGAGCTGGAAGCGGTCGTGCTCTCCATCGATGTCGAGCGCGAGCGCATCTCGCTCGGCGTGAAGCAGCTGGAAGGCGATCCGTTCACCAACTTCATCGCGAGCCACGAGAAGAACAGCGTGGTGAACGGGCAGGTGCGGTCGGTCGACGCCAAGGGCGCCGTGGTCGACATCGGCGGCGTCGAAGGCTACCTGCGCGCCTCCGAGTTCTCGCGCGACCGGGTCGATGATCTGACCAAGCATCTCAAAGAGGGCGACACGGTCCAGGCGATGATCATCAACGTCGACCGCAAGAACCGTTCGATCAACCTTTCGGTGAAGGCGAAGGACCTTTCCGAGGAGACCGAAGCGATGAAGCAGCTGCGCACCGAGAACGCGGCGGCGAGCGCCGGGGCGACCAATCTGGGCGCGCTGCTGCGCGCGAAGCTCGAGAAGGACAAGGGCGGGAACCCGCAGCAATAGCGGGCGCGTGGACCAAGGGGGGAACGGTCGCATGACCAAGTCGGAACTGATCGCGCGGCTCGCGCAGCGCTATCCGCAGCTCGTGGCGAAGGACGCCGAGTACGCCGTGAAGATGATCCTCGATGCGATGACGCAGAGCCTGCTCGGCGGGCATCGCATCGAGATCCGCGGCTTCGGCAGCTTCGGGCTCAACTACCGGCCGCCGCGCACCGGCCGCAATCCCAAATCCGGCGAGAAGGTTCACGTGCCGGAGAAGTACGTGCCGCACTTCAAGGCGGGCAAGGAATTGCGCGAGCGCGTCGACGGCCTGAGCGACGACGACCAGGCCGCGCCGCAGGAGCGGGCTTCGCAGCCTGTGAGGTAGGGAACCCCCGGTGCGCATCGTCGCCTGGGCGATCCGCATCATCGTGTTCGTGCTGCTCGTGGCGTTCGCCGCGAAGAACGCGGAGCCGGTGACGCTGCGCTTCTATTTCGACCTCGCCTTCCAGGCCCCGCTCGTCGTGCTGCTCTTCGGCTTCTTTTTGATCGGCGCGCTCTTCGGCGTGGCGGGGCTCCTCGGCACGCTGCTGCGCCAGCGGCGCGAGCTCGGCGTGCTGCGCAAGCGCATGCCGCCCGAGGCGCCGCCGCAGCCGGGCGTGCCGGAGCTCTGACGTGGAGTTCGAATACTGGTGGCTGCTCGGCTTTCCGCTCTTCTTCGGCCTCGGCTGGATCGCCGCACGCATCGACATCAAGCAGATCGTGACGGAGTCGCGCGCGCTGCCGCGCTCGTACTTCAAGGGTCTCAACTTCCTGCTCAACGAGCAGCCCGACAAGGCGATCGAGGCGTTCATCGAGGTGGTCAAGGTGGATCCCGAGACGATCGAGCTGCACTTCGCGCTCGGCAGCCTCTTTCGCCGGCGTGGCGAGTATGACCGCGCCATCCGCATGCACCAGAACCTCCTCGAGCGACCGGGCCTCGGCGAGGACCAGAAGGTGATTGCGCTCGCCGAGCTCGGCCAGGACTACCTCAAGGCCGGCATCCTCGATCGCGCCGAGGAGGTGTTCAAGAAGCTGGAGAGGAGCCCGCAGGCGCGCGCCGCGCGCACCCATCTCCTCGAGATCTACGAGCAGGAGAAGGACTGGAATCGTGCCATCGAGATGACGCGCGAGCTCGACTCCGATCCGCGCGAGCTCGCGCAGTACTACTGCGAGCTCGCCGCCTCCGAGGCCGCGCAGTCGCGCCCCGACGCGGCGCGCCGACACCTCGAGGCGGCGCTGGATGCGAACCGCAAATGCGTGCGCGCGAGCCTGCAGCTGGGAGACCTGGAACGGACTTCAAACAAGCTGGACAAGGCCATCGAGCACTGGAAGCGCATCGAATCGCAGAACCCCTCCTACCTGGCCCTCGCCGCGCAGCGCCTCTACGAGGCGCATCGCCAGGCCGGGCGTGCGGAAGACGGCCTGCGCCTCCTCGCGGGCTACCTCGAGCGCTATCCGTCGCTCGATCTCCTCGACGCCGTCTTCCAGCACACGCTGGAAGCGAAGGGGCACGAGGAGGCGTACAAGCTCGTGCGCGACGAGCTGCGGCGCAATCCGACGCTCCTCGGCCTCGATCGGCTCCTCGAAGCGCAGATCATCGCCGCCGGGTCGCCCGATCGTCGGCGCGACCTCGAGCTCGTGAGGAGCCTCGTGCACGGCCACACCAGGCGCCTTGCGCGCTACCGCTGCGAGACCTGCGGCTTCAAGGCGCGCCAGTTCTACTGGCGCTGCCCCGCGTGCGGCGGCTGGGAGACCTATCCGCCGCGCCGTACGGAGGAGTTCGAACTCACCCCATGACTCGCACGAAGCGCTCGGCATGAACGTGACGGTAATTGGTACGGGCTACGTTGGCCTCGTCACCGGCGCCTGCCTCGCGGACGCCGGCAACCACGTCTTCTGCCTCGATGTCGACGAGCGCAAGATCGCGCGCCTGAATGCGGGCGAGATCCCGATCTTCGAGCCGGGGCTGGAAGCCATTGTCAGGCGCAACGAGCAGGCGGGCCGCCTGCGCTTCTCGACCGACGTCGCCGCGAGCGTCGCGCACGCCGAGCTGCAGCTCGTCGCGGTGGGCACGCCGCCGGGCGAGGACGGGTCGGCTGACCTCCAGCACGTCATCGCCGCGGCGCGCGCCATCGGCCGCCACATGGAGGGCTACAAGGTCGTGGTGACAAAGTCCACCGTGCCGGTAGGCACCGCGGACAAAGTGAAGCACGCGATCATCGAAGAGCAGAAGAAGCGGCATCTGGGCAACGATTTCACCGTCGTATCCAACCCGGAGTTTCTCAAGGAGGGCGCCGCAGTCGAAGATTTCATGCGCCCGGACCGCATCATCGTCGGCGCCGATGACGCGCGCGCCATCGCGCTTCTGCGGCAGTTGTATGCACCTTTCCAGCGCAATCGAGAGCGCATCATCGTCATGAGCGTGCGCTCGGCCGAGCTGACGAAGTACGCGGCGAACGCCATGCTCGCGACGCGCATCTCGTTCATGAACGAGATCGCGAATCTCGCCGAGGCGATCGGCGCGGACATCGAGGAGGTGCGCCGCGGCATCGGCTCGGATCCGCGCATCGGCTACCAGTTCCTCTACCCGGGTGCGGGCTTCGGCGGCTCGTGCTTCCCGAAGGACGTGAAGGCGCTGCAGCGCACCGCCTCCGAGGCGGGCAGGGCGCTGCGCGTGGTCAATGCGGTGGAGGAAGTGAACGAGGCGCAGAAGCACGTGCTTGCCGACAAGATCCGCGCGCGCTTCGATGATCAGCTGCGCGGCAAATGCATCGCCGTGTGGGGCCTCGCCTTCAAGGCGAATACCGACGACATGCGCGAGGCACCGAGCCTCGCGCTGATCGACGACCTTGTCGCGGGGGGCGCTGGCGTGCGCGCGTACGACCCGGCGGCCGGCGGCGAAGCGAAGCGCATCTTCGAGCACAGCGCCGCGGTGACGATCGTGCCGAGCGCCATCGAGGCGCTCGAAGGGGCGGACGCGCTCGCCATCGTCACCGAATGGCAGGAGTTCCGCAGCCCGGACTTCGCGGCCGTGAAAAAGCTGCTGAAGACCCCGGCCATCTTCGACGGCCGCAATCTCTACGATCCCGCCGCGCTGCATGCGCAGGGCCTGGAGTATTACCCGATCGGCAGGAAGCAGTGAAGGCGCTGGACACCTCCAAGGCGCGCGTGCTCGTCGTCGGCGACGTGATGCTCGACCGCTACTGGTACGGCGACGTGTCGCGCATTTCGCCCGAGGCGCCGGTGCCGGTCGTGCTCGTGAACGAGAAGAAGGAAGACCTGCGCCTGGGCGGCGCCGCCAACGTCGCGCATAACTGCGCGGCGCTCGGCGCGAGCACGAGCCTGCTGTCAGTGGTGGGCAACGACGACGCCGGCCGAACGCTCGAGAAGCTGCTGAAGCGCAACGGCGTGCAGGCGAACCTGCATCGCGACCGCTCGATCCGCACCACCGAGAAGCTGCGCGTGATCGGCCGCCAGCAGCAGCTTTTGCGCATGGATTTCGAGCGCAGCCCCTCGCGTGAGGTGCTCGCCTCCAAGCTCACGCAGTACCGTGCTGCGCTCCCCGAATGCGATGTGGTCATCCTCTCGGACTACGGCAAAGGCGGCATGACGCACATCGCCCAGATGATCCAGCTCGCGCGGCGCGCGAAGAAGCGCGTGCTGGTCGATCCCAAGGGCGACGATTACTCGCGCTATCGCGGCGCGTCGATCATCACGCCGAACCGCGCCGAGCTGCGCGAGGTCGTCGGCACGTGGCAGGACGAAGCGGACCTCTCGCGGCGCGCCGAGACGCTGCGCCGCAAGCTCGGCCTCGAGGCGCTGCTCGTCACGCGCGGCGAGGAAGGGATGACGCTTTTCCGCGCCGGCCGCAAAATCCACATCGACACCGAGGCGCGCGAGGTGTTCGACGTGACCGGCGCGGG
>Ga0075436_100000692_pt1 | contig 22235 bp, 21 predicted proteins | sample RhiMethybrSRZTD5_FD_75303 | JGI IMG/M metagenome (GOLD analysis project Ga0075436, IMG submission 75303) | Populus rhizosphere microbial communities from Tennessee, USA - Rhizosphere MetaG P. TD hybrid SRZTD5 | ecosystem: Host-associated > Plants > Roots > Rhizosphere > Soil | place: USA...
CCAAGTTCAGGCCTCCTTCCGATCCCAGGGCAAAGCCCAGCTTCTGCAATCCGCCGAAAAAGCTGACACTACTCTCATAAAAAGCGCCATCCTGTTCAAAGAAATAGGCTTGACCAACCTTGCCCAATCCGAATTCCCAGCTCAGTGGAACGGAAACCGAGTGCCCCCCATCGGACACGGAATACACTACAGCACCTTCCTTCGGCTCAAGGGTGTAGGTGTAATTGCCGGAGTGGAAGCTCAGGCGGCCGTAAACCCGCAGTACATCGGAATCCGTGGGCGCGGTGGCCGCGCGGGCCATGGCCGTGGACTTCTGCAGCGCCGCGCGTGCGGAGTGACACTCTCCGCAGACCGCCGGACCCACGTATTCCTCCCGGCCCGGAGTTCCTGTGGTGGGCCACCAGGCACGGGATTGCACCCGGTCCGGGGTGGCCATCATGCCTGGCAATTGCGCCCATGATTTACACGATATCGCCAGACACATGGCTACGAAGAGACACAGGCGCCTTCTCGCCGTCCCGTGGAGGTCGATGAACATAAGCGGCCCTGAATGCCTGACCAAGGCTCTAATTCAGACTCCAGAGCCGCTCCCGGGTTACGCCAAGCTTGACGGTGCGGTTGCACCTCCTAGTATTCTTTTCATCGGGTTCTCATCCATGATGCTGGTCGTTGCCTTGTTGCTGGCGCTCCACACGCTCTCTTTCGGCGCAGCAGGAAACCCTCTCTCTCCCGCCGCCCAGGCAAGCAGCGTCCGCGAGGCCTACCTCAGCGGGGAAAAAGCGCTCCAGGCGGGTGATCTGACCGGCGCGGAGAAGGCTTTTCGCGAAGTGCTGGCGCGCCAGCCTCAGGACCCGGGCGCCAACGCCAACTTGGGCGTGGTCTACATGCGGAGGCAGCAGTGGGGCTTCGCCCTGCGCTACCTGAAGGCGGCGGAGCGCCTCGCGCCTTCCCTCGGCGGAATTCGCCTGAACATTGGCCTGGTTTATTACCGCCAGGCCCAGTACTCCTCTGCCATCGCTCCCTTGGCCGCGGCCGTCCACAAAGAACCCAAGTTGCTGCAGGCACGGTATTTGCTGGGATTGTGCTACTTCTTTACCGGCGACTATGTGCGCACCGTGGCCACGCTCGATCCGGTGTGGGCGCAAGAGACGTACAACCTCAACTACCTCTACGTGCTAGGCATAGCGGCGCACAACGCCAAGCGCCCCGAGGTGGAGCAACGAGCCTTGGGGCGGCTGGTGGAAATTGGCGGCAACACGCCGGAGTTTCACCTGATCATGGGCAAGGCCCACCTCAACCGGCAAGAGGATGATGAGGCCATTCAGGAACTGAACCAAGCGGCGCAAGGCGATCCCAAGCTGCCCTTTGTCCATTACAACCTGGGCATGGCCTACATGCACAAGCAGCAGTACGACAACGCGCGCGACGAATTCCTGAAGGACATCGCCGTCGAGCCGGATGTTGCCCTCAACTATGACCAGCTTGGCCAGGCTTACGAGTCTTTGGGGCAGGACGAACCGGCGGAGCAGAATTTCCAGAAAGCAGTCAAGCTGGACCCGAAGCTGGCCAGCTCCTACATGGGTTTAGCGAAAATTTACCAGAAGCAGGAGAAGTATCCTCAGGCGCTGCAGGCGCTGAACGCGGCCCAGAAGTTGGCGCCGAAAGCGGCCCGTATTCACTATTTGAAAGGGCAGGTGTTCCGGCGCATGGGCAAACTGCAACAAGCTAAGTTGGAACTGGATACTGCCACCCGCCTCATGAATGCTATGCGCAATAAACGGGAACAGCAGTTGAGTGGCGAGGGTACCGCCGATCCGCAGTTGGCAAAAGAACCGCCACAGTAAGGCGAACAAAGCAAGATGCGGCAGGTTTTTAGGCAGCGGCGATGCGCCGGATCAAATCCTGCTGTTCACTCTGGCTTTCCGCCCCGATCGTGAAGGCGTCCAGCAAGTCCAGCGACAAGGCATATTTCAGCGCCTGGTCCTGGCGCTGGCTCAGGTCGCCTTGGCCGAGAATCTTCATGCCCACAATGCCCTTGCCTGCCGCCTTCATGGTGCGCACAACACCGAGCACGGTTGCAGGATCAGCATCCATGTGCGAGCCGATTGGATTGACACGTACCAGGTCCACGTCCACCCATGGCGACTGCGCGGCTGCGCGCAACGCGCCCATGGTGTGGCAGGAGCAGCCATGGGCGCGGATGATTCCTTTACCCTTGGCCTCCGAGAGCACGTCCATGACGCCGCGGTAACGCTCGGTCCAGTTGGAGTCACTGAGGCAGTGCATCAGAAAAATATCAATGTAGTCGGTGCCCAGTTCGCGCCGAAAACGGTCAAGGTCGGCGCGCATGGCCGCCGGTTCGCGCGACCAGGACTTGGTGAGCACCGTAACCTTGTCGCGGGGCACGTGCTTGAGCGCCTCCGCCACATGGGGATGGGTACCGTATGCGTCGGCGGTATCGAAAAAGCGCAGGCCGTGGTCGTAACCGTTCAGCAGCAGCCGAGACAAGCCGGGAACACCCAGGGCGCTCTGATTGGAATGATGGCCGAAGCCGACAGTGCCCGTTCCCATGGCCAGGCGGCTGGTGCGAATGCCGGTTTTGCCCAACACCACCGTATCGGCGGCACTGAACTTGCGCGGCAGGCTGGGCGCGAGCCTTGCGGGTAAGGCTTTGGCGCTTGCCCAAGCCGCTGCCAGTCCCCAGCCGGCGCCGATGAGGAACTCTCTGCGCTTCATAATGCCTCCTCGCGGCGGGCAGGCCCGCACCTCAGAAGACGCATTCTGACACGATTTGGTAGCCAAAGTCGGTGATTTGCCCCTTTTTGATTTTGCGGGGTTCGTCCGGCCAGCTGATACCATAATGGCCAATGGCCCTGCACGAACTGCATCCGTTCACCGACTCCGAAGTCGCCCGTGCTTCCCAGGCAGCGGGCGTTTACGTCCTCTTTCAGGTGGAGAATCCGCTGCACGTGGATAGCGCGGCCAACTTGCGGGCTAAGTTGGAACTTGAAAAAGTCCGCCTGCCGCAAGCGACTCACTTCGCGATTGAGACTGGCTATAAGACAGAGCGCGATGCCGCCAAGCGAGTTGAGACATTGAGGAAGGAACTGGGCCGGGTGCGAGTGGAATGGTTTGCGGGATCAGATCGTTGACAGAAAATTGAGAATTGATGATTTCACACTGAAGAATGGGGGGCCAGGCGCACAGGTTTTTCCTTTACGGCTCCCGAGTGTCCCACAACCATATCTTTCGCCCGGCTGTAACGATCACGCTGGCACGCACGTTCAGTTAGTGCGTGAAGACGCTAGCGCCAACGAGATCCGGCGGACGCGCCCGGCGTCGCCTCTGAACTGTGGGCTGGTTACGCGCCTCTGCCTGCCCGCTCTCATAATTGATTTCGCGGGAGGTTAGGGTGTGCTCGCCAAAGATGCGCACATCGGCCACCGCTTTGGTTCCGGTCTGCAGCCACATTCCGCCGACGTCGCCAAAGCTGAGGGTCAGGTGCACGCGCTTCAGCCACCAGGAAGGGTTTTTCGCCAAGTCGCCATCAATCAGGCGAGGCAGATGGGTCTGCGCATCAATCCAGCCGTGGCCTGAAACCAGGTCTTCCCGTTTGTGCTTGGGCTGGAGCTGGAGCAGGTAGCAGGAATGGCCATCTACATTGGCCATGCCCAGGAAAACGAAATTGTAGTTCTCGCGATCCAGCACGCTGGCGCCATGATCTTCGGCGGTGGTTTTGACCTCATGTTCCAGGATCTTGCGAACCACATTCTCTCCGCGGGAGGCACCGATTACTCGGTCAATGGTAAAAGTTTTCCGGTTAGGAGGTACAAAGCTCACGCGAGCAACAACATCGGACTGCGCCTCCCGGCCACTGCTGCCGAAAAGCTTGTAATCGCGGACCAGGGTGTAAGCCCGGTAATGTTCCCGGTTTTGCAGCTGAGCCGCTTCCATGCCTGCGACAATGCTTTGCAAGTCAATGGTTTGTGGCTTAACGCTGGTTTGGGAGGGGAATTGCCCGGGATTGGGAACTTGAGTCTGCGCCAGGACAGGGATGGCGGCGACTGCTGATATCAGGAACGCGGCTGCCAGTTGACGGTGCACAAATCACTCCACCTGAGTTCACTTCACGTCCGTCCTTATGGTTAGAAGCAAGTTGAGGGCCAGCAGAGGGCTGAACGCTGGGCCTAGGTACATTTTCTAAGTAGCTGAAATCACGGCATCTCCAATGCATTGCGGAGCGCCCTCAAAAGACCCAGGCGGGTACCCCTCGCCCACAGCGGCTCAGGAGGCGGGCTTCTGGGGAGAGGCCACAACGGCTGGCTCTGCCTGAAGCGACGGAGCAGGCGGGCTCAGGCCCGTAACAGACCCATACACCTCCAGGATACGGCGCGCGCTGGCTTCCCAGGAGAAGCGGGCGGCCTGCTCATAGCCACGCTGTTTGAGTTTGTCGCGCAAGGCCTGATCGAGAAGCACACGGTGCAGGGCGCGCATGATGTCGAAAATGTTGTCAGGGTTCACCAGCACGGCGGCATTGCCCACCACCTCCGGCAGCGAGGTGGTGTTCGAGGTGACCACCGGCGTGCCGTGGGCCATAGCCTCCAGCGGAGGCAGTCCAAAACCTTCGTAGAGCGACGGGAAAATGAAAATCTTGGCGGTGTCGTAAAAAGTGCGCAGCACTTCAATGGGCACAAAGCCGAGAAAGCGCACGTCATTTTGCACGGCGCTGCGGATCACGGTGCGGCGCAGTTCAGGCTGGCGCGAAAGCTCGTCGCCGATGATGATCAGCTTCAGATCGGGGTACTTGCCTTCTTTCTCCAGGCTCGTCTTGAGCGCGGAAAAAGCTTCGATGATGCGGCCTACATTCTTATGCGGGCTGATGCGCCCGGCATACAGCAGGAAGGGGTAATTGACCTGGTAGCGCTCGGCAATGAACTGGCGGTCGGCGTCAGTGGCATGGCCCCGGCCAAAGCGCTCGTCAATGGCGTTGTATACCACCTCAATTTTTTCCGGCGGAATGCGGAACAGCGCCTCTACGTCCTTTTTGGTGAAGTTGGAGACAGCAAAAATGCGGGCAGCGCGCTGCAGTACCCGGCGGGTGAGGTGAAAATGCGCGGCGCGGCGCATGCCGGAATGGTCGCGCAGGCGGTACATGTGCTCCAGCACATCGTGCACGGTGACCACATAGGGACAAGGCAGGTAATGCGGCACCCAGGAGAGGTGCGGAATGTGGGCCAGGTCGCAGCGTTCGCGGCGCAAGATGCCGCGGAAACTGAAATAGCCGGCCAGCGACGCTTCCGGGGCGGCCACCACGGCGCTGTGGAAGTTAGACGGGAGCGGGTCAATCTCGCGGAATTTCTCTGCTGTCCCTATTAGGACGTAGGTGTTCTTCTGATCCAGCCGGCCCAAGGCGCGCAACACGTTGCGGATGTAGGTGCCCACGCCAAAATCGCCAATACGCCGGATGTCTATGGCGATCTTCACGGGGAGAGTATAGACCGAAACCCAAGCAAAGGCGGGTGGGAGGTTCCAGAGTTTCAAGGCGGGTGGCCCATTCAAGCCTTCTGTTGGCTTGAGTGGATCCGTCCGCGAACGTTCGTGGCTAAACCCGGGCCTCGGCGTGGGCGCGTGAGCGGCGCTCGGCGTAGAGGGGAAACGACTCCGCCAAGTCGAACACCTCTTTGCGGATGCGCTTCAGCACCTCGGGCTCGCCGCGGTGGTAGAGAGCCTCCGCGATCCAGCGCCCCACCAGCCGCATTTCTTTTTCCTTCATGCCGCGGGTAGTCAGGGCCGGGGTGCCGATGCGCACGCCGCTGGGCTTGAGCGGCGGGTTAGTGTCGAAGGGAATGGCGTTCTTATTTACCGTGATGCCAGCCTCCCCCAGCGCCTTTTCAGCTTCGCTGCCCAGCATGCCTTTGGCAAACACGTCCACCAGCATGAGGTGAGTATCGGTACCGCCGGAGATGAGGCGAAAACCTTCATTGCGCAGCGCCTCCGCCAGGATCTTGGCGTTAGTAACGATCTGGCGGGCATAAGTCTTGAAATCGGGCTGCAGGGCTTCACGGAAGCAGACTGCTTTGGCGGCCACAATGTGCACAAGCGGCCCTCCCTGATCGCCGGGAAAAACGACCTTATCTATAGCGGCGGCAAATTCCTGCTTGCACAGGATCATGCCGGCTCGCGGGCCGCGCAGCGTCTTATGCGTGGTGGTGGTGACGATCTGGGCGTGGGGCACGGGCGAGGGGTGCACGCCTCCGGCCACCAGGCCGGCGAAGTGGGCCATGTCCACCAGGTAAAGAGCGCCAACTTTGTCGGCGATTTGCCGCATGCGGGCAAAATCAATGATGCGCGGGTAAGCGCTGCCGCCGCCGATAATCAGCTTGGGGCGTTCGCGCTCGGCCAGCTTTTCCAGTTCGTCGTAGTCAATGGTTTCCGTCTCGCGGGTCACGCCGTAGGGCACGATCTTGTAAGTCTTGCCGGAAAAATTCAGATGATGGCCGTGGGTGAGATGCCCGCCGTGGGCCAGGTTCAGGCCGAGGATAGTGTCGCCGGGCTGCAGCACCGCGCCATACGCCTCCATGTTGGCGGAAGAGCCGGAGTGGGGCTGCACGTTGGCGTGCTCGGCGCCAAAAAGCTGCTTGGCGCGCTCCCGGGCCAGGTTCTCCACCACGTCCACAAACTCGCAGCCGCCGTAGTAGCGCTTGCCAGGATAGCCTTCGGCGTACTTATTGGTGAACACCGAGCCCATGGCCTCAAGCACGGCTTCGCTGACGAAGTTCTCCGAGGCGATCAGTTCCAGGCCTTCGTGCTGGCGGCGAGCCTCGTTGTCAATGGCGGCGCTAATTTCCGGGTCAACTTCGTAGAGGGGGCGGGTCATGGAGTGGTTCATAAATGGCTCTTGGCTAAAGTCTAATCGTCGATTTTCAACCGTAAATCGTCAGTTCCCTGTCGCTCGATATCCATGATCTTATCCACCCGGCGCTGGTGGCGGCCAGCTTCGAAGCGGGTCTCCAGGAACTTGTGTACCAGCTTTTCCGCCGTTGCCGCATCGATGACCCTGGCACCGAGGCAGAGCACGTTGGCGTCGTTGTGGGCGCGGGCCATCTCGGCCTCGAATTCCGTATCCGCCTTGGCGGCGCGAATGCCGGGCACCTTGTTGGCGCTCATGGACATGCCGACACCGGTGCCGCACACCAGAATACCGAAATCAGCCTGGCGGCGGGCCACTTCCTCGCCCACGACGCGGGCGAAGTCGGGATAATCCACCGACTCCGTGGAGTGCGTGCCCTGGTCGTCCACCTTGACGCCCTCGGCCGCGAGCAGGCGCTTGATGTTCTCCTTGAGTTCGAAACCGGCATGGTCGGCGCCCAGGGCGATCTTCATGCCCGCCATTCTACCCTCAGGCACGCTAAAACCTTCAACGCAGAGGTCGCGGAGGCTCGACAAAAGCGCTGATGCCTGAGGAACATCACTGCGGACCACGGCCCCTGGTATGAGAAAATCGCTTTTCAGCTCATGAGCAAACAACTGAGCGAGACCGACCGGCTGCGCAAGATCGTCGAGGCCTTTCCCCAGGTCACGGTGACCGTGCTGGGCGATATGGTGGCCGACGAGTTCGTCTATGGAGAAATTTCCCGGGTCTCGCGCGAGGCTCCGGTCCTCATTCTCAGGCACCGCGAGCGCGACGTGGTGCCTGGAGGCGGGGCCAACGCCGTTTACAACCTGGCCGACCTGGGCGTGAATGTGCTTCCGGTGGGCGTGGTGGGCGAAGATGAAACCGGCAAGCTGCTGCTCAAGCGCTTTCGCCAGAAGCGGATTCCGACCAGCGCCTTGATCCGCGAGAAGGGCTTTGCCACCGTGACCAAGACGCGCATTCTGGCAGGCATGACCCACTCCGCGCGGCAGCAGGTGGTGCGCGTGGACCGGGAACCGGAGAGCGAACCCAACCAGCACGTGGTCCGCGAGCTGATTCTGGCGGCCACGCAATACGCTCACGCCTCCGACGCGCTTCTGGTTTCCGACTACGGCTATGGCGCGGCCACCCCGGAGATTCTCGATTCCATCCGCTCCGGAGGCTGGAACGGCATTCCCATCACGCTGGATTCGCGCTACCGCATGTTCGACTACGCCGGGGTGACCGCGGCCACGCCCAACGAGCCCGAGGTCGAAGAATTGCTGCGGCTGCAGATCGGCAATAATTGGGGGAAGCTGGTTTCCGCGGGCGAGCAGATCATGAAGAGGATGAAGCTGCAATCGCTGGTCATTACCCGGGGCCGCGATGGCATGGTGGCCTTTGCCCGCAAGCACGGACCGGTGGACATCCCCATTTATGGCAGCGACCAGGTCACCGACGTGACCGGGGCAGGCGATACGGTGATTGCCGCCTTTACCGCGGCGCTGGCCGCCGGCGCCGATCCGCAAGCAGCAGCGCAACTGGCCAACTATGCCGGCGGAATTGTGGTGATGAAGCGGGGCACGGCGACGGTGACGCAGCAGGAATTGCTGCAGGCGCTGCAGCAGGCGCCCCCCTCGGTGCGGCCTCATTGAGAGCAGGTTTTCGATACCATTGAGTGTGTCCTCCAACAAGGTTGTGAACCGGCAAACGCTGCAGCAGCGGGTGGCGGAATGGCGGCGCGGCGGCGAGACGGTGGTGCTGGCCAACGGCTGCTTTGACCTGCTGCACGTGGGCCACATCCGCTACCTGCGCGCAGCCAAGGCGCTGGGAGGGCGTCTGGTGGTGGCCATCAACTCCGATGCCAGCGCGCGAAAACTCAAAGGTGAGGGGCGCCCACTTATGCCGGAGCAGGACCGCGCAGAAATCATGGCCGCGCTCGAGGACGTGGATGCAGTGGTGATCTTCTCCGAGCCAGACGTGCGAGCGCTGGTGCGGGAAATCCGCCCCGACGTCCATGCCAAGGGCACCGACTACACCGCGCAGAACGTGCCCGAGCGCGATCTGGTTGTGGAGTGCGGCGGGCGGGTGGAGATCGTTGGCGACCCCAAAGACCATTCCAGCAGCGACATGCTGCGCGCCATGAAGAAGTGAGATGCAGCTGGCCAACATTGCGGAAACGGAACAGGGCGTGCTGATGCGCGGCCATGAGGCTGAAGTGCAGGAGGCGGCGCGGGGCCTCGAGCGCCTGCTGATCGTGCGCTTGGGCTCCATGGGCGATGTGATCCACGCCCTGCCGGCCGCCACCCTGCTGCGTCGCGCTTTTCCCGCCGCCACCCTGGCCTGGCTGATCGAAGAACGCTGGGCAGAGCTGCTGTGCGCCCCCGGAACGCCGCGCCTGGGGCCGCGCTGTCCCGGGCGGCCGCTCGTGGATGCCGTCCACGTAGTCAATACGCTTACGTGGCGCGCCGCTCCCTTCTCCGATGAAACCTGGAGGGAAGCGTTAGGGGCATGGCGCGAAGTGCGTGCTGGGAAATATGCGCTGGCACTGGATTTTCAGGGCGCGGTGCGTACGGCGGTGATGGCGCGCTGGACGGGCGCCGAGGCGGTAGCCGGATTTGAAAGGCCGCGGGAACATGCCGCCAGCCTCTTCTACGCCTACACGGTGGAAGCCGGGGGCGCGCACGTGATCGAACAAAATGTCGCCCTGGCAGCCGCCTTGGCCGGGGTGACGGCCGAAGTTCCGGAAATCGAGTTCCCTCTCGATCCAGCCGCGGAACATTCCTGTGAACAACGACTGCGCCTGTATGGGGTGCGGCAATTCGCGATCCTCAATCCGGGGGCGGGGTGGGAAGGCAAGCAGTGGCCGCCGGAACGCTATGGCGAAGTAGCCAGAGGCTTGGCGCGCCTGGGCCTGCGCTGCCTAATCAATTTTGGTCCGGGGGAAGAGGCGCTGGCGCGGGCTGCCGCGGCCGCCAGCGCTGGCGCGGCAGAGGCAGTGCCCAGTTCGGTAAGCGAACTGATTGCCTTCACGCGTAGGGCTCAACTTTTTGTCGGCGGCGATACCGGCCCCATGCACCTGGCGGCGGCTGCGGGTGTCCCGGTGGTGGCGCTGTTTGGGCCCACCAGCCCGGCCCGCAATGGTCCGTTTGGCACGTGCAGCGTCGTGTTGCGCAGCCCCTTGAGTCCCTCCACGGATAGCGCTGAACGCGCCGCCGCGCGCTCTAGCCGCAAGCGCCCGGACGTGGGGCTGCTGGCCATTACCGCCGAGCAGGTGCTGGAAGCGGCGAGGCAGTTGCTGGGGAGCGGGCTTGCGTAGGTGGGCAAACATCGCACGCCGCATTCGCGTGCCCTTGGGATTTCTCTTCGCCATCTTCTATGTGTGGCAGGCGCGGCCAACCTGGGAATCGCTGCTGGCCGGGGCGGCTATTTCTGTTCCGGGCTTGGTGCTGCGAGGAGTAGCTTCCGGACACGTCCAAAAGAACACCTACCTCACGACTACCGGACCCTATGCCTGCACGCGCAACCCCCTGTATCTTGGCTCTTTGGTGCTGGCAGGAGGGTTTGGGGTGGCGGCGCGTAGCCTGTTGGTAGCGCTGGCTATCGTGGCGCTCTTCGCCGCCGTTTATCTGCCGGTGGTGTGGGCGGAAGAGGAATTTCTGCGGCTGCGCTTTCCGGAATATGCCGAGTACGAGCGGCGGGTGCCGCGGTTCGTGCCGCGCTGGGCGCCTGCCGAAGCCCGGCAGGGCAAGTTTTCCAGCCGGCTATACTGGAACCACCGCGAGTACAACGCTTTGTTAGGGACCGGGGCCATCATGGCGGCGCTGGTAACCAAAATGTTGTGGGTACGCTAAAGATTTGAAGATGCCTTTGCCCTGCCCCATCCCGCGATATAGTGCCCGAGTAGCCGCCGTTGGCCTCCTGCTGCTGGGGGGAACTGCGGGGCTGATTGCCGGGCCGGCGGGCAATACTTCTTCCCCCGCAGCCGATGTGAAGAGTCCGCTGGAAATCTCAGCGACGGCGCGCATTGTGCCGCCTTCCGACGCTTATCACTTCCCGGCCCACCAGACTTATTTCTACAACGCCGATTGGCACCTGCTCAGCGCGGGTACCGCCAAGTTAACTATGGAATCCTCAGCCAATGGGCAACACGCGGTGCTCACGGCAGATACCTCAGGACTCGTGAATCTGTTGTTCGCGGTGCACGACCAGTTTCGCACCACCATCAACCCGCGCACCTTCTGCTCGCTGGCGGTTTCCAAGCGCACTCAGGAGGGCTCGCGCCAGCGCCAGACGGAGGTTCACTTCGACTACACCCGCGGCAAGAGCCTATTGCAGGAGAAAGATCTGAAAACGGGCGCGGTCAAGCACGTGGAACACCCGATCCCGCGCTGCGTAACCGACGTGATGTCAGGATTCTATTACGTCGGCTCGTTGCCCCTATCGCCGGGACAAAGCTTCGTGTTCCCGCTGAATGATGGCGGGCCCACGGGCGAGATCACGGCCACCGTGGAAGCACGGGAGCAGATCAAAACTCCAGCCGGCGTTTTCCCCACCTTGCGCGTGAGCGCCATCGCCACCGCTGGGCCGCTCAAGAACAAAGGCCGGGCGTGGGTGTGGTACAGCGACGACGCGCGGCGCATCCCGGTTCTGATGAAGGCCAAAGTGAAATGGGGCACGCTCAACCTGCGCCTGGCAAAAGTGGAAAGAAGCAATTGAAGATTGATGATGAGAGTAAAAAGCCATTCTTCACCACGCAGACATGGCGGCACAGAGGGGAAGAAACATAATGACTTCTCTCTGTGTCTGTGACGAATTTGATCTTTACTGCAGGCGGAAGCGCTCGTTCATGAGCCGCTGCAAGCGCGGCTTGTAGATAATATCGTAGGCGAATTCCTTGTCGGGAAACATGGCCAGGGCGGCGCGCTTGCTGTTGGCCACCAGTTCGGAAGCTTCTTCCACGGTCAGGTCGGTATCCTGGCAGATCACCGACATCACCATGTTCATCATGATCTGCAGGCGGCGAATTTTTCGATCTTCATCTTCGACCGGATTGCCGGATTGAGCCTGCTTGCTCCCTGTTTCGCGCGCCTCGTTATCCATAAACTCCTCACCGGGTAAGTACGGCCCAGAGCCGCTCTGGGTGCGGATTCTACCAGTACTTTGGATGATTTCCGACGCCCGCCTGTTGCGTTTTCCAGGCGCCGCATGTAAGTGGGTCAAAGGAAAAGAAATAGCCTGATGCGAGGCGTAATTACGAAGGTTCATTAAACCGGTCGCCGATAGTTTGTAGCTGGCATCGGCCAACTACAAACTACCAAATGCCGATTACCCGACAGCTTAGTGCGCCGGAGAGGCCTGGGTGGATTGCGATGAAGCTGCCGGGGGCTCAATCTGCATGGGCTTGTTCCAATCCGAGTAGGTCGTGATCAGGCCGCCGTTGCCCATCACCACCTGACGTGGCAAATGATCACCCCCGTCAATGCAAACGGTGTAATTCAGGCCACGGCCGCTGCCGCCCGGGTGTTGGAAGCTGACCACCCACTGCTGGCAGGAGGAATCGCCCACTTTGGCGAGGTCGCCGCGACCGACCTGCGCGTTCATCTTGGTCGCCATGGTGGCGAGGACGGTGGCCGGGTCACGGCCTTCGTTCATCATGGCCCAGGGAGCAGGCGCGCCGGGGTTAGCGCCGCAGGGATACGATTCGGGGGCCACGGCCTGCGTCTTCCAGTCGCTGTCGTTGCCGCGAATCCATTCCTGTTTGCCGATGCGGACCGATTCGTAGCGGGCGTCGCCCAAAGTGGTCACGAGATGCTCGCGGTCAGGGCAGGAGACATCAATGGTGGTCTCCAGGGCACGGCCGGGATGGGTCCTGAGGAGAGTCACGGTGCGCCAGCTATGGGCGGCCTTTTTAGCATCCAACGCTTTTTGCAGCTCGCTTTGACCGCTGGAAAAGCGGCTGCGCAGGGAGGAATAGGCCCGGGACAGCATTCCCGGCTGGGAATCACTGGAGCAGCCGGTGGTCAGCAGAAGCGCGGCCAGGAGAACGCCCAGGGAAAGACAATGGAGCCAGCGGTGCATAGATTCGCCTCGCAAAATCGAGGTGAGCTGAAAGATCCGAGACGAACTGCCCGCGGACAACAGCTCCCGTACTGCATTCGGGGGTATCATCGGATGATAGCACCTGCGCTGGTGCGGTCGAAATAGAGGGAGGAGCCATGCCGGAAAATCCGAATCCCAAAGAACGACTGGTGAAGGTGTTCGACGCGGAACAGGAGAGCGAAGCGCTAGTGGTGCGCGGACTGCTGGAGACCAGCGGCATTGAGACCCTGTCTCAGCCCAATGACCTGGAACAGGACCTGTTTCCAGTGGGAGGAGTCGCCATCCTGGTGCGGGAAGAGCAGGCCGAGGAGGCCCGGCAATTGATTGAGTCATCACGGCAACAGGGCGCAGCGGAAGACCCGGAACTCAGCGAGGAAGCCGCGCCGGAATAACATTTTCTCCATCCAGATAGAAAGTGACGGCACCGTTCAGATCGGTGCGGTAAGTCCCCACACGCCGCCGTTGCAAGCGATCCAGCACCTCGGCGCGGGGATGGCGAAAGGGATTGCGCGCCCCCACCGAAATTACAGCAAATTGCGGGTGAACGGCGTTCAGCAGCTCCGCCGAAGTGGAAGAAGCGCTGCCGTTATGCGCTACTTTGAGCAAGCCGGCGGCAGGCTGTTGAGCCGCAATGGCGGATTCCATTTTTTTCTCCGCATCGCCTTCCAGCAGAAATGCCGCATGGTGAGTGGCGAATCGCAGCGCCAGCGAATCGCTGTTGCGGGGTTGATCGGCGGGCGTCCAATTGCGGGGCGGTGAGAGTACCCGAACCTGCATGCCGCCGAAGCGAAATTCATCCTCGCCGCGCAGGTCCACCGTTTTCACATTCTGTTGCCGCGCAATCAATAGCAAATGCTCCAAAGCCCGCGTGCGCGGGTTGGGGCCGAGCCACAGCTGGCGTGGCCGGAAGTTCGTCAGTACGCTGGGCAGGCCACCCAGGTGATCGCTGTGGCCGTGAGTGAGGGCAACTGCATCCAGGCGCGCGATGCCGCGCCACCACAAGTAAGGGGAGATCACGTCCTCGCCGTAATCAAATTCCGAGCGCCAGGGGCCAAAAGGGCCGCCGCCGTCAATGAGCAGGGTTTTGCCCTCCGGCGAAACCACCAATGTGGAATCGCCCTGGCCCACGTCAATGGCGGTCACCTCCATCACGCCGGGACGCCCGCTTGGCCGCGGGGGAACGATTGTGATCCATAATGCACTGAATGCCAGGGCCGCTAAGCCCGACACCGCCAGTGACCGGCGCCGGCGCACGGTGGCCAGAGCCAGGAACAGCGCCATTCCGGCAAGCAATGCGACCGGCAGGCTGGGCGTGGCCACGCGCAGGTCGGCCAGGCGCAAACGGCCGACGAAGTGGATGCTGCCGGTGATTCCTTGCAGCGCCCATCCGGCAATCACGGCCGGCAAGTGGGCCACGCTCAGGGAAACATAGGCTAGCGCGACGGCGGCAGCGGCGGCCGGCATTAAGATTTCGGTAAGTGTGATGACCAGCACATTGGCGGGCAGCGCCAGGGTGGTAGCGCGGTGGAAGTACCAGGCCATGGGCAGGGCGAGAGCAACCTGCATCAAGGCGGAGATGAGCATCACCTCGTAAACGCCAAGCAGGAAACCCAGGCCGCCGGTGAGCGACGCATAGGCAGCGCGCGTACCCAAAAAACGGTGCAGGCGGCCGGCAATCATGCGCAGGTCGAGGCGAAACTGCGCCATCCGGGGAACGAAGGAAAGATCGTAGCTCACCTCATCCAGTAGGCGCAGGGCACGGCGGTAGGGCTGTGAAGTCCGTTCGATAAGCGGAATACCAATGGCGGCGATGGCCAGCACCGAGAGAAACGTCAGCTGAAAACTGGGATCGAGCAGGGAGCGGGGATCGAGGATCAGAATTGCCAAGGCGGCGCCGCCCACCGCATTGGCAGGCGCCCGGTCACGGTAGAGCAGCCGGGCGAACAGGTAGAACAGAAGCATGAGCGCGGAACGCACGATAGGCGCGCCCCAATCGCAAAGGTAGGCGTAGCCAAAACCCAGCAGAGCGGTGGCGATACTCGCCCACAGGTTCCCAACGCGCATCCGCCGCAGCAGCCAGAACACCACGAAAGCCAGAATTCCCAGGTTCATTCCCGAGACGACCAGCACGTGGTAGGTTCCGGACCGCTGGAAATTCACCCGCGTGTCGCGGTCAATGAATGCATCTTCGCCCATCACCATGGCGTCCATCAGCGCGGCCTGCTGCGGGGGCCAGAGGAGGTGGATTTTAGCCAGCACGCTGCGCCGCAGGCGGTTGCGCCACTCGGCGGTGCGAGTGCCGGCAAACCCTGGGAGCACCTGCACCTGCCGCTGGTTGGCGGAACCCAGGGCAGCGATGCCGCGCTGGGCCAGATACCCGCGATAATCGAAAGCGCCAGGGTTGCCGAAATTGCGCGGCGGGCGCAGCTTGGCGGCCAGCAGGAGGCGCTGTCCGTAGGTGTAAAGAGGCATGAGTACGGGCACGCTCTGAGCGTCACCGCCTTTTTCCGGTCGCGCGTAGATGGTAAGGCGAAGGCCGGCGCGAATATTTCTTGTCGCCGCACCGGCTTGGACCTGCTCGCTCTCAAGTTCCAGCACTTGCCGCTCGGTTCCGAAACCTCCTTCACGCCGGAAGCCGTCGCGCGTGACATGTGCCGTGAGCATCACCTCGCCGGCATCGGCAAAGCGCAGGATCTCCGTATTAACTGTCACGGGGCCGCGCGCCTGGATGGCCAAAGCTCCCAGCAGGACCAGCGCGCCGCAGGCCAGCGCGAGCGTCCCGCGTGGCCGCCTCCGAAGCAGGTATAGGCCCGCAGCCAGAAAAACCAGGATCGCCACCGCCCACCACGTGGGCGGACGCCACACGCGCGTACCCAGCAGGATTCCGGCGGAAAAGCTTAGCGCGGCATAAAGCAGCGGCTGGCGTGGGGCAAGATGCGCCCGAACTGAGATAGGTGGCGAGCTCGGAGTCGGGGCCGCGGGATTCCCCAAGACCGCCCGACCATGAACAGGACGCGGGGGTACGGCCGCATTCACTGATCCCAACTCCTGACTCGACTACTTCCTTACCAGCTGCAATACGCTCTCCAGGTGGAAGGTTTGCGGAAACAGGTCCACCAGGTGCGCCTGCTCGATGACGTAGCCGGCGGCGGAGAGAACGCGCAGGTCGCGGGCCAGGGTGGCGGGATCGCAGGAGACGTAAGTGAGGCGCGGCGCCTGCAGCCGCCCCAGGGCCTGCGCAACGGCTTCGCCCAGCCCGCCGCGCGGCGGGTCCACCACCACCAGGCCGGGAGTGTCGCTGAATTTCTGCAGGTGCTGCTCGGTGGTGGCGTGCACCGCCCGCACATTTTCAGGCGAATTGTAGCGCAGGTCGGAATGGGAAGTCTGTGACGACTCCACCGCAATCACGCGCTCGAAGCTGCCCGCCAGGGGCACGGCAAACAGGCCTACGCCGGCATAGAGGTCGAGCGCGACGCGCCCCTCACGGCCAGATGTGACAATCTTGACCAGTTCGTCAGTCAAGTAGCGATTAACTTGAAAGAAAGCGCCGGCACTGACGCGGTAATCCCCATGGCCGGTGTGGTACGTAAGCTCACCGTCGCCGTGTTTCAGTTGCGTAAGAGCTTCCGAACGGGAAGCGTGGCTTGCCGGTTCAGCGCGAAAGCAAGTCACACCCGCCACTTCGGGCAGGGCCTCGATCAGCGCGGCCGATAACTCTTCCACCCGAAGGGGGTTGATCGCGCTTTCCCCAACATAGAGCTGCAGCAGAAGCTTGGTGTCCTCTGCGTTGGCAAAGAACTCGATCTCCGCGATCCCATCGGGTACTTTGCCAGCCCGCCCCAGTTGCCACAAAGCCGCAATAGCGCGGTTAACCAGCGGCGAGCTGATGGGGCACTCCTCCACCGGCAGGAGCGAGTGAGAAGCAAAGCGGTAGTAGCCCAGGGCAAAGGGGAAGCTGTTCACCCGCAGCCGGGTGCGATTTCGGTAATTCCAGGGCGGCGACGGATGCACCTGCAGTTCAGTTCCGAGCTGCAGCTTGGCAATGCGGGCGAGAGTTTCTCTCAGAATGGCAGCTTTGATTTCGAGCTGGTGCTCGTACGCGGCGTGCTGGTAATGGCAGCCGCCGCAGCGGGTGAAATACGGGCAATGCGGGTCCACCCGAGCCGGTGATGGATGAAGGACGCGGCGCACGCGGGCGCGGGCAAACTCCGATTTCTGCTGCACCAGGGCTGCATCCACCTGCTCGCCCTCGAGCACAAAGGGCAGAAACACGGCCTTGCGGCGGCCGCGCTCGTCGGGCAGCAGCCGAGACAGCCCGTCGCCGCCATACACCAGCTTTTCGATGGCAAGGTCCAAGAGTTGATTGTAATTGGCCAGAGGGCCAGAGCAGGAAGGAGAGCAGGAAATTGACGATTTACGATTGGTGATTGACGATTAAAAACCCTCCTGCAATCGTCAATCTGAAATCTTCAATCGTCAATTACATGTAGAACAGGCTCAGCCGCGGCAGCCCGTAGTCTTCCAGCAGGCGCTTGTGCACAAACTGCTTGTGCAGTTGCTCGATTTGCGCGGCCGGCATCTTGCGGCGGTAAGGAGCGAGCTCGCGGTCGGCTTGGGCGCGCACCGCGACCAGCTCGTCATCGGGTGTGGCCGCCAGCAGCGCGGCCAAGAGCTTTTCTTCCATCACGGTGAGCCGGCGCTCCAAGTCTTCCCATGCCACTCTGACGGTTCCCAGGCTGGCTGCCAGTTCACGCAGGTTGCGAGCGGCGTCTCCCACGATTGACCGCGCCGATCCAGGCAATTGTTTTAGACCGCCGACGTTTCCCCGGCTGTCGGGCGGGCGCCCGGCAATCAGTTCCTCCAGGAGCGAGGCATTGCGGACCAGAAACGCATTGATCTCGGCAGCATCTAGCCCCGCCGCTTCTCCGGGCTCACGGCGCGCGCCCACCGCCGCCTCTTTCATTTCTTCGGAGGCCGCCAGAACTTCCTGCGAGCAGTATGCCAGGCTGTTGATCTTGCGCGGGCGCGCGGCCCGGCTCTCGTAACGATCGAAAGTGGCGTCAATGCCGCGCTGCACGGCTTCCAGGGGAATGCCGGCATCTTTCCAGGTTTCGATCAACGCCCAGTCCAGGGTGGAAAGCAGCAGGGTGGAACCGCGGCGGCGGTGGAAGTGCTCTTCGATCTCGGTGAAATAGTTGAAGTAGTTTTCCACCAGATTTTCCGCGGAACTTATCGGCGAGGTTTGCCAGCGGCGCCGGCGGCCGACTTGCCCGGAGCCGGCTTGCGGGCGGCGGCGTTGCGCTCCCAGATGATGCGCAGGCCCTCGAGCGTGAGCAGGTCATCCACTTCCCTGATGTATTTGGAGCCGGTGCCGAACAGGCCCGCCAGGCCGCCGGTAGCCACAACCTTGGTCTGGCTTCCCAATTCCTTCAGCAGCAGCTCAAGGATGCCGTCCACCAGCGCCAGATATCCGTAGTACAGGCCGGACTGGATGCTGCCCACGGTGTTGGTGCCGATCACGCGTTCCGGTTTGCGAATGTCAATGCGCGGCAGCCGGGCCGTGCGCGAGAACAGCGCCTCCGCCGAAATACCAATGCCGGGACAGATCACGCCGCCCAGGTACTCGCCCTTGGCTGAAACCGCGTCGAAAGTTGTGGCCGTGCCGAAATCCACCACCACGCAAGGACCGCCGTACTTCTCCAGCGCGGCCACGCCGTTGGCAATGCGGTCGGCGCCGACTTCGGCGGGATTTTCATACTGCACCGGCATGCCGGTGCGGATACCGGGCTCCAGAAACAGCGGCTTAGTACGGAAGTAGCGCTCGCACACTTCCCGCAGGGTGCTGTCCATGGATGGAACCACTGAGGCGATCACGATACCCTGAATGGCCCTGGGCTCAACATCGGCGGCGGCAAACAGATTGCGGAAGAGGACGCCGTATTCATCTACCGTCTGGGTCCAGTTGGTGGCCACGCGCCAGTGGGCGACCAGGCGTTCGTATTTCGCCGCTGCCTCGCCATTTCCGGCTTCGCTGCGGGCGAATACTCCCAGCACCGTGTTGGTATTGCCGACATCGAGGACGAACAGCATGGTTTTACTCAGTCCATCCCGCGCACCCCGCCGGAAAGCACGGTGCGCAAGCCCTTGACCGTTTCCACTTGCAGAAAGCCGCGCGCGTCCAGGCCAGCGGTGAGGCCCTCGTAACCGCCATCCTCCTCCACGCGCACGCGGCGGCCCTGTGCAAACGACGAGCGCTCCTGAAAGCGGCGCAGCACCGACTCGCGCCCGCCGGGCCCGGGCTTCAGCAGGGCGCGATATTCGCGGTCGAGCGATTTTAACAAAGCCGCAAGCAGTTCCACCCGCGACCAGCAGTTGCCCGTCTCCAGGCGCAGCGAAGTGGCCAAATCCCGCAGTTCGGCGGGAAAGCTCGGCTGGTTCACATTGATCCCCATGCCGACCACCACATAGCGGACACGCGTGGCTTCGGCCGTCAGCTCCGCCAAGATGCCGGCGAACTTTTTGCCATTCAGCAGCAGGTCGTTGGGCCAGCGCAGATCAAGCTGCGGGGCCGTCGCGGGCTTTTTGCCCGCAGGATTGGGCGATAGCAGCTGCTCCACCGCTGCACAGGCGGCCAGCCCGGTGGCCAGCGTGAGCACGAGTACATCGGCGGGCGAAAGCGCCGGCCGCAGCACCACGGAGCAATAGATTCCCTGGGAGCGCGCGGAAAGCCAGCCGTGCGCGCCGCGGCCACGTCCGGCAACCTGCTCCTCGGCTAGGAACACGCTGCCCTCGGGCGCTCCGGCGGCAGCGGCTTCCATGGCGGCCAGGTTGGTGGAACTGATTTTGAAGTAATGGTGGATGTGGCTGGCGAAAATGGTGCCGCGCAGCAGCGGCGCCAGAGTTTCCGCCAGCAGCAGGTCGGGGACTTTGCGGAGCCGGTATCCCGTGGCAGAGTGGCCGGCGATGTCCACGCCCAGCCCGCGCAGTTGCTGCACCAGCCGCCAGACCTCGGAGCGCGTGGTGCCGATTTCCTGGGCGATCTTGGTGCCGCTGACAACCACGGTGGCATTGTCCATCAGCAGGTGGACAATGCGGCTGAGCCGGGCGTCGGTAGGCGCGTGGATGGCCGCGCTCGCTAGCCTGCTCCGGTTTTTTCCAGCGGACAGTATGAAGCAATTATGAGGGAGGAGCAGGCGAAAGCAAAACGACACTTGCGTGGGCACAGGCGCCCTCGCCTGTGCAGGCCGGTGGACGGCCGAGGGCGGCTGTCCCTACACGATTTACGCCGGCACGACGCGCAAACTCATGTCCACTGCGGGCGCGGAATGGGTGAGCTGGCCCACAGAGATATAGTCCACCCCGCTTTCGGCGTAGGCGCGAACGTTCTCCAGGCTAATCCCGCCGGAACACTCCAGGCTCATGCGTCGGGTGTGGCTGGCCACGCGCTCCACGGCGCGGCGCACGTCCTCCACCGGCATGTTGTCCAGAAGAATGGCCTCAGCGCCGTGCTGCAGGGCCTGCTCCAACTCGTCGAGAGAGCGCACCTCGATTTCCACCGGTTGTTCGCCCCGGCGGTTATGCAGGGCGTGCTCCAACGCGGGAGCGATGCCGCCGGCCAGCGCAATGTGGTTGTTCTTGATGAGCACGCCGTCGGAAAGGTCGAGCCGGTGGTTCATGCCGCCGCCGCAGCGCACCGCATATTTGTCCAGAGCGCGCAGGCCGGGAATAGTTTTGCGCGTGTCGAGAATGCGCGCCTTGGTGCCCGCCACCGCGTCCACGAACTTGCGAGTCAAGGTGGCAATGCCGCTCAGCCGCTGCATCAAGTTCAGGATCACGCGCTCGCAGGAAAGAATGACGCGGGCGTTGTGGCGGATGACGGCCACCGCCTGCCCGCGATGCAAGCGCACGCCATCAAAGATTTCCGGGTGGCTGATGACGTCCGGGTGCGACGTAACCGTCCCGTCCAGCTCGGCAAAAATCTCGAGGATGCGACTGGCGCAGCCCAGGCCCGCCAGCACGCAGTCCTGCTTGGCCAAAATGGTGGCGGCGGCGCGCTGGTGGGGATCAATGCAGGCGTAGGTGGTGGCGTCGCGCGTGGCCCGGTCTTCGAGCAGCGCGTTCTGAATGACGGCGGTAATGCGTCGGCTAGTCCAGTCCAAAGGTGAGTGATCAGTGGCCAGTTGCCAGTTACAACCAATTCACCGCACAGCCGCCAAGGCCGCAAAGTAATAATAACTGACTTGGAATTCTCGGAGAGCTCAGCGCTCAGCGGTTAAAAAGATTATCCCAGCGCGTGCAACGCGGCGCCGGCCTTTTCCCGCAGCACTTCGAGTTCAGCCAGGCGCTTGCGCAGGACCTCCACCACGTGCGGCGGCGCCTTCTGCAAGAACGCATCGTTGCCCAGCTGGCGGCGCTTGCCCTCGATTTCCCGCTCCACGCCTTCCAGTTCCTTCTGCAGGCGCGCGCGTTCGGCAGCCACGTCAATCTTTTTTTCGAACACCACCCGAACTTCGAAGCGCGAAGTGGTACGCGCCCCACCGGCCTGGGCCAGCGAAGCATCCACAAAATCCACGCTCTCCACCGTGGCCAGGCGCTCCACCGCGCTCCGGTTGTGCTCAATCATCTGACGCACGCCGTCCACGGCATGGACCTGGATGGGCACGCGCTGCCGCGGTTCCACCTTCAGCTCGGCGCGCAAGTTGCGCACATTGACGATCAAGTCCTGCAGGATGGCCATCTCGGTTTCCGCCTCCAGATTGCGCTGGGCGGGATGGGCCGACGGATACTCTACCAGCGCGATGGACTTGGCCGGCGGCTTGCCATCATAAATGGCGTGCCAGACTTCCTCGGTAATGAAGGGCATGAAGGGATGCAGCAGGCGCAGCGCGCCTTCAAACACGCCCACAATGTTGCCGAAGGCGGCGCGGGCGGCGGTCTGATCGCCATCTTCGCCCGCCAGGCGCGGCTTCATCAGCTCCACATACCAGTCGCAGAACTCGCCCCAGAAAAAGTCGTAGACGCGGTTGGCGGCCTCGTCAAACCGGTACGTTTCCAGCGCGCTGTTCACCTCCTCCGCGACCGCATTGAAGCGCGAGAGAATCCAGTGGTCTTCCAGCGCGGCGGGCTGGAATCCGGCAATACCTCTGTGGAGCGCGGCTGTGTGGGACCGGGGCTCTGCCCCAGTCTGGGCAGAGCGCAGCTTCGCCCCCACACCACCACAGAATTCCTTCAGCGACCACAC
>Ga0075436_100000693_pt1 | contig 22211 bp, 20 predicted proteins | sample RhiMethybrSRZTD5_FD_75303 | JGI IMG/M metagenome (GOLD analysis project Ga0075436, IMG submission 75303) | Populus rhizosphere microbial communities from Tennessee, USA - Rhizosphere MetaG P. TD hybrid SRZTD5 | ecosystem: Host-associated > Plants > Roots > Rhizosphere > Soil | place: USA...
ACGGTGAAAGTGCTGGCCGATCGCGCCGCGGCGGCCCTCGCGGACTTCGTCTGCGGCGCGAACGAGGAGGGCTATCACCTCGCCGGGGTCAACTGGGGCCGGGACCTCGCCGAGGCCGAGGTCGCCGATCTGCGCAACGTCGTCGCGGGCGACCCGAGCCCGGACGGCAAGGGCCCGCTCGACATCGTGCGCGGCATCGAGGTCGGGCACATCTTCCAGCTGCGCACGAAATACTCGCAGGCGATGAACGCGACCTTTCTCGACGCCGCAGGCAAGGCGAAACCGTTCGAGATGGGCTGCTATGGCATCGGCGTCACGCGCATCGTCGCGGCAGCCATCGAGCAGAACCACGACGCGCGCGGCATCGTCTTCCCGGCGCCGATCGCGCCCTTCACGGTGTGCATCGTGCCGATCGGCATGCACAAGAGCGCCGCGGTGCGCGCGGCGGCCGAGGGCCTCTATGCCGATTTGCAAGCGGCGCGCATCGATGTCCTGCTCGATGATCGCGAAGAGCGCCCGGGGGTGCTCTTCGCCGACATGGACCTCGTCGGCATCCCGCATCGGGTCGTGCTCGGCGAGCGCGGCCTCGCCGCCGGCAATGCCGAGTACAAGGCGCGGCGCGACGAGAGAGCGACCGACGTGCCGCTCGCCGACATCGTTCCCGATCTCGTGAAGAAGCTCAGTTGAGGACGCTCGCGCTCGCGCTCGCGCTCGCGGCGCCGCTCGGCGCGCTCGCCGGGGCGCAGCGCTACGAGCCGCTCGCCGACTCGGTGCGCGCGCGGCTCTCGCAGCAGGTGTCGGACCGCGCCGTGCCGGCGATGGCGTTTCGCTCGAGCACGGACGCGCAGCGCTGGCTCGCGGCGATGGATGCGCGCCTCGCGCGCCGCATCCCCGAGCGCAAGCAACGCCTGGAGCTGCTGCGCACGGTGCATTACGAGGCGACGCGCGCGCGCCTCGACCCGCAGCTCGTGCTCGGGGTGATCGAGGTGGAAAGCGGCTTTCGCAAATACGCGGTGTCGGCCGCTGGGGCGCGCGGCTATATGCAGGTGATGCCCTTCTGGATAAAACTGATCGGCCAGCCGGCCCACAATCTCTTCCACCTGCGCACCAACCTCGCATACGGCTGCGCGATCCTGCGCTTCTACCTCGACCTCGAGAACGGCGACTATTTCCGCGCGCTCGGGCGCTACAACGGCTCCCTCGGGCAGCGCCAGTATCCCGACCTTGTGCTCTCGGCCTGGCGCGGCCGCTGGAAGTACGACGGGCCCATCGGATGATCGGCGCCCTTCTCGATCGCAACCCGCGGCTCGCGAACTGGCTCTACGGCTTCACGCCGCCGGAACACGGCACCGTCGTGCTCGTGCACCGGCGCGTCTACATCCTGCCGACGCCGCAGGGCTGGCTGTTCGCATTGACCCTCCTCATCCTGCTCGTCGGCTCGATCAACTATGCGCTGTCGCTCGGCTTCGCGCTCACGTTCCTCCTCGCCGGCATGGGCATCGCCGGCATGGTGCATACCGCGCGCAACCTCGCGCGCCTGGCGGTGAGCGTCGGGCGGGCGGAGCCCCTCTTCGCCGGCGAGACGGCGCAGTTCCGCCTGTATCTCGAAGCGCGCGCGCCGTTTGACCGGCCCTCCATCCTGGTGCGCCACGTGCATTCGGGCGCCCAGATGGTGGTCGACGTGCCGGCGCACGGCCTCGCCGAGGTCGTGCTCGGCGTGCCGGCACGGCGGCGCGGCTGGCTGCCGCTCGGCCGCGTGATGCTCGAGACGCGCTTTCCGCTCGGGGCATTCGGCGCCTGGAGCTATGTCGAGCCCGATGCGCGCTGCCTCGTCTATCCGCGGCCCGAGCATTCCGCGCTGCCCGCGCCGAGCGGCGAAAGCGCCAAGGGGACGGCGCGCTCGCCGGTGCCGGGCAACGACGACTATGCGGGCCTTCGCGCCTACCAGCTCTCCGACTCGCCGCGGCACGTCGCCTGGAAAGCGGTCGCGCGCAGCGAGGACATGCTGACCAAGCAGTTCCTGGGCGAAGCGGCCGCGGAGCTGTGGCTCGACTGGACGCGTCTGCCCGCGCAGCTCGGCGTTGAGCAGCGCCTATCGCGGCTTGCCGGCTGGGTGCTCCAGGCGGAGCGCTCCGGCGTTAACTACGGCCTGCGGCTGCCCGGCGTCGAGATCGCGCCGGCGCGCGGCGACGCACATCGCAGCGCGTGCCTGAAGGCGCTTGCGCTGCACGGGGCGACGTGAACAGCGCCGCACATCCGCTCTCGCCCGAGATGCGGCTCCTCACGCTGCGCGACCTCGCCTGGCTCGGCGCTTCGCTCGCCATCGTCGCCGCGCCGCATGCGGTGCGCGCGCCGTGGTGGCTGACCCTGCTCACCCTGTGCCTGTACGGCTGGCGCTTCTACTACACGCTCAATCGCGCGCCGCTGCCGGCGCGCGCGCTCGTGCTCGGCATCGCCTTCGTGGCGATCCTCGGCGTGTGGGTCGAGTACCGCACCGTCTTCGGCCGCCAGCCGGGTGTCATGCTGCTCATGATGTTCTCGGGGCTGAAGCTCCTCGAGTCGCGCACCCACCGCGACGGCGCGGTCGCGGCGTTCCTCGGCTATTTCCTCATCATCACGAACTTCCTCTACACGCAGTCGATGCTCACCGCGGCCCTCATGTGCGCCGGCGTGTTCGCGATCACGGCCACGCTCGTGGGCTTCAGCGCACCGCAGCGGCCGCTGCGCGCGAACCTGCGCACCGCGGGCCTGCTGCTCGCGCACGCCGCGCCGGCCGCGCTCGTCCTCTTCCTGCTTTTTCCGCGCGTGCAGGGGCCGCTGTGGGGATTGCCGCAGGATGCCTATACCGGGCTCACCGGCCTTTCCGAAACGATGGCGCCCGGGAACCTCTCGCAGCTCGCACTTTCGGACGCCATCGCGTTTCGCGCCGCTTTCGAGGGTACGCCACCGCCCGAGCGCGAGCGCTACTGGCGCGGCCCGGTGCTCTGGGACTTCGACGGCCGCACCTGGTCGAGCGGCGTCCTCTATGGCGTCAACTTCGCGCCAGCGCCGGCGACGGGCACGACGTACCGCTATTCCGTCGTGCTCGAGCCGCACAACCACTATTGGCTCTTTGCGCTCGAGCAGGCGGCGAGCCTGCCGCCGGCATCGCGCATGAATTACGACGGGCAGATCCTCGCCAACACGCCGGTACGCGCGCGGCTGCGCTACGAGATGGTCTCGGTGACGGGGGCCCGGCCCGAACCGCAGGAGGAGAGCCGCGCGCTCCTTGCGCGCGCGCTGCGCCTGCCCTCGGCGTACAACCCGCGCGCGATCGCCCTCGCGCACGAGTGGCGCGCGGCGGGCGGCTCGGACGCCGATGTGCTCGCCCGCGCGGTGAGCTTCCTCAGGAATGGCCGCTTCGCCTACACGCTCGAGCCGCCGCCGCTCGGGCGCGACACGGTGGACGAGTTCCTCTTCGACACGAAAGCCGGGTTCTGCGAGCACTTCGCTTCCGCCTTCGCCGTCCTCATGCGCGCCGCCGGGATCCCGGCGCGCGTCGTGACCGGCTACCAGGGCGGCGACCCGAATCCCGTCGATCACATCCTGACGGTGCGCCAGTCCGATGCGCACGCCTGGACCGAAGTGTTCCTCGCCGGCCGCGGCTGGACGCGCGTCGACCCGACGGCGGCGGCAATCCCGCGGCGCGTCGACTTCGGGCTCGCGCGTGCGCTCCCCGAGATGGGCGCCCTGCCGCTCATGTTGCGTCCCGGCATGGAATGGCTGCGCGGCGCGCGCTATCAATGGGAGGCGCTCGCCCACAAGTGGAACGTCTGGGTGCTCGGCTACGGCGCCGAGCGCCAGCGCGATCTGCTGCTCTCGCTCGGCATGCGCGATGCCGATTGGCAGAAGCTGACGGCGCTCCTCTTCACCTTCCTCGGCGCCATGACCATCGTGCTGCTCGCCTGGTCGCTCAGGCGCCTGGCGCGGCCCGATCCGGTGCAGAAAGCCTGGCAGGCGTTCTGCGGCAAGCTCGCCGCCCACGGCGTTGCGCGCGCAGCGCACGAAGGGCCGCGCGACTACGCCGCGCGCGCCGCTCGCGCCCTGCCCGCCTCGCGTCGCGCGATCCTGCGCATCGGCTCGCTCTACATCACGCTCCGCTACGGCAGCCAGGCGAGCGCGCCGGCGGCGGCCCGCCTGCAGCGGCTGGTGCGCGAGCTGCGCCTCGCGTGAGGCGCGTCCTCGCCTGCATCGTCGTGCTGCTCGCGGCGCCGGCGCTCGCCGCTCCGCCCTTCAGCGAGCGCGCGGACGTGCAGGCCTTCATCGGCGAGCTCGTGGCGCGCGACGGCTTCGTCGACGCCGATCTGAAAGACGTCTTTTCGCGCGTGCAGCGCGTGGAGCCGGTGCTGCAGCTGATTCCGCCGGCCGAGCGGCCCTCGTGGGAGGACTATCGCGGCCTCTTCGTCAACGAGCAGCGCGTGAGCGGCGGGCTTGCCTTCTGGAAAGCGAACCGCAAGCACCTCGAGCGTGCCGAGCGCGAGTACGGCGTTGCGGCGCAGGTGATCGTGGCGATCCTCGGCGTCGAGACCAATTACGGCCGCAATATGGGCCGCTATCGCGTCGTCGATGCGCTCACTACCCTCGCCTTCGACTATGCCCCGCGCGCGAGCTTCTTCCGCGCCGAGCTCGAGCAGTACCTGCTGCTCGCGCGCGAGTGGAACATCGATGTATTCGCGCTGCGCGGCTCCTACGCCGGCGCCATCGGCCTGCCGCAGTTCATGCCGGGAAGCGTGCGCCGCTACGCGGTCGACTTCGACGGCAACGGCTCGATAGACCTGCGCGGCTCGAGCGCCGACGCGATCGGCAGCGTGGCGAACTTCCTGAAGAATCACGGCTGGCAGCCGGGCGAGCCGGTTGCTTTTCGCGCCAAGGTGAGCGCCGAGCTGGCGGCGGCCTACGGCGATGGCGGCGTCGAGCCGCGCCACCGCCTCGCCGAGCTGATCGCCGCGGGCGTCGCGCTCGAGCCGGCGCCGCCGTCGGCCGAGGCGCTGGGCACGCTCGTCAGTCTCGGCAGCGAGTACCGCGTCGGATTACAGAACTTCTACGTGATTACCCGCTACAACCGCAGCGTCTTGTACGCGGCCGCCGTCAGCGACCTCGCCGATGCCCTCGCCGGACGCGCTCAGAGCGCCGGCAGGTAGCGCAGCGGATCGACGGCCGCCGAGCCCTTGCGGATCTGGAAGTGGAGCTTCGGCCGGTCGGCATCCGAGGCGCCGAGCTCGGCGATCTTCTGGCCGCGATCGACGTGCTGCTGCTCCTTCACGAGGATGCTGCGGTTGTGTGCGTAGACGGTAATGAAGCCGTTGTCGTGCTTGATGACCACGAGCTTGCCGAGGCCCGGGATGCCGGTGCCGATGTACGTGACGCGGCCGGCCGCGGCAGCGACGATCGGGTCGCCGGGCTTGCCGTCGATGTCGATGCCCTTGCTCCTTGGCTCCGAGAATCCGGCGAGGAGCTTGCCTTTCGCCGGCCAGACGAACTCGCTCGCCGCCTCTTTCGGCGACTCCTTCGCCACGGGCGCAGCGATGGGCGCGGGCGGCGGCGCCTCGAGCGCACGCGCCTCGAGGCGCTCGCCGAGGCTCGCGCGGCCTACGGTGACGCGCGACTCCTCCGCCCTCACCCGAAGGAGCTGCCCGACGCGGATGCGCGTGGGGTCGTCCAGGGCATTCCATTGCGCGAGGTCACGGTAATCGACGCCATGCTCGAGCGCGATGCTATAGAGCGTGTCGCGCGCCTTCACCACGTAATAGCCTTCGGGCACCGTCTGCGGCGTGGGCGCCGTGACCTTCGCCACCGCCGGCGCTGGATTGGCGACACGCGCGGTGCGATCGACCACCGGCGCGGCCGCTTGGTGCGAAGCGCAACCCGCGACGGCGAGCACGAGCCCCCCAAGGCGTACTGCCCGCAACGCATTCATGCTTTGCCCGCCTCCATCGGCACAAAGCGCACCGGATCGAGCTCCGCCTCGCGATATGCGCGGCCGGTGCGCTCGATGAGGAGCAGCCGCTGCCCGCCCGAAGATTGCCCGAGGGGCAATATCATTCTGCCACCGCTCGCGAGCTGGCGCGCGAGCGCCTCGGGCACGCGCGGCGCCGCCGCGGCGACGACAATTGAATGAAACGGCGCCGCCTCCTCGAGACCGGCGTAGCCGTCGCCATGCGCGAGGCGCAGGTTTGCAAGCCGCAGTCCCAGCAGATTCCTGCGCGCGCGCTCGACGAGCGCCTTGATGCGCTCGATGGAGTACACCTCGGGGAAGATCATGGCGAGCACCGCCGCCTGATAGCCGCAGCCGGTGCCGACTTCCAGCGCGCGCCCGGGGTCGCGGCCCGCGAGCAGCAGCTCGATCATGCGCGCGACCACGTAGGGCTGCGAAATCGTCTGCCCGAAACCGATCGGCAGCGCGCTGTCCTCATAGGCGCGGCTGGCGAGGCCTTCGTCGACGAAAAGATGGCGCGGCACGGCGCCGAGCGCGCCGAGCACGCGCTCATCGCGGATGCCGCGGCCGCGCAGCCGCGCCACCATGCGGGCACGCGTGCGCGCCGAGGTCATGCCGACTCCAGGGGCGCTCAGCGCTCGAGCCATTCGCGCGCGCGCGCGAGCTGCGCCGTGTGCGTGAGATCCATGCGCAGCGGCGTGACCGACACGCACTCCTGCTCGACGGCGTGGAAGTCGGTGCCGGGCCCGGCATCGGCCGCGGCGCCGGCCGGGCCGATCCAGTACGCGCTCTCGCCGCGCGGCGTGGTGAGCTTGATCACGGGCTCGGCCTTGTGACGCTTGCCCAGGCGCGTGACCTCGATGCCGCGCACGCGCTCGGGCGGGACGTCGGGCACGTTGACGTTGAGCAGCACCGGCTCGCCGAAGGGCCTGCGCCGCAAGCGCTCGATGATGTCGAGCGCCACGCCGATCGCGGTCTCGAAGTGCTCGCCGGCCTTGCTGGTGAGCGAAACGGCAAGCGACGGGATGCCGAGCAGGTAGCCCTCGACCGCGGCCGCGACCGTGCCGGAATAGATCGTGTCGTCTCCCATGTTGGCGCCGAGGTTCACGCCCGAGACGATGACGTCGGGCAGGAAATCGAGCAGTCCGGTCACCGCGATGTGCACGCAGTCGGTGGGCGTGCCGTTAACGGAGTAATGGCCGTTCGGCGCACGGCGCACGATGAGCGGACGATCGAGGGTGAGCGAGTTGGAGGCCCCCGAGCGGTCGCGCTCGGGCGCGACCACCGTCACCTCGCCCAGGCGCGCGAGGGCCTCGGCGAGCCGCGTGATGCCGGGCGCGAAGTAACCGTCGTCGTTGGAGACGAGAATTTTCACGCGAACGATTCTACAGTCCGTGACAAGTTGAACAGCTCGCGCAGCCGCTGTCTAAGCCTCGTGCCCTTCGCGCTCGCCGCGCTCCTGGGCGTCGCCGCTCCGGCCGCGGCGAAGCTCGACTATCGCGTGGAGATCGACGCGCCGCGCGAGCTGAAGGCGACCCTCGAGAAAGGCCTCAACATCGTGCGCTGGCGCGGCGATCCCGAAATGGACGCCGAGCGCCTGAAGCGTCTCGTCGACGAGGCGGTGCGCGAGTCGCGCGAGGCGGCCGCGACCCAAGGCTATTTCTCCGCGCACGTGCAGGCGGAGGTCGACTCCTCCTCCGAGCCCTGGGTGGTGCACCTGCGCCTGCAGCCGGGCGAGCGCACGCGCGTGCGCGAGGTCGAGATCCGCTTCAGCGGCCCGGCGACGACCGATGGCGAAGCGCGCCCGCGGCTCGAGCGCGTGCGCGAGAACTGGGCGCTGCGCCGCGGCGAGCCGTTTCGCGAGGACGCGTGGGAGTCGGCCAAGCGCCAGGCGGTGCGCGAGCTCGCCGGCTGGCGCTACGCCGCGGCAAGCATCGTCACGAGCGAGGCGCGCATCGACCCGCAGAGCCACAGCGCCGCGCTCTTGGTCGAGCTCGCGAGCGGGCCGCCCTTTCGCTTCGGCGAGCTGCACGTGACCGGCGCGAAGCGCTACCCGGACGTGCTCATCGAGAACCTCGTGCCGGTGCACCCCGGCGACGTGTACGACCGCGAGAAGGTGATCCTCTACCAGCGGCGTCTGCTCGAGTCGGGCTATTTCGCGAGCGTGCAGGCCGAGATCGACGCCCAGCCCGCGCTCGCCGACGCCGCGCCGCTGCGCGTCGCGGTGATCGAGGCGCCGCAGCACCACATCGAATCGGGCATCGGCTACAACACCGACGTCGGACCGAAATTCCAGGCGCGCTACACGAACGAGGATGTGTTCGGCGCCGCCTGGCGCTTCGGCTCGAACCTCAATCTCGACCGCAAGATCCAGAACCTGCAGTTCGATCTCGACACGCCGCCGCGCTCGGGCGGGGTGTGGAACAACATGTTCGCGCGCGCGCGCGGTCAGGACATCGAAAACGAGGTGACGCGCGAGGTGGCGGTCGGCGTGTCGCAGGTCTACGGGGCCGCGGCGGCGCCCTCCTCGTACATCGTCTCGGCGCATGCCGAGGAGCAGCGCATCGGCGGGCTCATCTCGCAGAGCGCGCACGCGATCTACTTCGGCGTGCGCAAATCGTTTCGCCGCACCGACGCGCTGATCTCGCCGCGCCAGGGTTTCGTGGTGTCCGGCGAAGCCGGCGGCTCGCCGGGCGCGCTCGCGTCGCAGACCTTCGTGCGCGGCGTGGCGAGCGCGTCGCTCTTCTTCCCGCTCGGCGCAAGCGGCGACCTGCTGCTGCGCGGGCAGGCGGGCGCCGTGCGCTCCCAGGCGCGCGAGGGCATCCCGAGCACCTTCCTTTTCCGCACCGGCGGCGACCAGACGGTGCGCGGCTACGCCTTCGAGAGCATCGGCGTGCAGGAGGCGGGCGCCGTGGTCGGCGGCCGGCGCCTGCTCGTGGGCAGCGTCGAGTACACGCACTGGATCGGCGAGAACTGGGGCATCGCCACCTTCGTCGACGCCGGCAACGCCTGGGATACCGGCATCCGCACCGACATCTCGACGGGCTACGGCGTCGGCGCGCGCTTTCGCACGCCGATCGGGCCGATCCGCGCCGACCTCGCCTACGGCGCGCGCACGAGCGACTGGCGGCTGCATTTCTCCGTGGGGTACGGCTTCTGAGCGCGCGCTCGGTTCTCCTCGGCGGCGCCGCGCTCTTGGCAGCGCTCCTCGCGAGCGTGGTGCTCGCGCTCGTCTGGCTCTTCGCCACCGAGTCGGGCTTGCGCTGGGCGCTCGCGCACGCCGTGCAGGCTTCCGGCGGCGCGCTCGAGCTCGAAGGCGCGCGCGGCACGCTCGCGAGCGTCGTGACGATCGATCGAGTGCGCTTCGCCTCGCAGGGCACGCGCGTCGAGGCGCGCGAGCTCGGCGGCCATGCGCACCTCGCCGCGGCGCTCGGCGGCCGGCTGGTCGTCGAGCCGCTCACCCTGGGCGCGCTCGAGCTCGAGGTGCAACCGGCCGGCGCGCCGCCCGCGAGCTTGCCGGCGCTGCCCTTCGGCTTGCGACTTGGGCAGGTGAATATCGAGCGCCTTCAGTTCCGGCGCGGCGACGTGGCGATCATGCTGCGGAAGCTCCGCTTCGAGCACGTCTCGCTCGGCGCGGCGGCGCCGGCGAGCGTCGCCGCGCAGGGCAGCTTCGCTGTGGAGGACGCGCGCTTCCCCCTTGCCGCGACGCTCTCGCTCGGCGGCACGCTCGAGCGGCTCGAGACGCACCTCACACTGCGCCAGGAGGACGTGTCGGCCGATATCCGCGCCGTCCTTGCGCCGCTGCGTGCGCAGCACGTCATCGCCCTGCAGGCGCACGCCGCGCCGATCGATCTCGCGCGCCTGCGGGAGGAGCTGCCGCATGCCGCCATCACGCTCGATCTCAAGGCCGTGGGGACGGACCGTGGCCTGGAGGGTTCGCTGCAACTCACGAACGCGGCATCAGGACCGCTCGACAAGGAGCGCTTGCCGATCGCCACGTTGCGCGCGCGTGTGGCAAGCAAGGACCTCGCGAGCGCGCTGCTCGAAGAGCTGCGTGTCGAGCTCGCGGGCGGCGGTGTGCTCGAGGGCCGCGGCGAGCTCGCCGCGGCCGGCTTTCGCGGCACGGTGCGCGCGAGCCGGCTCAACCTGCGCGGCCTGCGCTCGACGCTGCGCGAAACGGCGCTCTCCGGGCCGCTCGAGCTCGATCTCGCCCCCGAGGTGCAGAGCGTGCGCGGCACGCTCGCGCAGGCGGGCATGACGGTGAGCGCCGACGCCGTGCGGCGCGGCGACGTGGTCGAGGTACGCAGCCTGCACGCCGCCGCCGAGGGCGGCGAAGTCACCGGCTCAGGCCGCCTGCGGCTCACCGATCCGCTCGCGTTCGAAGCGAGCCTCGAGCTCGCGCGCTTCGATCCTGCCGCCTTCGGCGACTACCCTGCGGGCGCGCTGAGCGGCAGCGTGCAGGCGCAGGGCCGCCTTGGCGCCGAGCCGCGCATCGATGTCGGCTGGTCGGTCGCCGAGAGCACGCTGCTCGGGCTCGCGTTCGCGAGCAAGGGCAGCGCGCGCATCGCCGGCCGGCACGTGCTTCAGGCCGACGCGCTGGCGAGCCTCGGCGAGGCGCGCGCGAGCGTCCACGGCAGCTTCGGCGCGCCGACCGACCGGCTGGGGTGGACGCTCGATGTGCCGCGGCTCGAGGACTTCGTCAGCGAGGTCGCCGGCCGCATGCAGGCGAGCGGCACGCTCTCGGGCACCTGGGCCCTGCCGGCAGGCTCGCTCGACGCGCAATTCCAGGCGCTCGAGCTGCCCCACGGCTACGGCATCCCGGGAGCGACGCTGAATGTCGCGGGCACGCTCGCGCGACACGAGGCGCGCCTGGCGGTGCGCACCGCCGCTGCCGAAATGCGTACCCAGCTGCGCGGCGGCGTGGCCGATGGGGTCTGGCGCGGAGAGATCGCGTCTCTCGAGGGCGCCGGCAAGGTGCCTTTCCGCCTGCGCGCGCCGGCGCCGCTCAAGGCGTCGCGGCAAGGCGTCGAGCTCGGCCGCTTCGAGGGCTCGCTGGGCGAAGGCCGTCTCCTCGTGCGCGAGCTTGCCTGGTCGCGCAGCCGCATGAGCTCGAGCGGCGAGTTCGCCGGGCTGCCGGCGCAATGGCTGATCGCCGCGGCCGGGCTCGCCGAGCGGCTGCGCGCGAGCCTGCTGCTCGACGGCCAATGGGACATCACGGCCGGCCCCGGCCTCGGCGGCACGCTGCGCGTGCGCCGCGCGAGCGGCGACCTCGCCATCGTCGACGAGGCGCCGGTCGAGCTCGGGCTCGAGAACCTCGCGCTCGATGCGCGCTTCACGGACGCGGGCGTCGGCGCGCGGCTCGATGTCCTCGCGCGCTATGGCAGCGCCGCGCTCGCGGGGCAGCTCGGCCGCGACCCGGCCGCCGGGATCGTCGGGCTCGGCCCGAATTCGTCGCTCCTCGTGCAGGGGCAGGTCGAGCTCACGCACGCGCGCGTCTTCGCGCAGCCGGTGCTCGCGGATGCGCGCTTCGACGGCCGCGTCGCGGCCGATGTCGAGGCGAGCGGCACGCTCGGCGCGCCGGTGTTCGGCGCGGCGCTGCGCGGCGATGCGCTGTCGTTCGATTACCCGCCTTATGGCGTGTATCTCAAGAACGGCACGCTGCGCGCGCGGCTCGAGGGCGACACGCTGCGCGTCGAGCGCTTCAGCGTCGAGGCGGGCGAAGGCCGCTTCAGCGCGAGCGGCACGCTGCCGCTGCGCCTCGCGGCGGGCAACGCCAAGCTCGGCTGGGAGGCGCGCAACTTCGGCGTGCTCGAGCGGCCGGACCTGCGGCTCATTGCCTCGGGCGAGGGCGAGATCGGCTTCGACGGCAAGCGCCTTTCGCTCACCGGCGAGCTGCGCGCCGATCGCGGACATCTCGAGATCGAGCGCGAGCGCATGCCGAAGCTCGGCGAGGACGTGGTGATCGCCGGCGAGCCGCGCGCGCCGCCGCACGAGCAGCTGCCGCTGCCGGTGCAGCTCAACGTCGACCTCGACCTCGGGTCGAATCTCTCGGTGCGCATGCAGGGCCTCGAGGGCAAGCTCACCGGACGCATCAACGTCGTGACCTCCAAGGACGGCGAGCTGCGCGCCTACGGCAAGCTCACCGCCGTGAACGCGACCTTCTACGCCTATGGCCAGAAGCTGCAGGTCGATCCGGGCATCCTCATCTTCGACGGCCCGATCGACAACCCGTCGCTGCAGGTCACGGCCTGGCGGCGCAACCAGGCAGTCGAGGCGGGGGTGCAGCTGAGCGGCACCGCACAGGCGCCGCGCGTGCAGATCGTGTCGCAGCCGCAGGTCTCCGAAGGCGAGCGCCTGTCGTGGCTCGTGCTCGGGCGCGCGCCGACCGACGCCAACAAGGCGGATCTGGGCCTCCTGCAAGCGGCCGCCGGCGCGCTGCTCGCGCGCGGCAACAGCATGCCGCTCGACCGGCGCATCGCGCAGAGCTTCGGCCTGGACGAGGTCTCGTTCCGCGGCACGGGCGAGCTGCAGGATCGCGTGCTCGCCTTCGGGAAGCGGCTCTCCGACCGGCTCTACGTGAGCTACGAGCAGGGCCTGGGCACCGTCGCCTCGAACCTCGTCAAGATCGACTACTCGCTCTCGCGGCGCTGGTCGCTTCGCGCCGAGACCGGCACCTCGAGCGGTGGCGGCCTCTTCTACCGCTTCTCCTGGGACTGAGGCGCGCCGGAGCGCTGCGGCGGTACGCCGTAGGCGCGCTTGAAGGCGCGGTTGAACGCTGTCGTCGTCATGACCCGCGGTACGGACCACGAGCTGTCGTCGGTCGCCTTCACCATCGCGAACGGCGGCATGACCGCAGGCCTCAAGGTCTACATCTTCCTCACCAGCGCCGCCGTCGACCTCGCGCGCAAGCGCGCGGTGGAAATCACGCACTGCGTCAAGGCGCGCCGCTACAGCGAGGCGGATCTGATCGAGGGCGTGAAGATCACCGGCGCGAGCGCCATGCACGAGCGCATCAAGGCGGGCGCAGCGACGCTCACGTTCTAGCGGGATCTCGGGAATTGGTCGGGGCGGCGAGATTTGAACTCGCGACCACCTGCACCCCATGCAGGTACGCTACCAGGCTGCGCTACGCCCCGACCGAGGACGGGGATTTTACCGCTGCAACTGGTCGAGGACGGCGCGTAATTCGCGCTTGATCGCCGTCACATCGACGCCGTGCGCGCCATTGCCGCGGGCGTTGCGCGCGGGCGCTTCGGCCTTTTCCTCGCCGCCGAGCGAGTTGTCGAGGCGGTTTCTTGCGCCGCTGATGGTGAAGCCTTCCTCGTAGAGCAGCTCGCGGATGCGCCGGATGAGCAGCACCTCGTGGTGCTGGTAGTAGCGCCGGTTGCCGCGGCGCTTGACGGGCTTGAGCTGCGTGAACTCCTGCTCCCAGTAGCGAAGCACGTGCGGCTTCACCCCGCAGAGGTCGCTCACCTCACCGATGGTGAAGTAGCGCTTCGCCGGGATCGGCGGAAGCTCAGGTTTCCTGCGGCTTTCCATGGCGGGCTTTCTCGACCATGGCCTTCAGCTTCTGGCTGGCGTGGAAGGTCACGACGCGCCGGGCGCTGATCGGGATCTCCTCGCCGGTCTTCGGATTGCGCCCCGGACGCTGGGGCTTGTCGCGCAGCTGGAAGTTGCCGAAGCCCGAAAGCTTGACGCTTTCGCCGCGCTCGAGGGCTCCGCGGATCTCCTCAAAGAACGCCTCGACCATGTCCTTGGCCTCGCGCTTGTTGAGGCCGACCTTCTCGAACAGCAGGTCCGCGAGCTCCGCCTTGGTCAACGTCATCAGCAACTCCCTAAACCCCTTTATTTGCGAAGACTTGCGGAGAATTTTCGGGCCAGCAGGCTGACCAGCGCATCGCGGGCAGCGTCTGCCTCCGCATCCGTGAGGGTGCGTTCAGTATGTTGCATAACTACCCGGAAAGCAAGGCTTTTTTGTCCCTGAGGGATGCCGCTTCCGTGATAGAGATCGAAGAGGCGGATCGAGCTCACGATCGGGGGCTTTTCGGCCTCCATGGCGTCCAAAAGCGCCTGCGCAGGAAGCGCCGCCTCGACCACGAGCGCCATATCGCGCACGACCGGCGGGTACTTGGACGGTGCCGAAAATTGCGGCGGCGCCACGTGCGTGAGCGCTTCTGCGTCCAGTTCGAAGAGCACGGCGGCGCGCGCGAGCTCGTATTTTTGCTGCCAGCGCGGATGCAGCTCGCCGATCCAGCCGGCGGCTTCGCCATCGATCAGCACCCGGGCCGAGCGTCCCGGGTGCAGCGCAGGATGCTCGGCGCGCTCGTAGCGCGCCTCGAGCGGCGCGATCAGCCCCTCGAGATCGCCCTTCACGTCGAAGAAGTCGACCGGCCGCGCCTTTTCGCCCCACTGTTCTTCCACAGCCGGCCCATACGCGGCCGCGCCGATGCGCATCGGCTGGCGCAGCCCGCGCACGGCGAGCGGCCCTTCGTGCGCGCCCGGGTCGCGCAGGAAGACGCGCCCCACTTCGAAGACGCGGATACGCTCGACGTTGCGCGCCTGGTTGTAGCGCAGGTTGGCGATGAGCGAGCCGATGAGCGAGCTCCTCATCACCGACTGCTGGCTTGCGATCGGATTGAGCAACCGTATCGGATTCGCCGCGGCCGCGAAATCGAGTTCCCATTGCGGCTCGACGAAGCTGAAGTTGATCACCTCGCGGTAGTCCGCCGCGGCGAGCCGCTCGCGCAGCGCATGCAGGCTGCGCTTCTCGGGCAGCTTGGAAAACACCGCCGCCGGCCGCGGGGGATGCGCGGCGATGCGCTCGAAGCCGTAGAGGCGCGCCACCTCCTCGATCAGGTCCTCCTCGATCGCGAGGTCGAAGCGGTAGCTCGGCGGCTCGACGACGAACGCCTCGCCTTCGCGGCGCTGCTTGAGCGCCAGGCGCTCGAACGCGCTGTGCATCTCCTCCGGCGGCACCGGAATGCCGATGACCTTCTGAGCGCGCGCAATGCGCATGCGCACGGGCTTTCGCTCCGGCAGCTTCGCCACCAGGTCCTCGGTCGGGCCGGGCTCGCCGCCGCAGATGTCGACGATGAGGCGCGCGGCGCGCTCGATGCCCTCGACGTTGTTGTTGAAGTCCACGCCGCGCTCGAAGCGGTGGCCGGCGTCGCTCGTGAAGCCGTAGCGGCGCGCGCGCCCCATGATCGCGTCGGGCCAGAAGAACGCGGCCTCGAGGAAGATGTTGCGCGTCGTCGTCTCAGCCTTGGTGGTCTCGCCGCCCATGATGCCGCCGAGGCCGATGACGCCGCTGTCGTCGGTGATGCACACCACCGACTCGTCGACCTCCACCGTCTGCTCGTTGAGCAGCAGCACCTTCTCGGCCTTGCGCCCCCAGCGCACGTTGATGGCGCCTTTCAGCTTGTCCAGGTCGTACACGTGCAGCGGACGGCCGAGCTCCAGCATCACATAGTTGGTCACATCGACCAGCGCCGAAATCGAGCGCTGGCCCGCCCGCTCGAGGCGCTCCTTCATCCACTGCGGCGTCGGCGCTGCGGCGTTGACGTTGCGGATCGCGCGACCCGTGAAGCGCCCGCAGCCCTCGGACGCGCTGATGCGCACCGGGTGACGTGCTTCACTTTTGGCCGGCACTTTCTCGATCCGTGGAGTCTCGAGCGCAGCGCCGGTCAGCGCCGCGACCTCGCGCGCGACACCCAGCACCGAGAGCGCGTCGGCGCGGTTCGGCGTGAGCTTGAGGGTGAAGACGTGCTCGTCCAGGCCGAGCACGGCGCGCACATCGGCGCCAGCCTTGCCCTTGAGCTCGAGCAGTCCCGAGTGATCCTCCGAGAGGCCGAGCTCGCGCGCGGAGCACAGCATGCCCGCGCTCTCCACGCCGCGGATGGTGCTGCGCTTCACCTCCACGCCCGGCAGCCGGGCACCGATCTTCGCGAGCGGCACCTTCATGCCGGCGCGCGCATTCGGCGCGCCGCAGACGACCTTCAGCCTCTCGCCGCCGGCCTCGACGGTACACACGGTGAGCTTGTCCGCGTTCGGGTGGCGCTCGACTTCCACGATCTGCGCCACCACCACGCCGCTGAAGCGCGGGCCGGCGGCTTCGTACGCCTCGACCTCGAGCCCGGCCATCGTCAGGCGCTCGGCGAGCTCCGCGCCCGAAAGCGGCGGATTGCAGAAACTGCGCAGCCAGCTCTCGGGAACGTTCATGGGAACTGCGCGAGGAAGCGCAGGTCGCCGTCGAAGAAGAGCCGCAGGTCTTCGATGCCGTAGCGGAGCATGGTCAGCCGCTCAAGGCCCGAGCCGAAGGCAAATCCAATGTACCGCTCGGGATCGAGACCAAAGTTCTTCACCACGGTCGGATGCACCTGGCCCGAGCCCGACACTTCCAGCCAGCGGCCTTTCAACTTCATGTCGATCTCGGCCGACGGCTCGGTGAATGGGAAATACGAGGGGCGGAAGCGCACCTCGAGCTCGTCGTTCTCGAAGAAGCGACGGAGAAAATCGGTATACACGCCCTTCAGGTCGGCGAAGCTGATGTCCTCGTCGATCCACAGGCACTCGACCTGGTGGAACATCGGCGAGTGCGTCGCGTCGGAGTCGACGCGATACGTGCGCCCGGGCGCAATCACCTTGATGGGCGGCGAGTGCATGCGCGCGTAGCGCACCTGCATGTCGCTCGTGTGCGGGCGCAGATTCAGCGGGATGCCGTGCTCATCCTTGAGATCGACGTAGAACGTGTCCTGCATCGAGCGCGCCGGATGGTTCTCCGGATTGTTGAGCGCGGTGAAGCTGTACCAGTCGGTCTCGATCTCCGGCCCGTCGGCAACGTCGAAGCCGAGCGAATGCCAGATCGCCTCGATGCGCTGCCAGGTACGGATCACCGGATGCACGCTGCCGCGGCCGCGGCCGCGCGCCGGCAGCGTGACGTCGAGCGCTTCTTCCGCCAGCCGGGCGTTGAGCTTGGCGTCGGCGAGCTCGGCGCGGCGCGCTTCCAGCGCCTGCTCGATCGCCTGCTTCGCGCTGTTGAAGCGCGCACCCGCGCTCTTGCGCTCTTCGGGCGTGCCGCTAGGGCGGAACGCAGACAGTTCGCCCCCTTTGCCGAGGAAGCGGGCCTTAGCGTTCTCGAGGGACGCGGCATCACCCGCCGCGCGGAACGCGGCGTGCGCGCGCGAGACGATGCCGTCGAGGTCCAACGAGTTAGTGCGCGAGGTTCGCTTTGACCTGGCCGGCGATCTTGTCGAAAGCCACCTTGTCGGTAACGGCGAGGTCCGCGAGCACCTTGCGGTCGATGTCGATGTTGGCGCGCTTCAGGCCCGCCATGAACGTGCTGTAGCTCATGCCGAGCTCACGTACCGCGGCGTTGATGCGAGCGATCCACAGCGCGCGGAAGGTGCGCTTCTTGTTCCGGCGATCGCGATAGGCGTACTGCCCCGCTTTCATCACCGCCTGCTTGGCGACGCGGTAGACGTTCTTGCGGCGGCCGCGGAAGCCCTTCGCTTGCTTGAGGACTTTCTTGTGGCGCGCGCGCGCCGTTACTCCACGCTTGACTCTGGGCATGGCGCGCTCCTTACGACGAGTACGGCAGCATCGCGCGGATCGCGGCTGCGTTGGTCTGGTCGACGGCGCTGCGCCGGCGCATCTGGCGCTTTCTCTTCGTGCTCTTCTTCGTGAGGATGTGGCGCTTGTAGGCGCCCGCGCGCTTGATGCTGCCGCTGCCGCGCACGTTGAAGCGCTTCGCGGCGCCGCGCTTGGACTTCATCTTCGGCATAACGATGCTTCCTTCTCTTTTAGCTTGACGCCGGGCGGTCCCCGCCTACACGGGGACGCTTCAAACAGCCACGGACATCACTTGTCTCCCATGGCGGCTTATGCCGCCGCGGGCTTGGCCGAGGGGACCTTCTTCGGCTCCGCTTTCGGCTTTGCTGCGCGTTCGCCCGCGGGGGCGGGCTTTTCCTTCGTCAGCGGCACCTTTTTCTTCGGCGCGAGCACCATCACCATCTGCCGGCCCTCGAGCTTCGGGAACTGCTCGACGAGCCCGACCGCATCGAGGTCCTTGCGCACCCGCTCGAGCAGGCGCTCGCCGAACTCCTTGTGCGCCATCTCGCGGCCGCGGAAACGCAGCGTCACCTTCGCCTTGTCGCCCGCCTCGAGGAAATCGATCAGCTTGGTGAGCTTGATCTTGTAGTCGCCCTCGTCGGTGCCCGGGCGGAACTTGATCTCCTTGACCTGGATCTGCTTCTGCTTGCGCTTCGCCTCGTGCTCTTTCTTCTGCTCGCGGTAGCGGAACTTGCCGTAGTCCATCAGCTTGCAGACAGGCGGCACCGCGAGCGGCGCGATCTCCACCAGGTCCACGTTCGCTTCTTCGGCGAGCCGGAGCGCCTCCATGACCGGCTTGATGCCCAACTGATCACCGTTTTCCGCTACCAGTCGCACCTCCGGGGCGGTGATTTCCCGGTTGATGCGCTGCGATCTCTCGAGTGCGATGAGTGAAAAGCTCCTCAGTACGTTGAAAAAAACAGCCGTGGCAGCGCGCTCATCGAGGATCCACCGAAGTGTCCTCCGGGCGCCGCACACGGCCACCTATGTAGCAGAATTTTATCGATTTTCGGCGCCGGCGGCTATGGTTTCCGCCTGCAGGCGCGCGAGCAGCGCATCGAACGCCATGGCGCCCAGATCCTCGCCCGCGCGGGTGCGCACTGCCACCGTGCCCGCCTGCATCTCCTTGTCGCCGACCACGAATTGGTAGGGCAGCTTCTGGAGCGAGTGCTCGCGGATCTTGTAGGAAATTTTTTCATTGCGCAGGTCCGCGGCGACGCGGAATCCCGCCCCCTTGAGCCGCTCGCCGAGCTCGCGCGCGTAGTCGGCCTGCCGCTCGGTGATGTTCAGCACCACCGCCTGCAGGGGCGCGAGCCAGAGCGGAAACGCCCCGGCGTAGTGCTCGATCAGGATGCCGATGAAGCGCTCCATCGAGCCGACGATCGCCCGGTGCAGCATGACCGGCGTATGGCGGGCGTTGTCCTCGCCGACATACTCGGCGCCCAGGAGCCCGGGCATGCTGAAGTCGACCTGCATCGTGCCGCACTGCCACGAGCGGCCGATGCTGTCCTTCAGGTGGTACTCGATCTTCGGGCCATAGAAGGCGCCCTCGCCCGGCAGCAGCGTGAAGGGCACGCCCGATTTTTCCAGCGCCGCGATGAGCGCCTTCTCGGCCTTGTCCCAGATGTCGTTCGAGCCGATGCGCTTCGCCGGACGCGTGGCGATCTTGTAGGTGATGTCGGTGAAGCCGAAGTCGCGGTAGACCCTCTGCAGGAGCGCCGTGTATGCGACGCACTCCGGCAGGATGTGGTCCTCGGTGCAGAAGATGTGGCCGTCGTCCTGCGTGAAGCCGCGCACGCGCATCAGGCCATGCAGCGCGCCCGAGGGCTCGTTGCGGTGGCAGGAGCCGAACTCGCCGTAGCGCAGCGGCAAATCGCGATAGCTCCTCACGCCCTTGTTGTAGATCAGAATGTGGCCGGGGCAATTCATCGGCTTGATCGCGTACTCGCGGTTCTCCGATGACGTGGTGAACATGTTTTCCTTGAAGTTGTCCCAGTGCCCCGTCTTGCGCCACAGGCTCACGTCGATGATCTGCGGGCCGCGCACCTCCTGGTAGCCGTTGTCGCGGTACACGCGACGCATGTACTGCTCGACCTGCTGCCACAGCGTCCAGCCCTTCGGATGCCAGAAGACGAGCCCGGGTGCCTCCTCCTGCATGTGGAAGAGGTCGAGCTGCGTGCCCAGGCGGCGATGGTCGCGCTTCTCCGCTTCCTCGAGCATGCGCAGGTAGGCGTCCTGGTCTTCTTTCTTCGCCCACGCGGTGCCGTAGATGCGCTGGAGCATCTCGTTCTTCGAATCGCCGCGCCAGTACGCGCCGGCGACGCGCATCAGCTTGAAGTTCTTGAGCTTGCCCGTCGAGGGCACGTGCGGTCCGCGGCACAGATCGATCCAGTTGCCCTGGCCGTAGAGCGAAATCGTCTCGCCGGCCGGGATCGAGGCGATGATCTCCGCCTTGTACTTCTCGCCCTGGTCGCGGAAGAACTTCACCGCTTCGTCGCGCGGCATCTCGCGCCGCTCGACGGGAAGATCGCGTTTTGCGATCTCCGCCATGCGCTTCTCGATCGCCGCGAGATCCTCCGGCGTGAATGGCCGCTTGTACGCGAAGTCATAGTAGAAGCCATTCTCGATCACCGGGCCGATCGTCACCTGCGCATCGGGAAACAGCTCCTTCACCGCGTGCGCGAGCAGGTGGGCGGTGGAGTGGCGCAGCAGATCGTTCGCTTCGGGATCGCGCTCGGTCACGATGGCGACATCGGCGTCTCGCTCGACGCGATAGCTCGTATCGACGAGCTTGCCGTCGACTCGTGCGGCGAGCGCCGCGCGCGCGAGCCCAGCGCCGATCGCCGCCGCGATCTCGGCGACGCTGACCGGTCCCGGAAACGACTTCTGCGAGCCGTCCGGCAGACGGATGTTGGGCATCGGGTGCGTGCCGATTCTAGTCGGCCTTGATGCCGAGCTTCTGGATGAGCTTGCCGTACTTGTCGTAGTCGCGGCGGATGAGCGCCTCGAAGTCCTGCGGCGAGAGGATCAGCGTCTCGAGGCTGCCCTTGCCCATCAGGCTCGCCTTCACGTCCGGTGCCTCGAGCGCTTTGTGCACTTCCGCGCGCAGTCGCTCAAGCACGTCCTGCGGCATGCCGGCGGGGCCGAAGAGGCCAAGCCAGATCGAGTTCTCGAAGCCCGGATAGAACTCGCCGATCGTCGGCAGGTCGGGGAAAGTCGGCGAGCGCTTCGCGCCGGCGACGGCGAGCGCGCGAATGCGCCCCGCCTTGATCTGCGGCGCGGACGACGTGCCGGAGAAGAGCGCGGCCACTTCGCCCGACATCGTCGCCGCGGTCGCGGGCGCGCCGCCCTTGTAAGGTACGTGGATCATGTCGAATCCGGCGCGCTCCTTCAGCATCTCCATCGTCAACTGGTGCTGGCTGCCGTTGCCGCCGGAGGCGTAGGCGAGCGGCGGATTCGCCTTCTTCGCGTACGCGATGAATTCGGGGAAGGTCTTGGGCGGCAGCTTCGGATTGATCGACAGCACGAACTGGTTCGAGACGAGGCTCGAGATCGGCGTCAGGTCCTTCACCGGGTCGATCGCCATGCTTGAGTACACATGGGGATTGATCACGATCAGGCTGTCGGCCCCAAGAAGGAGCGTGTGCCCGTCAGGCGCCGCGCGCGCCACTTCCGTCGCCGCGGCATTGCCGTTCGCCGCGGGCTTGTTGTCGATCACGACCGGCTGGCCGAGACTGTGCGAGATCTTCTCGCCGACCACGCGCGCGACGATGTCGGGCGCGCCGCCCGGCGGGATGGTGACGAGGATATGGATCGGCCGCGAGGGGAACTGCGCCTGCGCGGCGAGGGAAAAACCGAGCGCGGCGAGCGCGGTGACGAACCTCATCGCGCTCCGGTGCTCAGCGCGCGGGCTTGGCGCCGTGGCGCTGCTGCAGCCGCCGCGCGCGCTTCATGATGAGCTCGGCGCGAGCGAGCGCGCCCGCATCGCCGGCGGCGATGCCCTTGGCCAGCTCGCGCTTGAACCACGATTCGAGGTCGAAGCGGCGCTCGATCGTGTCCTCGAGGCTCCGGGCCAACGGGTCTGCGATCCGAATTTTGACCATTTGTTTCCTCCGCTCGGCAATGCTGGTAGGCGCGATTGGACTCGAACCAACGACCCCTACCATGTCAAGGTAGTGCTCTAACCAGCTGAGCTACGCGCCTGGAAGGGCGGATTTTATACTAGCGCGCATGGAGCTCATCCTCTGGCGGCACGCCGACGCCGAAGACGGCGCGGACGACATGGCGCGCCGCTTGACGCCCAAGGGCGAGAAGCAGGCGGCGGCGATGGCGAAGTGGCTGCGCGCGCACCTGCCGCGCGACTACACGGTGCTCGCGAGCCCGGCCACGCGCGCACAGCAGACCGCGGCGGCGCTCGGCGGGAAGATCGTCACCGACAAGGCGCTGGCGCCGGGAGCATCGCCTTCGGCGATTGGCAAAGCGGCGAAGAGCCACGGCGGCACGGTCATCGTCGTCGGCCACCAGCCCGACCTCGGAGCCGCCGCCGCCGAGCTCGTCGCCGGCGCGCGCGCCGACTGGCCGATCGAGAAGGGCGCGATCTGGTGGCTCGCGGGCGAGCCGGCGCGCATCA
>Ga0075436_100000695_pt1 | contig 22201 bp, 20 predicted proteins | sample RhiMethybrSRZTD5_FD_75303 | JGI IMG/M metagenome (GOLD analysis project Ga0075436, IMG submission 75303) | Populus rhizosphere microbial communities from Tennessee, USA - Rhizosphere MetaG P. TD hybrid SRZTD5 | ecosystem: Host-associated > Plants > Roots > Rhizosphere > Soil | place: USA...
TCGATGAGGCCATAGCGCGGGGATGGCGGTGAAGCGGTATTGCGCGGAACGTAGCGGCAAGTTTTCATCTAGTGTCAGCTCTCGCGGTGTCTGGGGTGAGGCTTGGGATGAGAAATCTCGACGGCTCGGGCCCTTCGGATGATCGCGCCAATCCACGAGAGTGTCGTGAAGATCATATAGACGACCGCCCCCTCCATGAAAACCTGGAAGGTGCTGTGCCAATTGCTGAGCCCGTGATAAATCAGGCAAAGCACGCGGTAGACCAGACTGAAAATCACCCACGCGATCATGCTCGATGCCAGAAGATTTCCAGGCCACTGAAGAAATCGCAGCACCGGGACAGCCGCGAGAAAGCCCAAAACGGCGGCGGCTGCGATATTGCGCTCTAAAGCAAAACGCTCCAGAAAAGGAACCTGATTGGCGATGACAAGCCAGGTTATGAAAACCAAGCTGAGGCATGCGCCGGTGTACACGCCGGTGCGAATGGCTGCATTATGAAGGAAATCCAGCCGGCGAGAACCAGGCAGATTTGTTCGAACAAACATCCGAAGCTGGGCTCCTAAGATGCCGAAATGAAAGAAACGAATCTACGAAGGCGGTTGCGGGATGTCAACAGCAACGGAACTGCTTGGCGCGCTCTCGTTTCCCGCGCGATCCAGGGCCGTCACCGTATACCAATAACGGCGCCCCGGCACGACGGCATTGTCGCGAAAGGCCGGTGTGGGCAGCAAGTCAGGATTAGTGAGCTGGCCGCGCTCGCCTTCCTGCTCACTTCGATAGACGCGATAACCGGCAAAATCGGCTTCCAGATTGATGGACCAGGACAGGTCCACGACGAACGTGGAAGGAGTCGCCCCAGGAAGCACTGCGGCGACCAGGTCCTGAGGTGCAGCTGGGGGAAAAGTGTCCAGCGGCGTGACGGTGACGGGTTCGGAGTTGTCGGACTCGATTTCGTTTCCTTCAACCGAGATGGCGCTGCGAACCACGTAAACATAAGCTTTCCCAAACTCAAATTGCGTATCGCTGTAGCTGGTTGCCGCGGATGGGCCGATAAGCCCCAGGGGAACAATCCAGTGAATGGTGGAGAGATCTTTGCCAGTGGGAGCAGCCGAGTGCGGATCGATTTCACCGCGGTAGACACGGTAGCCCGAGATACCAGAAAGAGGGTCGCCGGCGGACGTTTGCGTTGGCGCGGACCAGGTGAAGTTCAAAGCGGTTTCTGTGATCTGGATTTGAACGGAAGAGATGGGCTGCGGAACGGGAAACAAGTGCGCTGTAACCACATTCGAATCGGCCGAAGCTCGCTTCTTCGAGAGGCGCGTTCGAATGAGATACGTATACGTTGCGCCGGGATGCGCTTTGGTTTCTGTGGGCGAGACTGGATCCGTAAAGCGAACATGACCAGCACCTAGATAATTGGCAACAAGCGCGCCTGGAATTGTGTAGACGACGCGAAATGACTTAGGGTCGGGCGCTCCATTCGGCTTCAATGAGCCGCGAACGATTTCGACAGCCGGTGGGGCCGTGAGTTTTTCTCCAGAAACAGTTTTAGGGGGAAGCGAAAAAACAAGCTCGACGCCATCGCCCGCCTGGCGCGCAGCGAGATCGGAAACGGCAACAGGAACTAACGGCGACGGAGGAACGGGATCGCCAGGAGCTCCGCAGCCGGAAACAATGATGATAAGGGAAATTAGAAAAGGGCAAATGCGGGCCGCTTGTGTGGAACTCTCCGAGAGGCGGGCGCGCGTCCCTTTTCTATTTCCCATTTTCCGATTTCTAGTTCACAGGATGTAGCGGCTTAGATCCTGGTTTTTCACGATGTCGGTCAATTGTTTGTTGACGTAAGCGGCGTCGATTTTCACGTTCTTTTTCTTGAGGTCGGGCGCCTCGAAGGAAATCTCGTCGAGAACTTTTTCCAGAATGGTGTGCAAGCGGCGAGCGCCGATGTTTTCGGTTTGCTCGTTGACGCTGGTGGCGAAGCGGGCGAGGGCGGCGACCGCATCTTCGGTGAAATTCAGCTTCAAGCCTTCGGTTTCAAGTAGCGCGATATATTGCTTGATGAGCGCGTTCTTTGGCTCGGTGAGGATTCGAATGAAATCCTCTTCCTTGAGCGATTGCAGTTCAACGCGAATGGGCAAGCGGCCCTGGAGTTCGGGGATCAAGTCAGAAGGCTTGGTCACATGAAAAGCGCCTGCGGCGATAAAGAGGATGTGGTCGGTTCGAATCATGCCGTAGCGCGTGTTGACGGTGGTGCCTTCGATGATGGGCAGAATGTCGCGCTGTACGCCCTCGCGGGAAACATCCGGGCCGTGGCCAGATTCGCGGCCGGCAACCTTGTCGATTTCGTCGATGAAAATGATTCCCATCTGTTCGGCGCGCTCGACGGCCATGCGTGTGACCATGTCCATGTCCAATAGTTTGTTTTCTTCTTCCTGGATCAGGTATTCAAAGGCGTCGGCGACGCTCATTTTGCGCTTTTTCTTCTGTTGGCCGAAAATGCCGGAAAGCATGTCGTTGATCTTCGAGGCATCCATGCCTTCCATGTCTCCGCCCTGGCTGGAAATGATTTCGAACGCGGGCATCATGCGCTCGCGGACTTCCAGGTCCACCATGCGTTGATCGAGCTTGCCTTCGCGAAGCTGCGTGCGAAGCTTTTCGCGAGTGCGCTGATTCTGCTCGCGCTGCGCAGCAAGCTCGCTTTCAGGAGTGCCGGGAGCTGGAGAAGGAGGAAGGGGAAGCAAGAGATCGAGCACACGCTCTTCTGCAGCTTGTTCGGCGCGATCCGCAACTTCGTCGAGCTTTTCCTCGCGGATCATGTCAATGGAAGTTTCGACAAGGTCGCGCACCATGGACTCAACATCACGGCCCACATAACCGACTTCCGTGTATTTGGAAGCTTCCACCTTGATGAACGGGCATCCGGCAAGACGCGCGAGGCGGCGGGCAATCTCGGTTTTCCCAACACCGGTCGGTCCTATCATCAGAATATTTTTCGGCAGGACGTCATCCGCAATTTCCGGAGGGAGTTTTTGCCGGCGTACACGGTTGCGCAACGCCACGGCAACGGCGCGTTTCGCGGCCGCCTGCCCGACAATATACTTGTCAAGCTCGACGACAATCTCGCGCGGAGTCATGTCATCGAGCGCGGGAAGAAGCCCTTCCGCTTCGCCGGTAACAGCGCCATTGCCGCCGGGGGCAAGGACTAATTCTTTGTCGGACTTGCTGGTCATTACGAGTTCTCAGTTTTCAGTCTTAAGTCTTCAGTGATGAGAGGCACAGCCAAGCGTAGCATCCCCTAACTAGAAGATGCTACACGCCCCGCGATGGTTTACAAAGAAATCCGGCCTGGCTGCCCACTCCAAGATTTGGCTGGGAACAATCTCACACCGGCGAGAAAAACGATCGCACAAGAGAGCGCAACTGAATTCCGAGCCAGGCTCACAGCTCCTCAACGGTAAAATTTGCATTGGTGTAAATGCAGATTTCACTGGCGATGCGCATGGCTTCCATGGCCAAGTCCTTGGCGTTCAATTTGGAGTGCTTCAGCATGGCACGCGCCGCGGCAAGCGCGTAACTGCCACCAGAGCCAATGGCCACGATTCCGTCGTCCGGCTCGATGACATCACCATTGCCGGAGAGGATGAATGTGGCTTTGCTATCGGCCACGATGAGCATGGCTTCCAGATGGCGCAGGGCGCGGTCTTTGCGCCATTCCTTGGCAAGCTCGACGGAGGCCTTTTGCAGATTGCCGGACGATTCCTGCAGCTTGCCCTCGAAGCGCTCGAAAAGGGTGATAGCGTCGGCAGTAGAACCGGCGAACCCGGCCAGAACCTTGTCGTTGTACAAGCGGCGAGTCTTGCGCGCGGTGTGCTTCATAACGTGGTCGCCCATGGTGACCTGGCCATCGGCCACAAGCACCACTTTGTTGTCCTTGCGCACACACAAGACCGTGGTGCCATGCACCGGTGCGCTTCCCTGATGATTTTGCATCCGGACATTATAGCGCCCCGCGCGGTTGCAAACCAAAGGGCGGTTCCGCGCCAAAACACAAGGGAAGTGCTCGGCCAAGAAATTAGTCGCTACCAAGACTTGTCGCGAAAAAGGAAAGGGCCGGCTTCGGGCCGGCCCCGTGGTTTCCTAAGGATCAAAGGGTCTCGATTGCTCTAACTGGAAATCAGAACTTGTTCCAGGTAAAGGAGTTAAGAACGTAGTTCCCGACGGTAAACAACTTCTTCTTCAGCTTCATGTCGTAATAGATGGCCCCGTTTCCGACGTCGGTCAATTGATTCGCGATGACCGAACCGAAGAATTGCCCGTTTCCTTTGAAGGACGCCGTGGCATTCGGGGCGTAGACCACCGCGGCGCTAGCGCCGTTGCCCGCGATTTTCATGGTGCCGTTCCCCGCGTAGAGGAATTGAATCATGGACGGATCATAAGTGGGATTCGAGAGTCCGTTGCCTTCCAGATCGATGGGGGTGGCGTTATTGTTGCCCGCCACGTTGAGGACTACGGGGCCGTACTGGCCAGCATTTGGCGTGCCAGCAGGATACGGGGCAATTACGAGCTGCGCGTTCCCGGTGATGGAGATACTGTTGATATTGTAAGTGCCCGGGTAGAGCGTAACAACGTTGTTCCCGGAAAGATTGATATCCCCGTAGGCGCAAGTGTTGGCAGCAAGGCCGCCGGCGGGGCTGCAATTAGCAGCATCGACCGTGGGGCCGAGGGTTGTGGTAGCGCCGATATTTGTGGCTCCCGGAGGATAGGTGGTCGGCGTGGGAAAGGTTACTGCCTGAGGCAACTGGATGAGCCCGCCGGTGACCTGGTTCGCGTTGCCGCTCAGCGCCGTAACATTGCCCGCCGAGCAGACGCCGAAGCCGGCATTGGGCGTCGACAGCGTACCATTGATGGTCGGGTTGGCGCCGCTGTCGGTCTGGTTCCCATTGGTGCCGACGTTTCCCCCATAGCCGAGCAGGTTTGCTCCTGTTGGGGCCTGAACCGCTCCGCCGACAACAGGAAGCGAGGCGGAATCGTAGCCGTTCGTGGTGCCGTTGCCCGTGAAGCTGAGAGCCGCGCAACCGTTGGCATCAGCGAACGCTGCGTAGGAAAAGGAGGGAGAAGTGTACCGTTCGAGGGTGGTAACCACTTCCGCTTCGCCATTCTGCACGTTGGCAATGTCGCCATGCGCGGTGATTTGCCAGGTTTGAATGGTCACGGGAGTCGTGGTTCCAAACGGCACGATCGAGGTCATAGTCATTAATTGCGCGGAAGCGCTGTAGGTGACCGTGTTCGCGCCGTTCTGGCCGCCTTGCTGCAAAGGCTGGTTGGCATTCATGGCATTGGCAAAAGCCGCTTGCTGTTGTCCGTTGGGATAATTTGCAGCCTGGCTGCTTAATGTAGATAGGTAAATCGGTTGGTTGTTGGCGTCCAGCACTGGATATACGTTGGTTTGAAAGCCGGGAAAGACTTGGGTGGTTGGATTGCCGGCAGGCGGCACATAAGTGTTCATGATGAAGTTTGCCGCGGCGTGCACGCCAGCCTCTGCCCCATAGCGTGCTTCGGTCATCATGCGGTAATTCATGCTCGAATAGGTCTCGGAAGTGGACAGGAACATCAGCGAACCGGCCATGGCCGAGAGCACCAGCAGCATGATCAAGGCGAATATGAGAGCGGAACCCTTTTCATTGTTTCGTTTCATGGACATTTCTCCGTTCAAGGTCTTCATGACAACTCCATCATTGATAATTCGGCAGAGTGCTGCTCTTGATGATCATTGGCGTGGGCTGAACGCGGTTTAAATAATCAAGAGTTGCGAATTCGTAGGCGTTGTAAACATTTCGGGGCGAGACGTTCAGGAGCGCCTTGGTCTCGGTCTGGTAATTTGGCTGCCCATTGATTAGGGGAACCTGGGGATCGGGATTCGAGGTCTGGACGGTGAGCGTAACGGCCACGTCGGTCACAAACGCCATATCTCTTTGGGCTGCTAAAGCCCCTTCTCGCGTCTGAAGCTGGTAATTGAAGCAAGGCACAGCGGCTCCGGCTGGACTGTTCGGATTCGGAAGAACCCCAGTCAGCACAATCATCGAAGGATCCAAGGGAGGCACGACAGGTAAATTCCAGAAATTCACCTGATTGCGATATAGAAACCCGGGATTAGCGGGAGTGCCGGGAACGCAGGTGTATTCCACATAAACCATGTGCCCATCGCCGTTAACATCGCCGTAGAGTTTTAATACCGTGCCGCTTGATCCCTGCCCCGGCGCATTCACCGGCCACACCGGATAGCCGGCGTAACCAGCCGGCGGAGCGGGCATGACTCCCGCAGCGGGCGGAATAATTCCCGTCGAGAATGCTCCAGGTACGCTGATGGGAACCCCTACTGTGGCGGTTCCTGGAATCGCGATAGGTGTATGAGTGTAAGCAAACGTCGCATTCCACGCATTCGAGGGATTCGGGCAGAGTCCTGGTCCCGCAGGACAGATCAATTGCACCGCTTCTTTGTTCAGTCCGGTGTCTACAGTTATCCATTCACCTTCAAAGAGAACAGGAACTTGGGCGCCGGCGGGAGTAGTGTCCAAAACGTTGAAGGTCGCTAGAAGGGTAATCGGGACGTCCGGCTTGCCACCAAAAGCTACCAGCGGCACGCCCAGCGGCTGCACCATTGCCCATGCGGTACCTGCCGGCGTGGTAGGCAGCGAGAGTTTTCCGGCCTGGCCAATTTCCTGCTCCAGGAGTTCCGTGGCGCTGCGCACGCTGGTATGCATTTCCGTGCGATTGGTGATGGTTCCTTCGGTCTTCATCATCTGCATCATCCCGGACATGACGACCGCGGAAACGGCCAAGAGGACTACCAAGGCCACCATCGTTTCCATTAACGTGAATCCGGCCTGTTTTCTTCGCATCATCGGTTTCCACTCTTTCTCGGTTTCCGCGCACAGCCAATCAGAAAGGAAAGGACTTCAAGCAACTAATGGTGGACCTCGGCAGAACGCCGGCTTGCCCCACGCCATACCGTACTTGGGTAAGAACCGAAATCTGTTTCATATTGGCTCCCACCTGTGTGATCCGCCACACGCGGACATACTGCCAATTCCCTCCGGCAGGGACCGGGTTGCCGCTCCTGTCTACGTAGTCGGAGTACCCAGCGATAGGTGCGTTGGCGTTCAGCCCACCTCCTACAGACAAACCGGTTCCGGCCCCGGTGATGGAGGAGGGGAAAACTGTCGTGTCGGTCTGGGTATCCGGATATTGCAAGGCAAGTAGCTGCTCCATTTTATCTTGGGCGTACTCAGCGGTACGGGCGGCCAAGTGGCCTTGTGTTTCCGTGGTGGTCATGGCCACCGTGGCCATCGTCATAATGCCGGCTGCAGCAATCAGAAGGAGGGCCAGGGCAATCATGGTCTCAATCAGGCTTATCCCGGCCTGCGAGTTCCTTCTGCGGTTGTCAATTCGCGTTGAACGATGAAGTCTCATCTTGGCCTTCCTCACTTGCGGTACCAGTTTGCGTTGCCGTTAATGTTGTTGGCCCAGACTTGGCTAAGACCTGTTGGGCCCACAGTCACGCCGTACACCTGCGTATTGTCCGTAATGTAGACAGCGCCGTTCCCTGTTGGCACGCCGGTGATGATGTCGAGGGGAATGCCTCGTGAGTTGAACTGGATGCAAGCTGTGGTGGCCTGTTGTCCGACTCTTCTGCCATTCACCGGGGTGCAACGCTGGCCCCCCGTCCCCTCAGCTATGCCGCCGGGTTGCGTATTGGGTGGAGGCGCCCCTAATCCGGCGAAGCCAAACGAGACGCCTGGCGAAAGAAACTGGACAGGACTCCTGCCCGGGACGTAGCACGGGTTATTGAAGTCACCGACCACCTGCCAGCATCCGGCTCCGCCGTTTCCCGCCTTGTTCCAAACATCCACATGAAATGTATTTATCTGGTTTGCTCCCAGGTCGACGTACACACGCGCCTCGGTAAAGTCGGCGGCGGCCTGCATCTTGGCCTGGTTAACGGCGCCATTCAGATCGTGGATGTCCCCCGAAATCCGCAGGGTGCGCTGCACTTGATTGAAACCTGGTATGGCAAACGCCGCGATGATCAGCGAGACGGCCATGACCAAGAGCAATTCGAGCGTCGAGAAGCCTCTGCGACTGTGTCCAGTCGCGTGTAGGTTGCGTCGATTCATTGATTCCTCTTACGTCCTTAAGTTTCAGACCACGCAAATCACAAACCCGTTCAGGGCAGCCCTAAAAGACAGCCTAGGAAGGGCACTTCGGAAGCCAACCCCCTTGGCGTGATAAACCATTTAAATAGCGTTAGTTACGAAGCTGCTGACGTGCCTCGGCGGGGTGCAACAGGTCTCGATGGGTAGAAAGGTAACAAGTCGAGTTGCTTGGCGCTTAACGTGGGGAGAGCAAATCGAGGCCAGATCTATTGCGAAACCTCGTGGAAGGAGAGAATCTTGTAGCCGCCTATCGGTTGCGACTTCTGGACCCAACAACTGCTATAACGGATTCCATTGCCTTGCATGGGGGGATCGAAAGACACGGAGCCGCCGGCGATTCGACTCCCGCCGAGCAAATTGCCGCCGGCATCCCGTGTCTTGGCCACAAACACTGCCCCGTTGATCTGCTGGTATTGGCCGTGGTCAACGTTGGTTACTTGGCCCTGCCCGATAACGAGAACGGCTCCGTTCCAGGTGGCCGAAGGATCATAGACGAGCGTCCCGGTCACGAGCAGGAGACCGTAACCCGTTCCACCCCAACCGGTTAGATTCAGATCGCCGCTGGCAATGACCGTCACTGGATTCGCGGGGGACATGCCCAGCGAATTAAGGTACGCCTGCTGCGTGCCCGCTGAACCGGCAGGGACGAAGGAGGCGACAGCATTTTGTATGATGTCCTGCGCAAAGGCATCGACTTGTGCGGGGGATTGCAAGGTCCCTGGAAACGCAGATAGGTATTCCACATCGGGCAAAGCGTGCGGCGGCGTGTTACCGGTGTAATTCAGTTGAGGGTTGGTTGGGGGAGGGCCACCGGCACTGGTTGGAATCCCGTTGGCAATCGCGTTCAGGTCCGAGTTGTAGCTGCCGCCGGTATAATCGCCGAAAACACCGATCGCGGCAACGGGTCCAGCTGCAGGATTGCCGGAGCAGTCGTGGTTGACACCCTGCACAGCGTACACCGCATTGTTGGCCGGAGCCTGGAAGGCAGGCGAACCCCCTCCGTTGCTGCCGGAGAGCGTCAGAGCGGCCATAAACATAGGGGTTATTGTTTGGAAGCCCGGCGGGGCGATGGTGGCGGTAGCTGAAACGTATTGCAAGAGTTTCTGGCTGCCGTTGGGCAAGACCGCGAGCGCAGTGAACTCCAGGGCCTGCGAGCCAACCCCAGGGTTATTGGAGAAAACGCGGTTTGCGCTGTCATAGTAGAGCGGAGTTATGGAGTCCGCCTGGCCGTCGGCGTCCACATCCAAGTTGAGAGATTTCTCGGAGATGGCATTGATCCTCACCCATTTGTAAAAGGGGCCCGCAAAGGGCAAGCCGCTCAGCGGGTTTCTGTTCCAAACCGATTGAGTTGTTTGCACGTTGGCGGCGTTAAGCTGGCCAGGACCAAATTCTTTGTCATATTCCGTGTCGGGATAAGCCGCGAACATAGCTCCCGCATTGTCAGTGGGACTGGGATTGAGCACATATCCTACGGTTCCAATGGGAAGCGATGCACCCGGTGCGGGATAGAAGGCCGGCCAAGTGTTCTTGAAAGAATTGGAATCGTTGGTCCGCATACGCGCGCGGGCTTCTTCGACACCGGCAAGAGCGGCATAGTAAACGCCTGTGGAGGAGCGATAGTTGCCCGCCAAGGCAGATTCGGTGTTAGAGGAAACCAACAGGGCAATGGCCACTACGCTAATCAGCAATAAAACGAAAATAGCTATGAGCAAAGCAATTCCCGCTTCGTTCCGGCGTTTTCGAATTGGGCGAAGTGCTCTCACCTTGACTCTACAAGCCTCACTGATTTGGATTAATGCGGCGACCGCGTCCTTCCAATTGTACAAGACGCGGCCGACCCGTGACAGTATCCGGGGACGGATCCGCCACAATCAGGGTAATGGCAACGTCCCGAATGTTTAGCGGCGAATTGTCTGGCCCAGCATTGACACAAAGCGGAAGGGGAGACGCCGGCGGGAAAACGCTCGGTTGCTCGCAAGTGTACTGGAAAATGGGGACGGGATTGCCTCCGGGGAACACTGCAGGATAAGCCACCGACAACTGAAACTGACCGATCTGCAGATTGGGCGAATTGTTGACCACGTTTTCGACAAAAGGCACGAGGACGCTGGAGGTATCCACGGCAGGATCGTGAGCTGCCTGCTTGTAAACCGCGCCGCGCATCAGAGTGGTTCCGTTCGGCCCTGCCAATTGGTAGCGAATCCACTGCACCTGGCAATTCGGAAAGCAGGCCGGGTCCACAGGATTGGGCTCCGTTTCGATAATGATATCGAAATCCGTTGGAGTAAAGCATGTAGCGCCGATTTGGCAGGGCGCGGGAACGGTGTAGCCCGGTTGCCAGCCGAAGGGGGCGGTCGTCACTTTCGTAGGATCAACGTTAGCGAAACTGGGAGGGGGAAATCCGGCGTCGTTGATGTCCCGCACCATTTGGTCCATGCCAAGACGAGCTTCCTGAAAGGAATTGAGGACTTGGGATTCGGTCCGATAGCGCTGCTGCGAGGTGCTGAGCAAAGTAAAAGCTGCGCCGATCACCAGGAGGAAGATACCGAGAGCGACAAGAAGTTCGATCAGAGTGAAGCCGCGCTGGCGATTCACCCCGCCGCAGAACTTCATTTGCTCACCATCGTGTCGAGGGTGATGGGGAGAGAAAAGCCGCTGCCGCTTAATTGGCGTACACCGAGGATAAAGCGCTTGGAAGAAGCGTTCGTGCCGTTTCCTGTGATAATAACGGCCCAGCGTACATCGTAAGTAGCCCCGTTAGGATCGGTAGGATCTTGATAAGTGAACGCGTATCCGTTCGTGGGGTACGCCGGGGGAATGGCTCCGCTGAAATCAATGACGGTGTAGCCATTCATAGTCACGACGTTGGTACCCTGGAGGACATTGGGAGCCGTCGGATCGCCGAGTTGGTAGGTATTTCCCAGCGAGTCCGTAAAGGAGTTTCCTGGTGGGTTGAGCGGCTGGTCCAGAAGCAAATCCAACTGCCGCTGAGCAAACACCAAAGCCGCGGAATCTGTGCGATTGTGGTAGTTCATGAGAATCGAAGCGGGCACGAGCTGCGCGACGGCCACGAGGCCAACGAGCAGAATCACGGTGGCAAACAGCATCTCAAGAAGGCTAAACCCTTCCTGGCGGATGCGAATTCTCTTGGTGGGGAGCAGCAGCATGAGCGTTCGGGCTCTCAGCCAACCTTGCGCCATGGTCCGCCACTCGGAGCAGTCCAAGTTTGCGTGCTGCCGGAAGGAAGCAAGACCACGGCGCGATAACCGGAATCGGGATCGGTGGCGTTGCCAACATAGAATACGTACACGCTGGTAGAGACCTGCCCTCCGACTCCCAGACGAATGGCACCACGAGCGTCAAAGGTGACCGTGGCGCCGCTCCCGTAAAGTGGCGTAAGCGCCGCTCCGCCGAGGGCTGCACTGATTGCATTCGGCGGAGGCGCTGTCCCTGAAGGCAAAAGCGCTGCATATCCCGAGATGGATTCCTGTTTTTCCGTCGGGTCAAGCGCTCCGCTATTGTTCGAATCTGCCCCAACCAGCCAGCCCGTGCCGTTTGCCTGCATCAGAAAATTGATCTGCGTGTTGCGGCGCACGGCTTCAAATCGAGTGAATTTCAACATGTCGGATACGCTCCCCGCCGCATTGTTGAGCTGATAGGTTCGCACGGAGCGCATCAAGGACGGGATGGCAAGCGCGGTTAGAACCAGCATGACGCAGATGGACACCACCAACTCGACCATGCTGAAACCGGCGGTGGCTCTTCGCCGAGTGCCGGAGGGGGTTGCACTCTTACTCAAAGTCGTTCCTCGTATGAAGGGCAGAACTTGCCACCTACAATGAGAGTGACTGGTCTAAAGGCCAGTTTGATGCAGCTGCAGTGCCAGGGACAATGGCTCGCAAGTGCTGTTAAACATGGTACTTTTTGAGACTCTCTAACCTAAATCATAGTACAGAGAGGCGAAGGGGGGTAAAAATGTAACAAATTGAAACATGGCCCTCCCTCCGCAATAGCCACGCGTTGTATGTATTCTATTAGTAATCCTGTGCGGGGAACAATTGTGCGCCAGAGCCTTCGTTTCATTCCTAGAGGGACGCTTACTTCTTTTTGGAGACAAGCTCCGCGCCGCGCGTTTTCAAAGAGTCTTTAGAAAAGAGATCCTGGGGAAAGCCGGGGTTGTAGCGGCAACTGTCCAGAAAAAACTGAGCGGTGCGGCGGCCGTTGTGTTCTCGCGAAAATTGCATGGGCGTCCAGGCGCTGTCCTTCAGCTGGTAATTGCTGTAAATCGTGGTGTCGTCATTGACCTGCTGGTTTTCCGTGTCCTCGGTGCTGACAATTACGCGATCCAAAAGGTGAGTGGAACGGTTGACGGCAAGGCGATATTTGCGACCCTCGCTGTCATTGATTTCCACCCAATCCACCTGCCTCAGGTCCACGGTGTCATTGCCGCCAAATCTGATAGAAAGACCGGGCTCTTTGAGCCGAAAGCGCAGCAAGTTGTCGACGCTGCGTTTAGCAGCCTCCTGAAAATCCGTGACGGAAGTTACAGGCAGTTCGCTGACGCCGCTACGGTCATAGGACCAGCCACGGTCGCCGTTGTAAAGGGCGATTACGATTCCGCCGTGGGCGAAATCCAGTCCATCCAGACCAATCAATGACAAAAGGATTGTGTTCCGTCCTTTTCGCGAGTATTCGATGCGGGCCTTATCCGGATATTGGCGGAAATCGATAAAGTTGATATAGCCGGTGAGATCGCCGCTGTGACCAAACAGCGCACGGAGCCCGGAGCATTCGCTCTCGCGCACCTCCGTGTAACCCGGCCCGCCCAGGCCGGCAATGAGATCGCGCAGAATCTGCTTGCCCTTGGCCTCGCTTTGCTCCGGCATCATGTTGTCGGGATTTTGCGCCGCAACGAGCGGGACGAACAAAACGGCAGCGAGCAACACTGCCGCTGCTGTGATTCCGCGGGAAAAATGGCCCAGATTCATCCGCACAAGACCGCGCCTCCATTTACATTGATGACTTCTCCGGTCATGAAGTTGGCCAGGTCGGAAGCAACAAAGAGAATGGGCCCGGCAATTTCTTCAGCCGTGCCAGCGCGCCGCAGCGGAATCACGGTAGTCGCCATTTTTTGGCCGGATTTGGTCTCGAGCACGGGGTTGGACATATCCGTGGCAACCCAGCCGGGTGCGACGCAATTCACCAGAATGTTGTGACCCGCGAGTTCCGTTGCGAGGCCCTTGGTGAAACTGATGATGCCGCCTTTCGATGCGCCATAATGCGTGTGGAGCGATTCGCCGCGCTGTCCCGCGGTGGAGCTGATGGTGACGATCTTGCCGGACTTCTGTTTGATCATCTGCGGGACAGAGAAATGAATGACCGAGTAGATGCTCTTGAGGTTGGTGCGAATCATGTCGTCCCATTGTTTCTCGGACATTTTTTCGATGGGAAGATCTTCCTGGTTCCACACGCCGGCGTTGGCCACAAGAATGTCCAGCCGGCCGAGACGCGCGATGCAATGATCGACGAGGCTCTTGTTGTCCCCGTGCTTGCCGGCGTCGGCCTTGAAGGGCTCGACGCGCGTGCCGTGTTTGCCTGCTTCCTGCTGAATCTGTAGCGCTGCTTCCTTGGATTTGAAATAGCTAAACACCACGTCGGCGCCCGCTTGCGCGAACATTTTGACGGCCGCGGCGCCGATGCCGCGCGAACCGCCGGTGATGAGCGCCGCCTTGCCTGAGAGAGAGATCATGACACCCCCGATTGAAAAAGTGAAAAGCGAAACTGGAAACTTGAATCTCGTACCAAAACCGGGCCCAGAGTGTTTCGAAACCAAGAAAATCGGGAATCAACGCGAAATTCGTTGTTGCCTATGTCCTATTCGCGAAGACTTCGTGAGCTTTGGCAGCGGCCGAGACGAAATCGTGAAACAAACGCTCCGAAAATGCGTCTCCCACCATGCGTTCGGGATGCCACTGCACACCTGTGACCCAGTTCGAATCGCCGGTCCACTCGACGCCTTCAATGGTTCCGTCGGCGGCGTGGGAGGTGACGCGCAAATTCTTGCCAGGCTCTTGAATCGCTTGATGGTGAGAACTGTTGACTACAGCCTTGGAGCTTCCGGCAAGCGCACCCAGGCGGCATGCGGGCTCGAATGTAGCGGGGTGAGCAGGATCCTCTTTTGGCTCGGGTTTACCTTGCGGCACGAGATCCTTCTTTTGGTGGGGCGTTACAGTGCCACTTTCGGCCTTGAGGTCTTGAATCAGTGTGCCGCCGAGATAGACGTTCAGGAGTTGGCAGCCATAGCAGATCGCCAGAACCGGCTTCTTTTCAGCAAAAGCATGCCGGAGAATAGCACGGTCAGTCTCCTCACGAGCCGTGTCAGCGGGCGCGGACAATCCCCGGTTCACCGCGCCGTAGCTCTGAGGCTCAACGTCCGCAGGACTGCCGGGGAGCACAAAAGCATCTAGCGTAGGAATGAGACGGTCCCTTTCTATTTGATCCTTCAGGGGAAGAAGCACCCCTTCGGCACCCGCCTTTTCGACTGCCCTGAGGTAATCCTCCGTTTTGCCGCGCTGGCCGCTGGTTCTAGCCCTATCTTCATCGGTACTGGTGCGCCAAGGGATGCCGACGCGAGGCCGCCGCGTCGTGCTCTGGTGCGTGTCGGTGAGGGACATAGAACACTGAATCGTAGCATCCGCACGGAAGTGCGGCAACCATAGGGAGTCTGGCTCCGATTTGAATCGGGGCGTTTATAAACAAGTGCCCGGCTTTTCAAGCTGCTGGCGGTGAGCCAAAGCGCGCCTGCTGTCTCCAAAGAACTGCTCTCAGGCCACTTTCCTCATCGCAGGCAACTCGCTAAGATGCTTGGCATGAAACACCAATTTGATCGCCGTAGCTTCATTATCGCAAGCGGACTAACTGCGCTGGCGTCAACTCGCGTTCTCGGCGCCAACGATTCTCTTCGCGTCGGAGTAATCGGCGCGGGCGGCCGCATGAACGACCTGCTCAATGCCGCCGACAAGGCCGGCAACTATCAGATCGCTGCCGTGAGCGATGTCTATGCACCACGGCGTGACGCGATAAAACAGCGTTCGAACGGCACTGCGACCACACATGTGGATTACCGCGAACTGCTCGAGCAGCCGCTCGATGCCGTCATCATCGCGTCTCCCGACCATTGGCATGTGCGCATGGCCGTCGATGCCACTGCTGCGGGCAAGGATGTTTATCTTGAAAAGCCCGTCACGCACACCATCGAGGAAGGCGCGACTCTGACCCGTGCGGTCCGTTCCAGCAAAAGGATTCTGCAGTGCGGCATGCAACAAAGGAGTTGGAGCCACTTTCGCGACGCCGTGGAACTGATTCAAGGAGGCAGCCTCGGACGCGTCCCGCAAGTCCGCACCTATTGGTGGCAGAACTATCTAGCGTGGAGGAACCGCAAACCAGTTGATGTCCAGGCCTTGGATTGGAAGCGGTGGCTCGGAGGCGCACCCGATCAACCCTTCAGCGAGGAAAAGTTTTACGTTTGGCGCTGGTATTGGAACTTTGGCGGCGGCGCGATGACCGATCTCTTCACTCACTGGATTGATGTTGCGCACTGGGCTATGAAATCCGATCAGCCTACCCATGCGCAAATCCTTGCCGACAAATCGATCTTCACACAATGGGATTGCCCCGACACGATTCAGGCGGCGGTCCGTTATCCGGGATTCGATGTGGTCTACGAAGGCATGATGGCCTCGTCCATCGACGATGGCGGGCTGGAATTTCGTGGCACTGACGCCACCTTGAAGATCAATCGGGGCGGCTTTGCCATATATCGCGAAGGCTTATCGGGCAGGGAGAATCCGGTGGTCAAGGCCGACAGTTTCCGCGATGGAACCCTCGACCACATGCAGAACTTCTTTGACTGCGTAAAGAGCCGCAAGGAACCGAACGCGCCAGTGGAAACCGGAGTTGCCGCAGCGCGCGCAGGTCAAATCGTGAATTTAGCCTATCAGCACGGCGGCCAGACCACTTGGCCCCAAAAAACCAATTAACGGAGGCCCTCAACCCCATATTTGGCCCCGATTGCCGCATACAGACTCGCGATTCTCTTCGGGCAGGACGATTCGGGGACGGCAAGTATGGCTTCATGTTTATGACCTGTTTATCTTCCTTGGAGTAGTTTGAGCCGGCGAAATTCAGACGTGGAGGAGATAGCTATGAAACTTTCAAGAACTGGCCGACTGGTTGCGTTCGGGACGGCACTCTTGCTCGGAGGGCTTGCGGTGGCGTGGTCGGCGGAGAGTTATCACTTGCTGAAGAAATACTCGATCGGTCAGGCGGAGGGGAGCACGCGAGAGTATTTCGACTACATCACGGTGGATTCGGCGGCGCGCCGTGTGTACTTGTCGCATGGGACGGAGATTAAAGTGATCGACGCGGATACCGGGGGCGTCGTGGGCACCATTGGCGGATTGAAGCAGACTCACGGTGTGGCGATCGCGGATGAATTTGGGCGCGGGTTCATTACCGACGGAGCGCAGGGAAAGGCGATCATTTTTGACTTGAAGACGCTGAAGGTAACCGGCGAAGCGAAAGCGGATAAGGACGCTGACAGCGTCGCGTACGATCCGGCATCAAAGCGGGTTTTTGTGATGAATGGCGACCCGAACAGCGCGACGGTGATTGATGCGAAGAGCGGCAGCGTGGTGGGTACCATCGCGCTAGGTGGCGGGCCGGAGTTTGCCGTGGCCGACGGCAAGGGAACGGTGTTCGTCAATATTGAAGACAAGAACGAAACCGTGGCAATTGATTCGAACACGCTGAAGATCAAATCCCGCTGGCCTCTGGCGCCCGCAGGCACGCCGACCGCGCTGGCGATGGACACGGCGCACCGGCGTCTGTTCAGCGCAGGGCGGAATCCGCAGAATCTTGTGGTGTTGGACGCGGACAGCGGGAAAGTGATCCAATCGTTTCCGATCACCGCGGGCGTGGATGCCGCGGTGTTTGGGCCGGAGACCGGAATGGTTTACGTCTCGACTCGCGAGGGCTTTGTGCACATCTTCCACGAAGATACGCCGGACAAATTCAGCGAGGTGGAGAAGGTGAAGACAGAGTTTGGCGCAAAAACCATGGGGCTGGATACGAAGACACACAACATTTTCGTGGATACTGCGGATTTTGGGCCTGCGCCCGCGCCCACGGCGGAGCGGCCGCGCCCACAGCCCGCGCCGGTTCTCGGGACGTTCCACGTCCTGGTGTACGGGAAGTAGCCAGCGCCGACGCTTAAAGAGTCGAAGAGAGATTTCTCTCTGCGCAAGCCGACCGCCCGCCAAGAACGGGGCGGGAAGAGCAAGTCAGCTTGCTCCGCTCGAAATGACAGGTCGGAGATAGGGCTAGAAGCCGGGGGGGTGGTCAGAGGCCACGGCGAAAGCGCGCTCGAGAGCCATGCCGGCACGGCAGAGCGTGCCTTCGTCGAAGAGACGGCCGATCAGAGTGACGCCGTGGGGAACGCGGCGCGGCGGAACAAATTTTGGCAGCGGGTGCTGTGGGTCGGGGGCCCAGTCGGAGCGCGCCTCGCCGACCTCGACGAAACCGGCGCGAAGCGTGAGCGAAGGATGACCGGTATTGTTGCTGATGGTGAGCATCTCGTCGCGAAGCGAAGGGACGAGTAGCAAATCCACATCAGAGAAAATCCGCGCCATTTCCTGGCAGACTTTGCGGCGGAAGCGGTCGGTCTGCACGAAATCTACAGCGGAAAGAAAACGCGCCTGGCGGAAAAGATTAGGCCAGGAGTCGTGCGTCTGCATTTTGAGCTGATCGACACCGTGGGAGAGTGTGAGTTCTTCGAACGAGGCCGCACCTTCAGCAAAAAGGTTGAGATTGAGGCAACCGTAAGGCCAGTCGGGGAGAAAGACCTCGACAGGGCGCATGCCAAGTTTGGAGACAGTTTCGAGGGCGGAGCGGTCGACGTTGGTGGCGGGAGGCTGCTTCATCCAGTTGGGGAAGTAGCCGACGCGAAGACCTTTGATAGAGGCGCCGGAGTCGAAGTCGAGATGGCTGGGAACGCTGGAGACGTCGCCGGCGTCGGGGCCGGAAATGGCTTGGAGGACGAGGAGGGCGTCTTCGACGGAGCGCGTCATGGGGCCGAGCTTGTCGAGGGACCAGCAGAGCGTCATCGCGCCGGTGCGCGGGACGCGGCCGTAGGTGGGGCGAAGGCCGGTAACGCCGCAGCGCATGCTGGGGCTGACGATGCTGCCGCCCGTTTCGCTACCAATGGAGAAACCGACCAGGCCGGCGGCGGTGGCAGCGCCGGGACCAGCGCTGGAGCCGGAAGCACCTTCCTCAAGCAGCCACGGGTTCATAGTTTGTGCGCCAAACCAAATGTCATTCAGAGCAAGCGCACCGAGGCTCAACTTCGCGATGAGAACAGCGCCTGCATCGTGAAGACGCTGCACGACGGTCGCGTCTTGCGCAGGAACTCGATCGCGGAAGGGTTCCGCGCCGTACGTCGTGGGAATTCCAGCAGTGTCGAGAAGATCCTTGCCACCCCAGGGAATGCCGTGGAGCGGCCCCCGGTATTTGCCAGCGGCGATTTCTGCGTCGGCTTTTTTTGCTTGCGCAAGAGCGAGGTCGCGCGTGAGGGTGATGACGCAGCGGAGTTTCGAATCGAATTGCTCGATGCGGTGGAGGTAGATGTGGGTGAGGCGCTCGGAAGTAAGTTTGCGCTGCTCAATCCAGCGCGAGAGTCTGGTGACGGGAGCGTATGCGATGTCGGCGTCGTTCGAAGGGAGCGGACCGGGATCGGAATTTGTGCGGACGAAGCGGTCGCGCTGCGCGGCGGAATGCGGCCCGGGGAGCACAGAATCGTAACGGGAAAAGGGTGCGAGCGTGGACTCCAGCGCGACGTTGCGCGGGCCGGTACGACGCTCGAGAAGAGCAGCCATGTCCACGCGCCAGGAGTTGGAGGCTTGGATGCGCTCCGCTGGAGTGAACTCAACGCGGGCAAGTTTCTCGGCTTCGGCAAAGGTGGCGGGAGAAGCCTCGGGACCAACGGCGGGACCCGTGCCGAAAGCCGAAGGCGCGCCGGGCGGCGGTTGCGAAGGCTCTTGCGCCTTGGCTTCTGCCTTTAAAGAAACAGCGGCGCCGAGAAAACCGAGTGACATTTGCGCAAGGAATTGCCTGCGGGGATTTGGCATGAGCCCTCCGTCGAGAAGCGGGAAGCATTGTATCTAAGTCTCGGAGACTGCGCAGGCGCGAGGAAAATTCCTGTCACGAACGCACTGGGAGGTCAGGAAGGGTTCGGGTTTTGTGCTTTAGGCTCCGCGATCTGTTGTTTGTCGTCTACGGAGAAGAGTAAATAGTTCTTGAAACTATGGCGACGATGAGAGCGGCGGCCTCGCCAATCGTAAAAGACTTCCGCGATTTGCGGCAACCACATATCCAGATTGCGAGACTGGAAATGCACAGGGCCGTATTCAATGGCCGCGCGGTCGGCAACGAGGCGGATTTGTGGAAGGGGTGCCACAAGATCGGTTTCCAGGCGGACAATTTGAAAACTGTCGGCGGAGATCCAGGCGCGTCCCTTGAGCGGGACGGCGTACACCGGACCTTGCGCTCCGATTTGATAGGTGCGAATGCTGTTCGGCTTGTCGGCCCTTTGGCGGAAATAAATCTGCCATGCCGGCCCCGCCTTGGAGCGAGCCAAGCCTTCACACGTCATCTTGAAATCTGGCGCGTTGTAAGGATGAAAGATGAGCACGAGCGCGGGCAGGCCGGAAGTGGCTATGCCATCGGGAAATTTCGCGGGGAGATAATGAATGTCCCTGTATTCATCGACACTCAGAAGCCCGAGACGGACTTCCTTGATGGAAACAAGATAATCAAACTGGAATTTCAGCGGAGGCGAAGCGAATCCCCATTTATTGATCGATTGATGCGTCACGGACTCGGTTGCGACGAACCGATCGACGTTGGAGACAAACTCCTTGATGCGCCTCCCCGCATTCTCAAGGATCGTGTCGAGATTGCAGGAAACGCCTGCTTCCACGGGCGGCACCTTCTCGTCAACGTCGGGAGGCAGCCAATTGGAGGCCAGAAGGGCGCCCATCGAGACCACTGGCTCAGTTGATGGTGATGCCAATGGAAAATCGGACGAAGGTTCGCCGGGTGGCTCGGCGCGGCCCTGCAGATTCTTAAGCAGCCTTACAGCGACTTCGTCTTCGGGGTGCTCGTTCAGATAGGATTGAATCACAAGCACGGCCCGTTCCTGGTCACCTCGCATCTGGAGCGTGCGTGCCAGGAGCGGTTGAACCGCAGCCGCTTGGCCGTGTCCCAATTCGAGAGCGCGCTCCGCTTGTTTGATGGACTCGTCCAACATGCCTTGCCGCAGGTAGGCGACTGCCAGGACCGCATGCGCGCGCCATGACGTGGGCTCGGCTTCTACCGCTCGATGAAGGTACTGGGCCGCCTCATTCGGCTTGCTTTCCCGCATGAGGACGCCGCTCAAAGACAACAGAGCGCCGAGATGGTTTGGGGAAAGAGAAAGAACCTTTTCCCAGTAGCTCTTGGCGCGCGCCCAGTCGTTCGTCTGCGAGGAATAGACTCCAAAAAGGAAGTTCGTGTCCGCGTCGCCGGGGGCAGCCCGATAAACCGTGTCCAGATGGCCCCGTGCGTCGCCAGGTTTGTTGGCCCGCAAAGCTTCCAGTGCTTTACCCAGTTCCTTCTGTAGCTTGGAACCCAGAACCGGACGGTCTTCTCCTGCCGGGAGCGATGAATATTGCGCGAATGCGCAGGGGGCAAGCAAAAAAGAAAACAGAGAGGTCAAAGCTCCGAGGGCCCGACGTGGCACGGGTCGAAACACGCTTACTCCAAACTCGCGAATTTACCTGGAGGAAGGACCCAAACTTGGGGATATCTTATACCTAATCTGAGAAAACTCAATGGGAAGAGCGAAGTCTGTTGGGCGGGCTAGGGGTTGCTGTCATTGCCTATTCACAGAGAGGTTTTGGTGGCAGGATAAACCATCCCATTGATTGGCGGAGCCACGATCAGGATTATTTTGTCTGCCGGTGACGGAGTTGGCTTGTGAGAAGGAATCGTATGGTGCACGGAACAGCTCAGGTGCTTGCAGCGGTGTTCCTACTTGCGCGCGCCTGCCCCGCGCAGCAGAAGATTCCTGACACAGAAAACCTTTTGTTTGATTCTGCGAACCGTGAACGTGCGGCAAGGCATTTGCCGGTTCTGAAGTGGGACGAGGGTCTGGCCCGCGCGGCACGCAAGCATGCGGAATTAATGGCAGAGCAAGATTTGCTGGAGCATCGACTTCCAGGGGAACCCGATCTCCCGACTCGGGCCCGCGAGTCCGGAGCAAACTTCAGCCACATTACAGAGAACATCGGCCTGGCCGCATCTGCCGACAAGTTTCATGACGGCTGGATGCATTCCCCTGGGCACCGCGCAAACATCCTGGATGCCGACAGCGATTCCGTGGGGATCGCGGTAATCGAAGGAAGTGAGGAATTGTACGCCGTGGAAGACTTTTCCCGGGCCGTCGTCGTCCTTTCGATGGAAGAGCAGGAAAAGCGGGTCGGCGAGGTGCTGGCGTCGCAAGGTTTGCGCCTGCTTAACATCGGGAATGACGCGCGGAAAAGTTGCGAACTCGATCGGGACTTTGTGGGGAACAGCAAGCCCAAGTACATCACTCACTACGAAACACCTGACCCCTCGCAATTGCCGGAAACCGTGGAAAAGGAAATCCAATCCCACCGTTACAAATCTGCTGCCGTGGGAGCCTGCCCGCAGAGAGAAGCGTCTGGATTTACACGATTCCGCATTGTTGTGCTGCTGTACTGACATTCCGCGCAGCGTGAGCGACCTTAATTACATACAATATCGCGCAAGAATTCCGCGTTAGAAGCTAGGAGCGGAACAGGACCGACTCCCGTTGGAACATCTTGACGGCGATGAAGAGTGCCGCCGCGGCATAGATGCTACTCGAAAGC
>Ga0075436_100000696_pt1 | contig 22198 bp, 23 predicted proteins | sample RhiMethybrSRZTD5_FD_75303 | JGI IMG/M metagenome (GOLD analysis project Ga0075436, IMG submission 75303) | Populus rhizosphere microbial communities from Tennessee, USA - Rhizosphere MetaG P. TD hybrid SRZTD5 | ecosystem: Host-associated > Plants > Roots > Rhizosphere > Soil | place: USA...
AACACTCCATGAACATTTTCCTCAACGAACTCTACCGCCTCGAAGATTCGCAGGAAGGTTTGCGCGCGCTCGTCGAAAAGCGCAAACCCAATTGGAAAAACCGCTGAGTCTTTTTCTTTGCTTGCCCCCATTCAACACGCCAGCAAACGCTCGCATTGACACTCCTGCAGTCGCGGCTTACACTGAGTTTTCAATTTGCAGCCGGGGAAGCGGGGAAGGCCGTGCGAATCGGCCGCGGTCCCGCCACTGTGATCGGCTCGAGCAGCCGTAAGCCAGGCCACCCTCCCTTTGCGCAGAGACCCGCGCCCTTCGCGAGAAAGGGCGAAGTCGGAAGCCCCCAGGCGTCTCGTGGGGCTTTTTTGTTTCAGGAAGACTTCTCGCCGTCGTGGGGGACTTTTGAAAAAGTTGCTGCTGCCGCGCTTTCATCCCGCAGCTTTCGCTGTTCTGGCCGCTTTTTCCTGCGCCGGGGGGCCCTCGCGCGCACAAAGTGCGACCCATTCCTCCACGGAGCCGCCCGCTTCCCGCGAAGTCGTCGATGAAACCGGCCGCAGCATTCGCATTCCTCAGTCGGTTCGCCGCATCGTTTCGCTCGCCCCCAGCCTGACTGAAACTATCTACGCACTCGGCCTCCAGGACCGCCTCGTAGGCGATACCGACCAATGCGACTATCCTGCGGACGCACAAAAAAAGACGAAAGTCGGCGGCGGAATCAACCCCAGCGTGGAAGTGATTGCTTCTCTCCACCCGGATCTCGTTCTCGTCACCAAATCGTACAATCGCCCCGATACGGTTCATTCTCTCGAAGAATTGGGAATCGCTTCTTACGCCACCGATCCTCACACGGTCGCAGACATCCTTTCGTCGGTAAAGACATTGGCGAACGTACTTGGTGTTCCTGATACGGGCGCTTTCGTCGCCGAGGATATGCAACACCGCCTCGACGATCTCCAGAATCGCATCGGTGATTTGCCTCCCAAGCGCGTCCTTTTTGTCGTTTGGACTCAACCCCTCATTTCCACGGGCCAGCATACGTTCCTCGCCGATGCTCTGCGCCACGCCGGCGCCGTTTCCATCGTGAATTCCTCGCAAGACTGGCCGCAGGTCAACCTGGAGGAAGTCGCAAAGCTACAGCCGGATTACCTGGTATTTGCGGAGTCCCACTCGGGCGACGCGTCCCGCGAAGTGGAAAAGCTTGGCACACTCCCGGCTTGGAAGATTCTCCATGCCGTCCGCGATCGCCGCTATGCTGTGATCAGCGACGCCGTGAACCGCCCCGCGCCCCGCATCGTCTCTGCTATCGAAGAACTCGCGCGTCAATTGCATCCGGACGCTTTCACAGAAAAATCCGGCGACACGAAGAGAAAAACAGAAAAAAAGAATCCTCTGTCACGCTCATTAGCCTTCGCGCCAGTTCCTTGGAGACCGCCTCATTGGGCGCGCAGTCATACCAGCGTTACCGGAGCCTGCTAATGCGGCCGCTGACCTTCCGCAAACTCTTTTTTCAGTGCTTCATCCTTGCTGTCATTTTGTTTTTCGTTGTAATCATCGCTTTGAAGTTTGGCGCGGTGCCCGTTTCCCTGTATGCGCTTGGCCGTGACTTGCTGCGCGTCCTCCTCGGCCAGAGCAGCCAAATCTCCAGCGACTACGGTCTGATCATCCAGAACATTCGCTTCCCTCGCATCATTCTCGCCATCATCGTCGGAGCGTCTCTTTCCGTCGCGGGCACCAGTTTCCAGGCCCTACTGCGCAATCCCTTGGCCGACCCTTACGTCCTCGGCGTGTCCAGCGGCGCGGCTCTTGGCGCCATCCTTGGCCTCATCGCCGAGCCTCACCTGAACCTTTCTCCCGCCTTTGGCGCTTTGCTCACTCCTTTGTTCGCCTTCGTGGGAGCCGCCGCCACAATTACCGTCGTCTATTTTCTTGGGCGCCGTCAGGGCCAGATTGAGAGCACCACGCTGCTTCTCGGCGGCGTCATCACCGCTTCTTTCCTTTCCGCCGTCATCGTGTTTTTGATGAGCACCGTGAACAGCAGCAATACCCGCGGCATGGTCTTCTGGCTGATGGGCAATCTTTCCACGTCCTTTCAAAAAAGCGTTTATTGGTTTTTGGCCGGTGGCTTCCTCCTCGCAACGGCTGTCATCTACGCCTGCGCCAATGATCTAAATATTCTTCTTTCAGGCGAGAAGGAAGCCATGCATCTTGGCGTGGATGTTCGCCGCGTTCGCTTTGTGGTTTATGTGGCCGCTTCTCTTCTCACCGGCCTCGCGGTGTCCGTCAGTGGTGCAGTCGGGTACGTAGGCCTCATCGTTCCTCACATCATGCGTCTCATTTTCGGCTCTGACCATCGTACTTTGTTGCCCACTGCCGCTCTAGGCGGAGCCATTGCATTAGTGATCGCCGATACTCTCGCGCGCATCGTCGTGGCTCCCAACGAGCTTGCCGTCGGCGCTGTGACCGCTGTCGTCGGCGCGCCGCTTTTCATTTACCTCCTTCGCCGGAGAGTTGCATGAGCCCCAGCCGCAGTTCTGCCGCTCCGCGCACTCCTCCGGAATCCACACGCCTCGGAACGGAGATCCGCCTCGCCGTCGAGCAGGTCAGCTACGCTTATTCTGCAAATCCTTCGCAAGCTCCACTCTTTACGCTCGAGGCCACCAGCTTTCAAGCGCGTCCGGGCGAAATCGTCGCCATTCTCGGCCCCAATGCCAGCGGGAAATCCACACTGCTTCAATTGATTGCTGGAGTGCTCAGCCCGCTCTCCGGCCGCATTTTGCTGAACGGCTTCGTCATCCATTCGTTGAACCCTCGCACTCGCGCGCAGCGCATCGCTATGGTTCAGCAGGAAAGCCGCCTGCTATTTCCCGCGCGTGTCTGGGAATTTGTTATGCAGGGCCGCCACGCCCACGGCCGCTCGCTCCGCTTCGAGTCTCACACCGATATGCAAATTGTTCAGGACGCTCTGATGCATGTGGGCGTCGCCGATCTCAGCGACCGTTTGATGGACCAGGTTTCGGGCGGAGAAAAACAGCGCGTCATACTCGCTCGAGCCCTCGCGCAGCAACCTCTGCTCCTGTTGCTCGATGAGCCTACTCTGCATCTGGACATCGCCGCGCAGGTGAACCTGCTCGACGCTCTGCGCCGGCTCTCCGCGCGTTACCGTTACACCGTGATTGTTGTCACGCACGAACTGAATCTCGCCGCCGAGTATGCGGACCAGATTCTCTTGATGCAGAGTGGCCGTTGCTTGCGCGTTGGTCCTCCCGCTGCCATCTATCAACGGGAGCTTCTCGAACAGGTTTTTCAGGTTCCACTTCGCGTGGAGATGCGCGGCCATGGGCGGCCTCGCGTCACGATTTTGTCGGACTCTGAGTAACCGGCAGTTTTTCTCGTTTACCTCAACCCTGCGGCGCTGTTCCGCAGACCACGTTCACCGCAGACTTCGTGCTCGGGAAGACGGTCGTTGCATCCGGCGAATGTCGGGGCTGCAACGAAAAAAGCCGTCGCCGCCGCGCGACTGTAAGGCGGAAGCCGCTCAAATCCGTACGACCTGGAAAGGGTCGCGCTTGCGGATGTTGAGCGCTTTAAGACAGTTCGCAGATCACTGTGGCGCAACGCTCTAGGAAATCAAGGAGGGGCGTCGCCGCGGGAAGGCTGCGAACCATCCACCCCGCCAAGCCAGGAGACCGGCGAAGTCTGCAGCCTGTGCGTTCTTCATAAGCGTAGGACAACCTTCAAACTCCCGCGCGTGAGGGAGTGGAGGACAACATGAAAACTCTTCTTTGTTTTGCGTTTCCGGCTCTCGCAGCTCTCGCTCTTTCCATTTCCTCGCGGGCCCAAAGCAATTCGCAGCTCGCTCATCTTTCCGGCACGCTCACCGATTCGAGCGGCAGCGGTGTTGGCGACGTTCAGATCCAGGCGAAACCCGAAGGCTCGCCGAATTCCCAAACGCCGGATTTTCAGACTTTGTCTGCCAAGTCCTCTCCCAATGGCGAATACGCCATGGACTTGCCTCCAGGCCGCTACCGCGTGCAATTCACTCGCCCGTCCTTCGCTCGTCGCGAGCTAATCGTCAACCTCGCACCCGGCGAATCTCACACTGTAAACCTCCGCCTCGATCTCGAGCCCCTTTCTTCCAACGTCGTCGTCACCGCCAACACCCAGCCAACGGAGCTTGCCCAAACTCCAGCTCCGGTTGATATTATCGGCTCCCAGGAAATCAATCAGCGGCAGGACGTTTCACTTCCGGATCTTCTTGCAACCCAAACAGGCATCAGTCTCGCCCGCACGGGAACCATCGGCGGCCTCACAACCATCTTCATCGACGGTGGCAATTCCAGTTTCACCAAGGTGCTCATCGACGGTACTCCCGTAAATATTCCCGGCGGCGATTTCGACTTCTCCAATCTCACTCTCGATAACGTCGACAAAGTCGAGATCGTTCACGGCGCCGAAAGCGCTCTCTACGGCACCGACGCCATGTCCGGAGTGGTTCAGATCGTCAGTCATCGCGGCACCACCCGCGTCCCCGAAATCAATCTCTTCACGGAAGGCGGCAGCTTCTCTTCCGCCCGCGGCGGCACGCAAGTCAGCGGCCTGCTCGGCAAATTCGATTACTCCGCTGCCGGCTCCTACTTTCATACCGACGGCCAGGGCGTGAATGATGCTTTCCTCAACCGCGGCTTTGCCGGGAATATCGGTTACAGCTTTTCCGACACCAATCAAATTCACTTGACTGTTCGCAGCAATTCCAGCTTCGCCGGCGCTCCTGGCCAGACGCTCCTTTTTCCTGCCGATCCCTCCTCCTTCTACGATCTCCAGCAGCCTTCCGCGAACCTCACATGGAATTTCCAAACCGGCAAGCACTGGACTCACCATTTTTCCGGCACGGAGTCCCGCTATTACAGCATTAGCGGCTTCCCTCCGTTCGGGAATTTTCCGAATCAAGCCAATCGCGCCGGCGGGCTGGCGCAATCCACTTATTCTTTCCGGAGCGGCGCGGTGACCGGTGGCTATCAATACGAAGTAGAAAACGTCGCCGCCGTCCATGCGCATCGCAATAATCAAGGCGGCTTTCTTGACGCTCGCTGGTCGCCTGTTTCGCGTCTCACGCTGAGCGCCGGAGGTCGCGCCGAAGCCAACAGCAGCTTTGGCACGCGCGTTGTTCCTCGCGCAGGAGCCGTGCTCACCCTGCGCTACTCTAAAGGGTTCTTGGGAGATACGCGTCTGCGCGCCGCTTACGGTCAAGGAATCGAAGAGCCCACAGCCCTCGAATCCTTTGACACCGATCCGTGCAGCCCCGGAAATCCCAACTTGCGTCCGCAACACAGTCGTACTATCAATGCCGGTCTCGACCAATATTTCGATTCCGACCGCGTTCGCGTTTCAGCCACGTACTTCAATGACGTGTTCCGCGATCTGATCATTCCGGTTCCAGGCACGCAATCGGGCTGTCCTTTTGGGAGCATTGTGTTTGTTAACACGGACCGCGCCCGCGCGCGTGGCGTTAACCTTGCGACCACCGCCCGCCTCACGCGCTGGCTATCGCTCAACGGAAACTATTCCCACGACGACACGCGCGTCTTGCAAACTTCTAACACCTTTGGTTTTCCAGGACCCGGCGATCATTTGCTCCGCCGGCCCGTAAACTCCGGCAACGTCTGGCTCAACGCCGCCTACCGCCGCTTCAGTTTCAACGTCAACGCCTACATCAGCGGCGCACGCACAGACAGCGACTTCGACAGCGCTTTTTCCAACGGGCAGTGTGTTATTGGTAGCGGTCCTTGCCTCACTCGGAATCCAGGATATGCGCGCTTCGATGTGGCCACCAATTACGATTTCCCACGCGGCTTCTCTTTCTACGCCCGCGTGACCAACCTCCTCGACAAGCAATATCAGGAAGCGATCGGCTTTCCAGCCCTGGGCCGCGACTACCGCCTTGGCCTCAACTATCGCTTCTCCGGCCGGAACTAGCAGCCATGCGTGTCCTCGAACCGATCTTCATTTCTTGTAGGGGTGCAGCATTGCTGCGCCCTTCCTAGGCTTTTTATGACTAACTCCGAGCCCATCCTCTTTTGCTGGAGCGGCGGCAAAGACAGCGCCATGGCGCTGCACGCGCTGCTCCAGCAGCCACAATTTCGCGTAACCGCGCTTCTCACCACCGTCACCGAAGGCTACGACCGCATCAGCATGCATGGCGTCCGCCGCGAACTCCTCCATCAGCAGGCCGAATCCATCGGCCTGCCCCTGCACGAAGTTCGCATCCCTCCGCAATGCGTGAATCCCATCTACGAAGCGCGTATGGAACAAGCCTTGCGCGCCCATTACGATCAAGGTGTTCGCAAGGTCGCCTTTGGCGACATTTTCCTCGAAGACCTCCGCGCCTATCGCGAAAAGAATCTCGCGCGTATCGGCATGACCGCCCTCTTTCCCATCTGGAAGCGCAACACCCGCGAACTCATCCGCTTCTTCCACTCCCAACATTTCCGCGCCATCGCCGTTTGCATCGATCCCAAAATTCTTGATCCCAGCTTCGGTGGCCGCGAGCTCGACGACTCTTTTTTCCGCGATCTTCCTCCGAACGCCGATCCCTGCGGCGAGAACGGCGAATTCCACACTTTTGTCTTTGATGGCCCCATCTTCCGCCGGCCGGTTCCCGTTCGAACCGGCGAAGTCGTCCATCGCGACGGTTTTGTCTTCTGCGATTTACTGCCTGAAATCCAAGGAGTTGCCAAAGGAGCTGAAAAATGAACGGCGAAATCTCACAAAAAGAAAATCTGCTCTATCGCCTGCTGCTTGCCCTCGCCGTAATTATCATCGCCGCCGCACTTCGCATCACTCCTCATCCTTGGAATTTCACTCCCGTCGGCGCGATGGCTCTCTTCTCCGGCGCACTCATCAAAGACCGCCGCCTCGCATTTTCCTTTCCGCTGCTAGCGCTTCTTGCCGGCGACTTGTTCGTCGGCTTCTACAAGCTCAGCGTAATGTTCATCGTTTACCTCAGTTTTCTTTTTAGCGTCTCCATCGGCCGCCTGCTGAAGAATCGCCGCACGGTCCTGCGCATTGGCGGGGCCACGCTCCTGGGCTCTACCCAGTTCTTTTTGATCACCAATTTCGCCGTCTGGTGGCTCCTGAACTCCTATCCCAAAACCGCCGCCGGTTTGGCCGCTTGTTACCTCGCCGGCCTCCCGCTTTTCTGGAACACCCTTGCAGGCGACGCCTTCTACGCCACGCTGTTATTCGGCGCCTTTGCTCTTGCTGAGCGTTTCCTTCCTATTCTTCGCGAACCCACTCCCGCTGCCATCCGATGAGGCTCGTATGCCCGAAGCTTCTCAGCCAAGAGTCGGCGTCGGTGTTCTCCTCACCGATGATCAAGGCCGCGTGCTGCTCACGTTGCGCAAGCGCCCTCCCGAAGCTGGCTGCTGGAGCATCGTCGGCGGCAAAGTGGATTTTCTCGAAACTCTCGAGCAATGCGCCATCCGCGAGGCCTGCGAAGAGGTCGGAGTCGAAATCTCCCTCCGCTCCCTGCTTTGCGTCACCGACCACTGCCTCCCTGGCGAAAACCAGCACTGGGTTTCTCCCGCCTACCTCGGCCAAATTCTCTCTGGCGAAGCCACGAACTGCGAGCCGCGGAAGACTCACGAAGTCCGCTGGTTCGCCCTTGACCAGTTGCCTCCCAATCTTACGATGACCGCCCGCAACGCCATCCGCGCCTACCAGCGGCAACCCCAGGTCAGTTTTCGTAGGTTTTCATTGAGCGCACCTACTTAGACTCGGCATTCTGTCGGAGAGCACGTCTCACTTTGTGTGCTATCTTCCTTGCCCTGACAATCGAATGAGTATTATCAACAACGAGTTCGCGCCAGTCACATTCTCCTTCGGTTTCGTTGAAGCCTCTTTTCCCTCATTGTGCGAAGCCTTCCAGGAGTGGCATAGAACCATAGATGCTAAGTATGAAGGTTTGAAGACAGAATTCCGGACTATCGTCGCACCCCTTGGCTCGGCTCTCCTGAGCCTGGAACCTCTAACGACTCCTTTAGACAGGTACTTGCTCGTCGAAACGAAGTCGAGTTGGACCGCTATTTTCGCAAACGGACTGCGAGTCAATGACGTATGCAGTCCTGTCAGCTATCTCCCACTTCTTCTGAACTGCCGCGGCTTGGAGGTCGGTTACGCTCCCGACCGCAGTAAATCGAAGCGTAGGGACTTAATTCGGAAGTGGGGGCATACGCTCTTCGCTCTATACGGACCACGCAACACTGACTGGCTAAACAGAATTCGACACCTGTCGGTCTCGAATGATGTGAACGGTTGGAGTTTTTCCGAAAGCGGGGAAGTGCAACCGTTTGAGGAACTAGATCACTACAAGAAAAAGAGGATTCAAGATCGGTTTACAGTTGAGATGTTAGAGCGATACTGCAGGGCACTGGGAATCGAGCTGAATCAGGTGGACTTCTATGGACTGCACAGTTGTGCCGTAAGCACCACGGGCCAGAAACAGCGCGGCGATTTATCAATGTCCATCGCCGAGGCGAACTCACATCTTGGTCTATAATCACTCGCTTCAATTCAAGAACCGAATTCTTGGCAAACCCGCTAACCAGAACCGACCGACTACACACGTCCCCCACTTAGGCAGCGATGCTATAATGTTTGCTTCTTTATGCCGAAATCCGCTCCCGAGACCATGTCCATCCCGCCCGAAATCCTCGCGAAATACGAGCCGGTCATTGGTCTCGAAGTCCACGTCCAGCTCCTCACCAAAACGAAGATCTTCTGCGGCTGCTCCACGCGTTTCGGAGATCCGCCAAACACGAACGTTTGCCCGGTCTGCCTCGGCCTTCCCGGCACGCTTCCCGTTCTCAACAAGCGCGCCGTCGAAATGGCCATGCGCGCCTCACTCGCGCTCAACTGCATGGTCCACGAGCGCTCGCGCTTCGCCCGCAAAAACTACTTCTATCCCGACCTTCCCAAGGGCTACCAAATCTCGCAGTACGAATTGCCTCTTGCCACTCGCGGCTATCTTGATATCGAAGTCGCTGGCGCGCCAAGGCATATTGGCATCACCCGTCTCCATCTCGAGGAAGACGCCGCAAAAAATCTTCATGAAGGCTTCTCGCAATCCGCCACCAAGGCCTACATTGACTACAACCGCTGCGGCACGCCGCTCGTCGAAATCGTCTCTGAGCCGGACATTCGTTCTTCCGAAGAGGCCTACGCCTATCTCACCGCGCTCCGCCAGATCATGCTTTACACCGGCGTCAGCGACGTCAACATGGAGGAAGGCTCGCTCCGCTGCGATGCCAACGTCAGCGTGCGTCTGCGCGGCTCCCGCGAATTCGGCACCAAGGTCGAAGTCAAAAATCTCAATTCCTTCCGCTTCCTGCAAAAAGCTCTCGAATACGAAATCGAGCGCCACATCGGCGTTCTCGAATCCGGCGGCCGCCTCTCGCAGGAAACGCGCCTCTGGAATCAAGCCGAGAGTCACACCGTTGGGATGCGTTCCAAGGAAAAAGCTCACGATTATCGCTATTTCCCTGAGCCCGACCTTCTCCCCGTCCACGTCAGCGACGCCTGGCGCGAAGAAGTTCGGCGCTCTCTCCCCGAACTCCCCGAAGCCAAGCGCGCCCGGTTCGTCTCCGCCTACGGCATCACACCGTATGATGCCGAAGTCCTCACCGCCACGAAATCCCTCGCTGATTATTTCGAATCCGTAGTGAAAGCCGGCGCTCCCGGCAAAGCCGCCGCCAACTGGATGCAAACCGAACTTCTCCGCCGTCTCAACGATTCCGGCAAGGAAATCGAGTTGAGCCCCGTGAGCGCAAAATCCCTCGCGGAGCTTGTTTCCTTGGTGGAGTCCGGCAAAATTACCGCCGCGGTGGGCAAAAAAGTTTTTGCCACCATGTTCGAATCCGGCCGCTCCGCCGCGGACATCGTCGCGGCCGAAGGCCTTGGCGCTCAAGTCAGCGATTCCGCCATCGAAGCCGCCGCGCGCGACGTCATCACCAAAAATCCCGACAACGTCGCCAAATTCAAATCCGGCAACGAAGGCGTCTTTAAATTCTTCGTCGGTCAGGTGATGCGCGCCACCCGCGGCCAGGCGAATCCCCAAGCCGTCAACGACATCCTCCGTAGACTCCTTTCCAAAACCAGTTGAGCCTGCGCATGTTATGCGAGCAGAAGTCAGAACCATCGTCTCGTTCACAAGCACGGCTTTCAACATCACCGAGCCGAGGAGCGATTTCCTCAACGCCTGCTGTTTCGGAGATGACCTGGCGAAATGGCTGATCCTTCAGCTTCGCAATAGAGGAATAGATACCGACGATGAACTCGGTCAGGAAGACTTCGGGTGGTATTTCAACTTTCAAGCCAGCGGCACACCTCACACTCTTGTAATTGGGCACTGTCCAAGCCTTGTCGAAGGTGGCGAGGGAACATGGATCGGATGGATCGAGCGGGATCGCGGTCTCCTTGGCTCCTTGCTCGGAGCTCGCAAGCGCGGAATCGACCCCGCCGCATCACAGATTTTGCATTCGATTCTTTCTTCTTCCCCTCACATTCGGGACATCCGATGGCACCTTCGCCGCGACTTCGACAAAGGCCGCGAGGAGCGCGGCGCGCCTGCGCCCTAATCCATTAATCTGCTAAAATCTCAGGCCACTCATTCCCATGCTCAAGCCCGGCGACAAAGCCCCCGCGTTCCGCCTGCAATCCGACGAAGACAAAACCGTCGCCCTCAAGGATTTCAAGGGCAAACGCGTCCTGCTTTTCTTCTTCCCCAAAGCCAACACTTCTGGTTGAATCATCGAGGCGTCCGAGTTTCGCGACGCAAAAAAGAAGTTCGATCACCGCAAAGTCGCCATCCTTGGCCTCAGCGCCGATTCCGTCAAAGCCCAAGCCTTGTTCAAGGCCAAATTCAAATTTAATTTCCCGTTGCTCAGCGACCCTGACCACAAAACCCTCGAAGCCTACGGAGCCTGGCAGCAAAAACAGTTCATGGGACGCAAATTCATGGGCATCGTCCGCAGTTCCTTTCTCATGGGCAAAACCGGCAAAATTGAAGCCATCTGGCCCGCCGTCAAAGCCAAAGGCCACGCCGCCGAAGTTCTGCGATACATTTCAATGAGGGGTAGTCGCGTGCCTTAGTCTGCCTTTGAATTCCACGAAGGCTATTTCCTCTCCGCATTGAAATGCTCAGAAACGACGAACACCTCAACGCTGCTCTCCGAACAATCTTCTTGCGACGCGTCATGAACAGCGATAGCCTCGATAACCTTTCCAGACAATTCAGTGAATCTGACATAGTAAACTTGGCGGTAAAGGTCCTTACCTATTCTCTCGGAGGCTAACCGCGTAGTCTTGGTTTTTGGGAAATCTATCTTCTCATTGTTTGTAACGCCCGCATTCTTTAACTGAGCAAACGTCATCGGCATAGCCCAAGCTTCGCTGCAATCGGGGTCCTTTGGCGAAGCCGAAATCATCCACGGAACTAGCGTGATTGCAAAAAGAAACTTCCAATATTTCATAAGCATTCTCCTCAGGCCCTACTTGCCGATCTTAACCTGCGGCCTTGCGCCCCCACCCCGTCTCTTCGTACAGGTGTTTTTTTGGAATCCCTGTCCCTGCGAACGGTTTCAACCCTTCGATTTCCCCCTCAAAATGGTCTTCAAGGCTCGGCGTGTCCCCGGGCCGAGGAGGGGGCGATGTCCCGCACACGTTCATTCATTCTGCTCGCAGGCTCATTTCTCTTGGCGTCCACCGCTTGGGCGGACGAAATGGGGTACGTCGACTGCGCTGCGCATCCCGAGAGCACGCAGGTTTTCGGCAAGCCGCGGCAGACTCCGGACTCTGTCGCCACCGTTGCGTGCGGCGAGCGCTTCACCATCCTGCTCAACGGTTTTATTTTTTCGCGCGTCCAGACGAAAGACGGCAAAGTCGGCTACGTCTATTCGAGCTTGATCACCGCGGACCACAGCGGCTCCACTCCCGCGCAAGCGGCTGCCGGGCGCGCTCCGGTGGTATCGGCGCCTGCTGCTCCCGCCACGAACGTTCGCCCCGCCGTTGCGAACGCCGCCACCGTGAATCCCGCTTACGCGCAGCCCACTTCATCCGCGCAAGCTTCTTCTATGCCGGTAACGACATCTCTTCCGCCGGAAAAGCCTGCCGCTTCATCGGGACCTCTGTTCCCAACGCCGCCTATGCCCGCAGTGACCGCGGCAGATGTGCACTATTCTTCCTCCGCTCAATCAGCTCCAGCGGCGGCTTCTTCTGCGCCTGCGCCAACGCCTGCCGCAAGTGCCCAAGCTGCTCCGGCGGCTCCGCAACCCGCTGCGGCTACACCATCATCTGCGCCTACGCCTGTGGATTCTCAGGCCGCTGCTAAGCCGGCTCCGGCTTCTGCTTCCGTAACTCCTGCGGCGACATCATCGGCAACTCCTGCCCCCGCAGCCAGCACTCAGCCAGCAACTCCTGCGCCTTCGCAGCCTTCTGCCCCAGCGCCAGCCGCTGCAGAGCCTCAGCCTTCCGCGCCATCTACACCCGCGCAAAGCTCTGCTCCCGCGCAACCCGGGCCTTTGTTCCCAACAACGCCTCCGCCCGCTCCGGCGCCGCCAGCTTCGAACACTCCGGATGTAGCCCCTGCTTCTGCGCCTGCAGCCGCAGAGTCAGCTCCCGCTTCGCAGCCTCAGCCTGAAGCTGCTCAACCCGCTCCTGAGCCTGTTCGCAGCCTCAAGGCGCGCGAGAGCTGGGAGCAGCCCGTGGCCGGCGCTCACCAACACTTCCTGATGGAACTCTATGGCGGCTATGCGTTCGCCCGCTTCGTAAGTGCCGGAACCTCCGCCAACCTCGCTGGCGGCCTGGGCTCTTTCGGCTGGAACCTGAAGCCCTGGCTCCAGATTGTCGGCGACAGCAGCTATAACTTCGCCACCGCCAGCGGCGCCAAGTCCGTGCTGTACGGCAACCATTTCGGTGGACGCGTCTACTATCGCAAAGGCCGCTTTGGTATGGGCCGCTTTGGCATCACTCCCTTTGCGGAAGCGCTCGTCGGCGGATCACGCCTCGATACCACCGTCACCGGCACAGGCGGATACAAGACTTCCGTCAACTGCATTTCCTACAAAGCCGGAGGCGGCCTCGACTTCCACTTCTCGCCGCACTGGGAAGTGCGCATCATCAACGTGGATTACTACCGCACCACCTTCGGCGCCAGCGGCTACTCGGCCGCCCAGAACAATTACTGGGCCTCCGCCGGCGTGATCCTGCGCCTCTTCGGCGCCCACTCAGAATAGGCCAGTTCGTGTGATGAACGTCTTGTAGGGGCGCAGCACCGCTGCGCCCTTCTGCTATCCGGTATATACTGGACGCCTTCCGTCCGTTTGGTCCCAGCCGAGTGATACCAAACGGCACTGTCTGCGGGTGCAACCTTGTCAAACCATCTGAGCGACCAATGGGAAGCGCCGCCTCGGGAAAACCGCAAGATGCCGAAATGGGCGCGCATCCTGATTGCTTTGTTCGTTGTGCTGCTTGTGTCCTTTGCCTATCTGTGGTTTTTCGGTTTCCAGACCCTCATCCTCCTGGAGGCTCGCTACCTGACGCGGAAAGCGCCCGCTGTAAGCATGGCTCCTGCTCAACTCGCGGACTTGTCGATTTCCCGCTCCCCAGGCAGAAAGCTTTCCTACTTTGGCTATGAATTTGAAGTTCCCTGGAACGACGTGGATGAGTCAAAGAGCGGGATCATCCCGGACAGCAACAAGGCGATGATCGTTTTTCAATCCGGAAACTCCCTGTCCGTTTGGCACGGCTCGCCGCGTGCTTTTCTGAACCAGGTTCTATCCAACGACAAGATCGATCAAAATACCCTGCAGCGCATAGTCGGCGATGAAGCTCTGCAATCGGACTACGCCCTTTATCGCACCATCTTGCAGATGACGCCGGACAAAATGACTCCCTTTGAGTCCCAGCGCGACGCAGCCAACCAGGCTTTGCTCCTCCTGGTCAAGGGAATTTGCATGCCAACGGGTGGCGACTCCGGCGTTTTTGCCGTTAGCGCCGGCGAGTTCTCGGGATTTCAATTCGGACGCCCAGGAAATCCATCCGGCCAGGTGAGCGTCAGGCTCTTTTCAGACAGCAGTTCTCTCAATTTCATTTTTAACCAGAAGCCAGGCGGCCCCGTTGTCATCTCGCAGCCGGAAATCAACCGTATCCTGCAAACCTTGCACAAGGCCCCTTCCCAATCCGTCGCAAAGCCCTAGCACCCGCGGCGACATCGCAGTTGTAGTGGCCGGTCTTCAGACCGGCGAATTTTTTCCGGCGAGCTGCTGCTGGCTCCGGCCGGAGGCTGTGCGACTCTTCTTCCTCGCACTTTTGTGCCAACCCCCAGACCGTCGCGCATCCGAACTCGCCAAAGTAGCGACAAAACGCTCAGTCACCCGCTGCCAGAACCGGCAGGGCACCCCGTCTTCGGGCAGGGCGTCTGGTTGGCCTCCTGAGTTCTTGCCGTAGATTCTCTCTAGGCGACCCTGACGCACGACATTCGAACCGGAATGGAGGAAGAAGCACAGGAAGGCACACATCTGGCAGAGGTCGAATCCGGCTTTAGATCACCATTGCCGCTAATACGCCCAGCGGAGGAGCACGCCTCCAGTCGTGTAACCAGCCCCCACGGTGGCAATCAGGACCAAATCGCCGGGGCGGAGGCGGCCTTGCGCGAGTGCGTCGCGCAGGCCCAGCGGAATGGTGCCTGCCGTGGTGTTACCGTACTTGTCAATGTTAACCATTACCTTAGAATCGTCAATGCCGAGCCGTTCCTGCGTGGCCCGAATGATGCGCAGATTCGCCTGGTGCGGCACCAGGAGCGTGAGGTCGTCTTTGGTGAAGCCGTTGCGCTCCAGCAGACGCGCGGACATTTCCGCCATGCGCCGCACGGCATACTTGAAGACCTGCGAGCCTTCCTGATGCACGTAGTGCATGCGTTTCTGGACGGTTTCCTGCGACGAAGGATGCAGGGAGCCGCCGCCGGGCATGTACAAAAATTCGCCGCCCGAGCCGTCCACGTCATGCTCGAAATCGAGAATTCCTTCATTCGAACCATTGGCGGGCTCGACCAGCACGGCGCCCGCGCCGTCGCCAAACAAAACGCACGTGGCGCGGTCCTGGTAATCGAGAATGGTGGTCATCGTGTCGCTGCCGATGACCATGACTTTCTTGTGGGTGCCCGCGCCGACAAATTGCGCGCCGACCGTGAGCGCGTAGGCAAAACCGGAGCACGCCGCGGAAAGGTCGAAGCCCCAGGCACGCTTCGCGCCGATGCGGCACTGCACGAGGCAAGCCGTCGCCGGGAAAAACATGTCTGGCGTTACGCTCGCAAGAACGATGAGGTCAATCTCCTCGGGATCGGTTTTGGTTTGCGCGAGCAGCGCTTTCGCGGCTTCTGTGGCTAAGTGCGAGCTGGCCATCCCTTTTTCCACGACATGGCGCTCGCGGATGCCGGTGCGCGTGCGAATCCATTCGTCGCTGGTCTCGATGATTTTCTCGAAATCCGTGTTGGTCATCACCTTTGGCGGAACGTAGCCGGCGACGCCGGTGATTTTTGCCGCGATGCGGTGGGACATGTCTCTCCTTGCAAAAGACGCCCTGGAACAAAAGAAATTGGATTTTATGCGATAGCGCGGCGCGGTGACAAGGCGGCCCGCTCGTTCAAAAACGCAACAGGTAACTGGCCTTGATGAAGAAAAGACGGTTTGTCGTGTTATTCGCCGGACCCAGCAGCATGACTTGCGATGCGCCGGGCAGCAGCGTCAGGTTCGTGAAGCCATTATTATATCCGAGATAAATCGCCGTGCCCGGATGCAGGAAGTAAGTGAGCAGCACGTCGGTGGTGAACTGCTTGGTTGGCACAAACGGGCCATTGGGGTCGTCGGAGCCGCCGAGGCTGCGTTGCGCGTCGAAAAGATTCGGATTCGCGAGCGTCGTGTTGTAATCGAGAATCAGGCGCAGCGACAGTTCCTTGGTGAACTGGTAGTTTACCTTCGTGCGGTTGAGGTAGTTGTTAAAGATGCTTTGTCCCGGAAAAAAGGGCGGCGCGGTCCAGCCGGGGCGCGTTCCGAGGCGGTAATAAATCAAAGTGTCATCAAGCCGGAAGCGCGAGGAGGGCCGCAGCGTGAGTCCGAAATTCACGCGATTGACGTTTCCGAGAAATGGCAGAACACCTGGCGCAGGAAAAAAGTTTTCTGAGATGCCCTGGACGTAGCGCGCAGAAAACGCGATCCACTTGTACGGCTGCGTAGCGGCGGAAAGCGAAAAACTGTGCTTGCGGAAATCGATGCCGTTGAAAAGTTCGTAGGCTTCGCCGCGGCTGGCGGTGAACGTAGTTTGTTTCGTCAGATCCACCTGGAAACCGAGAGCGGCCTGCCAGTCCTGGAGAACGCCGGCGTGGTTCCAGTCCAAGGTTTCAAAAACGGTAGGACCAAAATCGACGACTTTACTTTTTTCCGGACGCCAGAAGTAGCCGCCGAATGCGTTGTTCTGGCGAATGTCAATGCGGTTGACGAAGCCCAGCTCCGTGCAGAAATTCGGAGAGAAATCGTTGTAGTAAGTGGAAAAAGTGAAATGCCGTCCCGTATAGGAAGTGTCGAGCCAAAGTGCATTGCCTTGTTGCGAGCCAATTCCGCTGGAATTTTGGGGGAACCACAAACACGGGAAATTCATGGAGTTGGTGTCCTGCCGCGTCCAGGTGTGCACGGCCTGCGCGTCCACCACCCAGTTTTTGGAGAATTTCAGCCGCGCATCGAGCGAAGCGACGCGATTGCTGGTGTCCGCGAAATCGCGGCTGGAAGCGTACGCGCCAATGTAGGATTGCCCTCCGAACTCGCGCGTCACGCGCACGGCCCCGTCGCCGGCGCGCGTGCGGTACGCCCCGCTGCTGAACGGCAGCCCCGGCTGGCGGTCGTCAATGACCAGCGCGCCGAGCGTCCAGTTTCCGATCTTTCCGGTCATGCGGCCGCCAAATTGCGGATCGGCAATTTGGCGCGAGAAAAATAAATTGATGGGGGTGGCAAAAAATCCCGCGTTCTCGATAAAGAACGGCCGCTTCTCCGGAAAGAACACGGCGAAACGCTGGTTGATGGTGACCTGCGGATCGTCGGATTCCACTTGGCTGAAATCCGGATTGAGCGTGAAGTCGAACGTGAGCGCGTCCTTGACGACAAACTTGGCGTCGAGTCCGGCGCGATGCTCGAAATCATCCTGAAAAAAGGGCGGCGGAGGGGGATTCTGCGAACTGACCGGCGCCGGCTGATTCAGAAAATGGTCGTTGGCGAGCAGGCCGTAGGGAATGAGCTGGATGTTGCGGCTCGGAGAAACGTGGTCGAGTCCGCCGACGGGCGCGAATTGCTGCGTAAGCCCTTCAACGCGTTGCGTCACGTAAGGCCAGTAATCGTACTCGCTCTTACGGAGAATCACGCGGTAGAGGGCGACGCCCCAGGTTTGCTCCGGACCGTTCGAAAAACGCAGGCTCTTGAACGGGATGGAAAAGAACACGACATAACCGCCGCCGGGCAAAACGCGGCCCGTGGTGTCCCACAGCGTGTCGAAACTGTAGTCGTAGCCCTGGCCTTCGGTGTAGATGGCGTCGGTCTGCACACCGAGGGGGTTGGCGAAGAAATAGTAGGCGCGGTGAAGATCGTGAAAGGTGTCAAGCAGCACGCCGACGCCGTCATCCTGATCCGTGGACTCGCGTTTGGCCAGATGGGCGCGAACCTGGCCGGGCTCGTCGCGGCAAACGAAGACGACGTAGAGATTTTTGTCGTCGTAAGAAAGATAGGCTGTCGTGGATTCCGTCGCAGGGGAGCCGTCACCGGGGAGATTCTGACGAAAATCACCTACGGCGAGTTCCATTTCGCGGGGACGGTCTTCGAGAAAGTCCTCGAGTTTGGGAGCGCGCTGCACGCGAGGAATGTTTGAGAGCGGAATTTTTGCCGCGTTCGCAGGCGGAGGCGTAGGCGCCTGAGCGTGAACACTCCCGCCCGCCAATAAGAGGAACGCCACCCCTGGAAGAACACTCCGGATCACAGGCCCACCCGTGAAGTTGATATATCTGTTGGCGAGACGGAGCGCAATAATAAACGAAAGAGAGGGTGTCGCGAAATGAATATGCCTAGGAAACTAACGAAGCGGGCGCCTGTGGGACTTAATCGCGCGGAGGCAAGATCTCGTAGCGCCAGGAAACCGTAGCAGTTTTCTTGAGCATGGCGGCCACGGAGCAGTATTTGTCTTCACTAAGCTGGATGGCGTGCTTGACCGCTGCTTCATCGAGCTTGCCGTGGAAGCGGTACAGGATTTCGAGCTTCGTCCAGACCGTTGGCGGCTCCTTGGCGCGTTCGCCCGAACAGATAATTTCGAGCGACTCCAGCTTTTGGCGCTTCTTTTCGAGGATGGTCACGACGTCCGTGGCCGTACAAGCGCCGAGCGCCAGGAGCACAAATTCCATCGGACCGGGCGCCTTGTTGGACTCGCGGTCGGAATCCATGGTGATGGCGTGGCCCGACGGGCCGGTGGCCACGAATTTCTGTTCGCCAATCCACTTCACGGATGCGGTCTGCATACGGTCTCCCCTGAGAAAGAATAACCAAGGATAGCAGGAGCGGAGGCTGTGGGCTGAGGACCGGGTTTGCCTTCTCCCACCGGACCGGCGTTATGAATTACACTGCTTGGCTGAGTTTCGACCATGCGTGAGGGGAGGAAAGAAAAAATGCGCGTTCAAACTTCTTTATGGAATCGACGGTTTCTGACCATGACATTGGTGGCGGCGGGGCTGCTCTTTGCGGCGACGTTGGGCGTGAAAGCGGAGCAGAGCGTGGCGGCTGAGGCAAAAGATCAGCCGTACGCGATCGAGTACTACTACAAAGCGAAATGGGGGCACGCCGAAGAGTTTCTGGCGCTCTTCAAGAAGAATCACTATCCGGTGCTGAAGAAAGAAATGGAATTGGGGCGCATGCTGAAAGTGAGCATGGTAACGCCGCGGTATCACATGACGGAAGACGAGCGCTGGGACTATCGCGTGACCATCGTGTTCAAGAACGCGACCATCGCCAACGACAATTTCGACAGCTCCGCGATCATCAAGCAGCTTTATCCCGACCAGATAACGTACAAGCAAGAAGAACAGCGGCGCTTCGAGATTCTCGACGCGCACTGGGACCTGCCCATCAAGGACGTGGACCTCGACGCGCGGTGAGGAAGCGAGTGGGTAGTGGGTAGTGGCCCTAGCTTGCCTGCCGTATGCCTAATAAGGAGAAGAGGCTGGGCAGCCCCCTTGCATGAAGCAAAATCGCAAGGATGGGCCAACCCGGGAGGTCCCATCGGATCGAGGGGCGGCCACCCGCCATGAGGATTACCTGAGACACTTCGCTACGAATGGCAAGGATATTGGGCTCGGATGAATTCGAAAGTTATCACAAGCTAGCTCCCGGCCCATCCCCGATTACTCACGACGTAGACTGAGACTCGCGAGAGGAGCTTCGAACATGCCGGATGAAGAATGGATCAAGAAACTTGAAGACGGCAGAAAGGTGAAATTCATCTACCAGGAACTGCCGGAAGACGGGGCATTTATCACCGCGCAGGTCGCAGGGAATGAGATCGTCTATTCGGTTGTGTTGACGAAAGCAGGAAATCCGCTTAGCCGTGAAGATGTTGAAGGTCATTTCAAGGACGAGCTATCGAAGAAGTAGCGACGTTCAATTTAGAGTCTTATCCGCAGTGCAGCCGATTCCGAACGGCACCCATACCAGCCTAGTGCTAGCCCATCGCGAATCTTGCTTTGACGAATTATTCTGCTAGCCTTATGGATAAGCGGTGGTTTGCATGAGAACAATCGCGAGGTCAAGAAGCATTAAATCCAACAAAAAACTTAAGCAGAAGCTTGCATTCGATGCCCAAGCTTTTCTCGACTCGGCCGGCTTGGCACGAAAAATTGTAAAGTTTCGGAGTTCAGAGAAGATCTACTCTCAAGGTGACGCCGTCAATGGTGTGAAATACATCCAAACAGGCAGTGTGAAGCTCACTGTCGTTAATGAGGTCGGTAAAGAGGCGGTCGTGGCGCTGCTGGGACCGGGCGATTTTTTTGGTGAAGGATGCCTGGCAGGCCAGCCTGTTTGTATGGCGACGGCAACCGCGATTGTACCTACGTCAATACTATTCATTGAAAAAAACGAGATGATGCGCGTGCTTCGCGCTGAACATGCTTTCTCCGACCGCTTCATCTCTCATATGCTGACCAGGAACATCCGAATCGAGGAGGACTTGGTCGACCAGCTATTCAACTCCAGCGAGAAGCGGCTCGCTCGTACCCTTCTATTGCTTGCCCGTTACGGGAAAGAAGACCAACCCCACGGAGTCCTCCCCAAGATGTCGCAAGAAACGCTGGCGGAGATAGTGGGCACGACACGCTCACGGGTCAATTTTTTCATGAACAAATTCAGGAAGCTGGGCTTCATTAAGTACAACGGCGGTCTTCAGATCAATACTTCTCTCTTGAGTGTTGTGCTGCACGAGTAGCGAAGAACGAAACCGCCGCGGTTACGGGAAACGTGGGTACTAGCAGGAATCTGTCGGTAAGCCCCACCACATAAATTCTACGGCGCCAACACTTTCGGTCTAAGTTGACCGGTGGATGTCAGGCATCCACCTTTTTGGACGTTTGGAGGCTCTCCTTAGCCTTACCACCAAAATCGCAAGCGGGATTCCGACAAGCGACCCTATTAAGAGAAGTAGGTACATAAAGACCGCCTTGTTTCGCGTTCAGGATAGGACGATCCGATTGAATCGTCTGGTTATTCCTACAATACACGCCCCCCCAAGCGACGCTAACAACTATTTGGAGTCGTGTTATGGGCTTATAAACAATGCGGCGAGAGCGCGACGTGACAGACGCAACAGCTCACGCTTTCAGCAAAAGGCTAAGTCCTGGTAAACGCGGTTGCCGGACACAGTAGCGGATCTCGGGGCTCAAACAGGATTAAAGGCGAATAAAAGGCGAGAAAATACAATTTGGACACACTGCTTTTCATACCAAAGACCTGAACTAAAGCCCGGTACCGGATCGGACACAGCCGTCCGTTTGGAAAATCGATGCTACAAATGTCTATGTGCAAAGATTAAGGCGCCGATTTTACTTAGGGGGAGACCATGAAATCGGACTATCTTGAAAAGCTAAAATCTGATATCGCAGCACGTTTCGAAAGGGATCTTGGCAAACCAAGGGCTAAACCTGCAATGAAACCAACCATCGAAGAAGACACGGCGTTGGAACAGCAGAGACAGGATCATTTCGCCAAGCTCCTGATGGCGGAGGCGGTACGTCAGCTTAAGTAGGTCTTAGGAACATTCGCCTACAGGCTGCCCTGGCAACGACTTCCTCAGTATCGCAAAGCGGCCGCGAAGAGCGCATTCGTTCGTCAATCAGCAACACCCAGAGCGTGCCGTGGGATTCTCGAAAGACTTACGGCCTTCCAAGAACGCTGCTCCTTTCGGAGCTAACATCATGAGTCCACCGCCTTCCACCGCCGCACTCAACGGCTGCGGCCACTCCCGACTCTGCACGCTTGACGTTTGGAGGTGGACTCCTCAGACTCAGTCCTTCGAAGACCGTCCTCACCGAAGCGAAGGACTATGCCGGGAGAAAAAGGATTGCTGATCGTTTACACGGGGCCGGGCAAGGGGAAGACCACTTGCGCGCTGGGAACGGCGTTTCGCGCGGTGGGCCAGGGCCTGCGCGTGATGATGGTGCAGTTCATCAAAGGGTCCTGGCATTACGGCGAACTGGATGCCGCCAAAATGCTGGGCGACGACAAATTTGAGATTCGCCCAATGGGGCGCGGCTTCGTGAAGATTGGCGGCGCGGAAACCGATCCCGAAGACATCAAGCTGGCACAAGAGTGCTGGCAGGCGGGACGTGACGCCATTTATAGCGGCAAGTACGATCTGGTGGTGCTCGACGAGATCAACTACACCATCAGCTACAAAATGCTGGATCCGGACAAGGTTGTGGAAGCCCTCAAGAACCGGCCGGAGCGCGTTCACGTGATTTGTACCGGCAGGAATGCGCATCCAAAGCTGGTGGAACTGGCGGATCTGGTCACCGAGATGCGCGAGGTGAAACACCCGTACACCAAGGGTATACTGGCTCAGCGAGGGATTGATTACTAGA
>Ga0075436_100000697_pt1 | contig 22196 bp, 15 predicted proteins | sample RhiMethybrSRZTD5_FD_75303 | JGI IMG/M metagenome (GOLD analysis project Ga0075436, IMG submission 75303) | Populus rhizosphere microbial communities from Tennessee, USA - Rhizosphere MetaG P. TD hybrid SRZTD5 | ecosystem: Host-associated > Plants > Roots > Rhizosphere > Soil | place: USA...
CGTCATCATGATCGGACGAAACCGAAGCAGGCACGCTTCGTAGATCGCCTCTCGCGGTCTCTTACCTTCGGATCGTTCTGCTTCAACCGCGAAGTCGATCATCATAATCGCGTTCTTCTTCACGATGCCGATCAACAGCAGTATTCCGATAAGAGCGATCACTGAGAGATCCGTCCTGCAGAGCAGCAGAGCCAGGATCGCGCCGACTCCTGCGGACGGCAGCGTCGAGAGAATCGTGAACGGATGAACATAGCTCTCGTAAAGAATGCCCAACACTATGTACACCGTCACAAGAGCCGCGAGTATCAACCACGGTTCATTGGCGAGCGAATCCTGAAACGCCTGTGCCGTTCCCTGAAATCCAGCCTGGATTGTTGCCGGCAATCCGATCTCGCGTTGAGCCTGCTGGATCACGCGAACCGCATCTCCCAGCGCGACTCCGGGCGCGAGGTTGAACGAAATTGTCACCGCGGGAAACTGTCCCTGATGATTGACGGCGAGAGTTGTAGTCGAGCGCTCGAAGTGCGTGAAGGCGCTCAAAGGCACAAGCTGACCGCTCGAAGAATGAACATAGATGTCCTTTAACGTGTCAGGACTTTGCCAATATTGCGGAGCGACTTCCATCACGACGTGATACTGATTCAACTGTTTGTACATCGTCGAAACAGGTCTTTGGCCGAACGCGTCGTAAAGAGTCTCGTCGATCATCTGAGCGCTGATTCCGAGTCTCGCAGCGGTATCACGATCGATCGTGAGCGCGGCATCGAGCCCTCGATCCTGCTGGTCTATGTTCACGTCGGTGAGCTGCGGTATCGAACGAAGCTTCTCCAACAACTTCGGCGACCACTTGACGAGATCGTCGAGGTTGTCGCCTTGAAGCGTGTATTGAAAATTGGCATTGCCCAATCGCCCGCCGATGTTGATGTCCTGAACCGCTCGCAGAAAAGTAGTCGCACCCACTTCAGCGGCGAGCTTGCCGCGCAAACGCCCAATGACTTGATCGGCGGAAACCTTTCGATCGCCCTTGAGCGCAATGAACATCCTTGCGGTATTGGTGGTTGAGCCTCCGCCGCCGGTGAACGCGCCGACCGTGTCAACCGCCGGATCGGACATCACGATATCGACAATCTGAGTGAGCTTGCCGCGCATCGACTGAAACGAAATGTCCTGGGCCGCCTGAACCGAACCGGTCAATCGCCCGGTGTCCTGATCCGGAAAGAAGCCCTTCGGAACCGCGGTGTAAAGATAGATGTTCACGCAGATCGTGATCGCGGTCAGGCCGAGCATAAGCGCCGGATTCTGCAGCACCCACGCGAGACTCGTTTCGTAGCGGCGATGAATAAAATTGAACACCCATTCGCTTGCGCGATAAATGCGACCGTGAGTTCGCTCGGATTCGGGCTTCAGGAATTTGGCGCACATCATTGGAGTGGTCGTTAGCGAAACGACCAGCGATATCGCGATAGCGACTGAAAGCGTCACCGCGAACTCACGAAAGAGCCGGCCCACGATGCCGCCCATCAGCAAGATCGGGATGAACACTGCCACAAGCGAAGTGCTCATCGACAGCACGGTGAAGCCGATCTGCTTCGCGCCGTTCAGCGCAGCTTGAAGCGGGCGCATGCCTTTCTCGAGGTATCTCGTGATGTTCTCAATGACAACGATTGCGTCGTCGACTACAAACCCCGTTGAAATAGTCAAAGCCATCAGCGACAAGTTGTCGATGCTGTAGCCCAGCAGGTACATCGCGCCGAAGGTTCCCAACAGTGATAGCGGCACCGAAACGCTTGGAATGATCGTCGCCCATGCGTTTCTCAAAAACGCAAAGACAACCAGGATGACCAGCGCGATCGAAATCATCAGTGTGAATTCGACGTCCTTGACCGAGGCTCGAATGGTCGTCGTGCGATCGTTGATGACATCCAGGTTGACGGCCGGCGATATCGAAGCTCGCAGCTGCGGCAGCAGATCGCGCACGCGATCAACTGTGTCGATGATATTCGCGCCAGGCTGCCGGAAGATGATAATTAGAACTGCGCGCTTGCCGTTCGCGAGCCCGCCTCCACGAAGGTCCTCGACCGAATCCTGTACGTCGGCGATATCAAAAAGCCTCACCGGCGCGCCGTTGTGATAAGTCACGATGAGCGGGCGATATTGATCGGCCGTTTGAAGCTGATCTGTGGTCTGAATTTCCCACGCCGTCGTCGAGTCTTCGAGCTTGCCCTTCGGACGATTAGCGTTTGCTGCGGTGAGCACAGCGCGAATCTGGTCGAGACCGATTCCGTACTTGTTAATGATTTCAGGATTCAGCTCGACTCGAACCGAAGGCAAGGAGCTTCCACCGACGATGACTTGCCCGACTCCTTTCACCTGGGAAATCTTCTGCTGCAAAACCGATGAAGCCAGATCGTACAGGCTGCTGATCTCGATAGTGTCCGAGGTCATCGCCATCAGCATCACCGGAGCATCGGCTGGATTGACCTTGCGATAGAAGGGATTGCTCGGAAGATTTGCCGGAAGCTGGCTTCGCGCGGCGTTTATTGCCGACTGCACATCGCGAGCGGCTCCGTTTATGTCGCGATTCAGATCGAATTGCAAAACGACGTTCGTCGAGCCCCGCGTGTTCGACGAGGTCATCTGAGTCACGCCGGCGATGCGTCCGAACTGTCGCTCGAGCGGAGTAGCCACGGACGATGCCATTGTTTCGGGGCTGGCGCCCGGAAGATTCGCGGAAACTTGAATGGTCGGGAAGTCGACCTGCGGAAGCGGCGACACCGGCAACAGCAAGAACGCGAGGCAACCAGCCATCGCCAGAGCGATCGTCAACAGTGCCGTGCCAACCGGTCTCTTTATGAATGGCTCGGAAATGTTCATTGCTGCTCGACGGGAATCATTTCCTCACGTTCCCTCGCGCGCTTCTCGCGAGATTTCGTCATCCGTCTCGCAATGCGATCAAATGCAAGATAAATTACCGGTGTCGTGTACAGCGTCAGCAACTGGCTCAGCATCAGCCCGCCTACAATAGTGATTCCAAGCGGTCGCCTTAGCTCCGAGCCGACGCCGCTCCCAAGAGCAAGCGGCACGCCTGCAAGCAGCGCCGCCATCGTCGTCATCATGATCGGGCGAAATCGAAGAAGACACGCTTCGTAGATTGCTTCTCTCGGGGTCTTGCCACCTTCGCGTTCGGCTTCGAGGGCAAAGTCGATCATCATGATCGCGTTCTTCTTCACGATGCCGATCAGCAAAATGATTCCGATCAGCGCGATCACATCCAGTTCAGTTCCGCACAACAGCAAAGCCAGAATCGCTCCCACGCCCGCCGACGGAAGCGTCGACAGAATCGTGACCGGGTGAATGTAGCTCTCATAGAGCACTCCCAGGACGATATAGACGGTGACCAAAGCGGCGAGAATGAGCAGCGGCTCGTTCGTCAATGAAGATTGAAACGCTTGAGCGGTGCCTTCGAAGCCAGCCTGAATCGAAGCGGGCATGCCGATCTCGGTTTTCGCCGATTCGATTGCTTTGACCGCATCTCCCAACGCGACGCTGGGCGCGAGATTGAACGAAAGGGTGACTGCAGGAAATTGTCCCTGATGGTTGATCGCAAGCGCGGTCGAGCCTTGTTCAATGTGAGTGAAGGCGCTCAGCGGAACGGCGTTCCCAGCCGGAGCAGCCGTTTGTCCCCCCGCTGAAGTTGTTGGCTGCCTGCTTGACGCTCCCTGCGAAGCGCCGGCTTGTGCTTGAGCAGGCCCCGGATTCGGTGAAGCCTGTGCGACAGCCTGCGCGCCTGTCGTAGACTTTACATAAATATCGTTGAGTGAGCCGGGGTCGAGCTGTAGATTCGGCTTCACTTCCAACACGACGTGATATTGATTCAACTGGGTGAAGATCGTAGACACCTGGCGCTGACCGAATGCGTCGTAAAGCGTGTCGTCGATCATCTGAGGCGTGACGCCGAGCCGGCCCGCAGTGTTGCGATCGATCACCAGTGAAGCTCGCAGGCCGCGATCCTGTTGATCGCTTGCAACGTCGCGCAGTTCGGGAAGCGTTTGGAGCTTGGCGACAAGTCGCGGAGCCCACGCGTTCAACTCGTCCGCGCTTGGATCCTCGAGACTGTACTGATACTGGGTCCGGCTGACTCGATCTTCCACAGTCAAATCCTGAACGGGTTGCATGAAGAGAGTTATGCCTTCGACCTTCTCCAGCTCAGGCTGTAATCGTCGGATGATCTCGCTCGCACTGATCTTTCTTTCAGATAGCGGCTTCAGGTTGATCTGAATGCGTCCGCTGTTGACGGTCGCATTTGTTCCATCAACGCCGATAAACGATGACAGGCTCTCGACACCGGGGTCTTGAAGAATCACCTTCGTGAGCTGCTGCTGGCGATCGGAGAGACCGCGGAACGAAACAGTTTGCGGCGCTTCTGAAATCCCAATGATCACTCCGGTGTCCTGAACCGGAAAGAACCCTTTCGGCGCGACCATATAAAGAAGAATTGTCGCTACAAGTGTCAGCCCCGCAATCAAGAGCGTCGCCGCCTGATGATGAAGCACCCACTCGAGCGTCGTGCCATAACGAGCAATCACCCAGTTGAACATCGACTCGGACCATCGATAGAACCTGCTTTGCTCGGATGGAGGTTTGTGCTTCAGAAGCTTTGCGCACATCATCGGCGTCAGCGTCAGCGAAACAACGGCTGAGACCAGGATCGTCACGCTCAGCGTGATGGCAAATTCCCGGAACAGGCGACCGACTATATCTCCCATGAACAGCAGCGGAATCAATACCGCGATCAGGGAAATCGTCAGCGAAACAATCGTGAACCCGATCTGCTCTGAACCCTTGAGCGCGGCCTGGAGCGGCGAGTCTCCTTCTTCGATGTAACGAGCGATGTTCTCGATCATCACGATGGCGTCGTCGACGACGAATCCGGTTGAAATCGTCAAAGCCATCAATGTCAGGTTGTTCAAGCTGTACCCGAGCAGATACATCACGCCGAACGTTCCGACTAAGGAGAGCGGCACCGCTATGCTCGGGATGATCGTCGCCGACAGAGTGCGGAGAAAAAGGAAGATGACCATCACGACCAGCGCTACGGTGAGCATCAATTCGAACTGCACATCTTCGACCGAAGCTCTTATCGTCGTCGTGCGATCTGTCAGAACCGACACGTCAATCGATTGAGGAAGGGAAGCCTTGAGTTGGGGCAACAGTTTTTCGACTCGATCCACGACTGCGATTATGTTAGCGCCGGGCTGCCGCTGGATGTTTACGACGACCGCGGGTCTTTCATTCATCCATGCCGCTTGCTTTACGTTTTCGACGTCATCGATAACGTCGGCCACGTCCGACATTCGAAGAGGATTGCCGTTTCGGTAAGCGACGATGATCGAACGATAGTTGTCGCTTGAGATTAGCTGGTCGTTTGCGTCAATCGTATAAGCCTGCTTCGGCCCGTCGAAGTTTCCCTTGGCTTGATTGACGTTCGCCGAAGCAATGACTGTCCGAAGATCTTCGAGGCTTAGCCCGTACGCGGCAAGCGCGGTTGGATTGACCTGAATTCGCACTGCGGGTTTTTGTCCGCCGCTGATCGTTACGAGACCAACGCCGGGCAGTTGAGAGATTTTTTGAGCGAGCCTCGTATCCGCAAGATCCTGAACCTTCGACAGCGGCAGCGTGTCCGAAGTCAGCGCCAGGGTGAGGATCGGCGCATCCGCGGGATTGGTCTTGCTGTAAATCGGCGGGTTCGGCAAATCGCGCGGCAGAAAAGTTCCCGCCGAATTGATTGCCGCCTGGACTTCCTGTTCGGCCACATCGATGTTGAGATCGAGTGAGAATTGCAGGGTGATCAGCGAGCTTCCGAATGAGCTCGACGAAGTCATTTGATTCAGTCCCGGCATCTGACCGAACTGCCGTTCCAGCGGCGCGGTCACCGAAGAAGCGATAACATCGGGGCTCGCCCCGGGATAGAAAGTAAGAATTTGAATTGTTGGATAATCGACTTGCGGCAGGGCAGAAACGGCGAGCTCGTGATAAGCCACTGCGCCCGACAAAAGAATGGCGGCCATCAGCAGCGAGGTTGCCACCGGCCGCAGAATAAATGTTCGCGAAGGGTTCATTCCGCGGACCCTGATCCGGAATTGACTTTGACCTTGCTGCCGGCTCGAAGCTTATCGACTCCGTCTACAACTACCCGATCGCCTTCGGAGATGCCGCTGTCAATCGATGCCTGGTCGCCTTCAATCGTCCCGACTGTAACGGGCCTGACGTCCGCGGTCTGGTCGTCTTTGACGACGTAGACGAAGGTGCCTTGCGGACCGTGCTGGATTGCGACCGCGGGAATCAGAACCTTGTCTTTCTTGATCTCGACAAGAAGGCGCACGTTGACGAATTGATTCGGAAACAGCGCGTTCGTCTTGTTGTCGAAGAGCGCCTTGAGTCGAGATGTGCCGGTCGTTGGATCGATTTCGTTGTCGATCGTTTCAACTCGTCCGTCAGCGATCTTCGTCTGCCCTCCGCGATCGTAAGCTTCAACCGCGAGGTGCTCGCCCGATCGAACCTTACTCAACACCTGGCTCAAGCTATCTTCCGGAATGGTGAATAAAACCGCGATTGGCTGAACCTGGGCGATGACCACCAGGCCATTCGTATCATTCGCGTGAATCATGTTTCCGACATCTGCCAGGCGCAATCCGACGCGCCCGCCGATCGGCGCGCTTATGTGACAATAAGCTATTTGAAGTAACGCGTTGTTGATTTGAGCTTCGTCGGCCCGAATGACTCCGTCGAACTGGCGGACGTTTGCGGCTTGCGTATCGAGCTGCTGTCTGGGAATCACTCCCTGTGCGGAGAGTGTCTGATATCTTTGAAGATCGAGCTTCGCGTTGTTGAGCTGCGCCTGGTCGCGAGCGAGTTGGCCGCGAGCCTGCTCGAGTTGAACCTGGAAAGGCTTCGGATCGATCTCGGCAAGTGGGTCTCCCTGCTTCACAAACTGGCCTTCCTGGAACATCACCTTGAGCAGTTGCCCGTCGATGCGGCTTCGCACTGTTACCGTGTTGAACGGAGTCGCGGATCCGAGCGCGTTAATGTAGAGCGGGATGTCTCCCTTGTGAGCTTGTGCGACAGCGATAGAAACGGGTGGCACCGCGGTATCACGAGACTTGACGGCCGCCGCGCGCTGAGTTTGCCACCTAACGAGGACCACTCCGATGATGACCGCTAATGCTAGCATCAGCAGCCAAAGCCACCATCGCTTGCGCGTTGTCGGGTGAACTAACTTGCTTGATCTGGGTTGTGTGATCTCAACTTCGTCGCCTGCGGTCAGGCTATCAGGGGTATTCACGCTCATGACTTACCATTCGGCTAGAACTCGGGAGAGGTTTAGCAGTAACGGCTGAGCCGGTTATTTCACGAAGGCGTCACACTAGTCTATACCCGCGCGGCGTCCATGCGGTTTCAACAACTCTACACTAGCGGAACGCTGCATTGGAAGCAGACATCGTCATCGAAGGCCGCGTTGACTTCGAACTCGACATAAACACTGTGTCACCAGCGCCAAATCAAATCAGTGCCACAAAATCTGCTAAGCCGCATAATCCTTTTCAGCATCTGTCGTGCCGATTGCGCGAACAATTCGGATCTGGATTGAGATCGAGGCCGGCTAGAAATGTTCTTCCTCTGAAACCGGGGAAGTCTTGAGGTCGATTCCCGCCGAGATTCTCCCCCAAGCGCTGGTCTGCCAATTGTCGTAGGAACCCGGCTCCGGACACCACGGAGGCAGCTCGATGAGAAGAAAGTCGGCGAGCGGTGCGACGTAAGGCTCATACATTTTGCGCAACTCTGCGAGCCGCGATTCGGCAGCGTCACCTGCGGTGAGCTTTACGCCTGCTATCGCGAGCGCCGACCTCAACCCCCGCGAAGCTTCCAGTGAAAGCCTGTCGGGTACGGGATCGCGAGGCGGAGTAGCAAAGACTTGCGCGATATCGACCACTGCGTGGCGAGCCATCGCGAACGTGAGCTGCGCTTGATGCTTCGAAGCGCCGTCTATGCCGACTATCACCAACGCGCTTGTATCGAGTATCGCTGTCAGCGCCGTGAGCCACGATTGGTTGTTATGCTGGGACCGGTAATAGCAAAGCACCGGATAAGAGAGATGACTCTCCAATAAATCGGCCGCCCAGTCTTCCCAATCGCGAAGAATATGGTCTAGATCCGACAGGTCCTGACCGTGGCGGCGAATCAATTCGCCGGCGCTGGGCGGCGATCCGGCGCGTGCATCAAGCAACGATATGTTTGCTTCTCGGCGTGAGAACGCCTGGTAGATAACGGGGAGGTACCCGATGATGAGCGCGAGGAAGGCAAATCCGACGCCGGCTTCGGCGATTGCCAGAGCTCGCCCCAGCGGGGCGCTGGGAGTGATGTCACCGTAGCCAAGAGTGAAAAAAGTCGTTCCACTAAGGTAAAGATAGTCGCCGAACCTTTCGCTTCCATCGAGCGACCGAATAGGCGTGCCAAGCGACCAGTGCAACGAGCCAAAAGCAATGATCAACACCACGGCCCAGACTATGAGGAGCAAGATCAGCGATAACGGGCCGAAGAAACCGAGATATCTTTCCCGGCGTCTGCTCGAAGAAATGCGCCGTGCCAGGGCTGCGGAAGGAATCCACGTTACCCGATAGAATATTCGCGCCAGGCGAAACCTTCTCGTGACGCGGCGCGGAAGGACAATTGACTCGAATGCGTCCAGCAGTATGCCGAAGATCAACAGAACGCTGAACACAACGACGACGATCTTCATCTGACATGCCCACTGAACGAGGACCGCGAGCTGGAACGCTCGCCGGTTGATAGCAGGAATCGATTCATTCGTTCCGCTCCAATTCCGCGCGGTTCCACTTTGCGAGGTTCGCACCCGCCTCATAGGTGCTTTGCATGAAGTCGAGCAGCGATTGATCAGGCGAAGAGGCTCTTCGGACTTCGTCGTAGGGCAGGACAAACTCGGACAGGTCCGCGCTGTAAGAGCCGGGATGAATCGCCTGCTCGCTCAAACCTTCAGGAGCCGGTGCAGTGTAGGAGTAGAAGTTTGGCGTTTCAACCGCGCCGCCTCCCGGCCAGAAACCGTGGCTGATCACTTCGTGTGAGTAGGCTTCTCGAGTGATGGCGTCTGCCCCGGAACGTTCAGGCGCGCGTCGTCCCGAAAATCGCGTCACCGCCAGATCAAAGCTCCCCCAGAAAAAATGAACCGGGCTGCACTTTCCGATGAACCCTGCTCTGAACTGCTTGAAGACTCGATCCGCCTGGACAAGGATTCGCCAGAAGCGATTTGCATACTCGGCGTCGTACGAAGCGTGCTTGTGATCTTTGGCAAACGGAATCGGATCGGCAACTTCATCGGGCTTGGCGTGAAGGTGAACCTCAAGCCCGAGGGAACGCAACGTATCGGTTAATTCAGAGTAGAAGTCCGCAACCGATCGCGGCGCGAGACCGATTAACTTTGTCGCTCCGTCGCTTGTTCGAATCGGAAGCGTATGATCGATGAAGTCGAAGTCTATCGAGAGGATTCGATTGCCGTAAGGAATGGCCGACGTGGTCAGCCCGCGCGGCGTCACATACAGAGTCGAATTCCACCAGTGATTCACAAGCGGCGTCTGCGTGAGCCTGACCTTGCCCACGATCTGCGTCCACATGTGAAGCGTTGTGTAAGTGTCCTGCCATTCCTTCAGCGGAAGACTCGGCCATACACTGGAATCAGACATGATCTCCTCCCGCCGATCGAACTGCGGGGACTATCAAACGGAATCGAGAAACAGTTCATCGAGATAGCACCAACCCCAATCTTCGCCGGGCTCAAGTGACTTTATGATCGGATGCTTTGTGCCCTGGAAGTGTCGAGTCGCGTGTTTGTTCTTCGACGAGTCACAACATCCGACGTGGCCGCATATTGTGCAGAGACGCAGCTGAACCCAGGTGTCTCCGGTCTTCAAGCACTCTTCACAACCCCTGGAGTTTGGTGTCACGTCTTTGACTTGATTGAGATGTGTGCAGTCCCGACTCATGTCAACCTCTCCTCAGATCGCACTGGCGTGTTACTCTTGCCGTGCGAAATCGTAGGCCGGCGCGCTTCAATCATCATAAACGCGCTCGCCGCGCTTGCCAACGCAAGCGCCACCGCACAGATCATCACTCTGCGAAAGCCATACACGAATGATTCGTCGATAGCGGACTTCAACGACGACGCGGTTGCGTTATCTATTCCATTTGGCAGCTTCACGCCAGCCAACCTTTCTCGCTGGCTGTCAACTTCGCTGCGCGCGGATTCCGTTAACGGCAGACTCGACAGCTTTCGGTCAAGCTCGCGATCAAACGAATGAAGTATCACGATTCCCAGAAACGCTATTCCCAGTAAGCCCGCTGTTCGAGAGACAGCGTTGTTTACACCCGAAGCGACCCCCGCGTAGTGTTGCTTAACCGCGCTCATCACAGTCGTCGTCAGCGGTGCGACGCTTATTGCCATGCCAATGCCGACAACTAGAACCGGTGGAAAAAACGTCGTCCAATAAGTTCCTCCCACACCGGGCTTGAGAAACAGCGCATACCCTCCGGCCGCGAGTATCGGACCGATTATCAACGGAAGCCTGGAGCCGTAACGCGTCACGAGGCCTCCAGACCATCGCGACAATAGAAACATAATGATAATGAATGGAAGCCACGCCGCGCCTGCTGCAGTTGCCGAGTAGCCCTGCACTTGAATCAGGTTGAGCGGGACAAAAAACATCGCGCCTGAAAGCCCTGTATACAAGAACAGAGTAAGCAGGTTCGCTCCGCTGAAATTCTTCGACTGAAACAAGGAAAGCGGCAGCATCGGATCGCGCGAACGCGCTTCGACGAAAAAGAAAGCGGCGGACATAACCGCGCCGCACGCGAGCGCTCCGATGACTGCGCGATTACCGAAGCCAAGTCTCGATGATTCGATGAGTCCGTAGACGATCGCGCCAAGTCCTACGGTCGCGAGCAGCGAACCCATCCAATCCAATTCTTTCTTTGTTGATTCATCGCGAGTTTCGGGCACCCGCCAGAATGAAATGATAAGCACCACGAGCGCAATCGGAACGTTAATCAAAAACGCAGCGCGCCACGACACGTGCTCGATCAACCAGCCTCCGACTACCGGTCCGATAGCTGCGGTGATGGCGGTAAAAGCGGACCACGTGCCAATCGCGCGGCCGCGCCTCTCTTCAGCGAACGACGCGCTGATAATCGCGAGACTTCCCGGCACAAGCATCGCGCCTCCGATGCCCTGTATTGCGCGAGCTACTATCAGTTGTCCTACTCCGGGTGCTGCTCCACACCAAATCGAGGCAAGCGCGAAAAGACATGCGCCCGTGCAGAAGATTCGCCTCCTTCCATAGCGGTCGCCCATCGAGCCGCCCACCAGCAACAGCGCGGCGAGAAACAGCGCGTAAGATTCGACGACCCATTGTACGTCCACTACGGTTGCGTTGAGAGTCTGTTGCAAAGCGGGCAAGGCAACATTGACTACTGTTCCATCGATGAAAGCCATGCTCGAACCCAGGATCGTCGCGGCCAGAATCCAGGGCTCCGCTTTTCGAGCGCATGGTCGCGAAGCGCTCCTCGATCTGATAACACCTTCATCGCAGGGTTGGATTAGACTCGACATGGCGGTGATACATTACGACGTTGATGCGGAGCTAATGGTGAATGCTATCATTCGCGGACGAAGGTACCGTTTCGAAGATCCGCGAGTGCCTGTTCGATCTCTTCTTTCGTGTTCATTACGAACGGGCCGTAACGAGCAATGGGCTCGCCAAGCGGCTTGCCTGACACCAACAGGAATCGGACTGGGCTGCCGGCTGTTGTCACTTGCACGAAATCGCCATCGTCCCAGACCACTAACCTGGTGTGCTCGATCTCATGCGAATCGCCTGCGAATGTAGCGCCGCCTTCGAACACGTATGCGAAGGCGGTGTGCCCTCGATCGATTTGATGTTTGAATTGCGAGTGGGCGGGAATCGAAACGTCCAGGTAACTCGGGTCGGCGGCGATTCCCGAAACCGGACCGCTTGCGCCATCGATTGAGCCAGTGATAACCCGAATCTTCGCGCCGCCGTCGAGTTCGATTTGTGGAATATCGCTCGAGCGAATCTCCTGATAACGCGGCCGCGTCATCTTGAGCCTCGCGGGAAGGTTGACCCACAGTTGGAAACCATTGATTCCCTCAGGCCGCACCTGAGGCATCTCCTCATGCATGATGCCGCCACCGGCGGTCATCCATTGAACATCGCCCGCGCCGATGCTTCCTGAATTTCCGAGTGTGTCCCGGTGATTCACAACACCGGACAAGACATACGTCACTGTTTCGATTCCGCGGTGCGGATGCAGTGGAAATCCCGCTTGATAATCGTCGGCGTTTTTCGACGCGAAATGATCGAGCAGCAGGAAGGGATCGAGATAGTCCATCGCGCGAGTCCCTATACTTCGCTTGAGCCTGACCCCTGCTCCCTCGATTACCTGTTGCGGCTCGATGATGCGTGCGACTGGTCTTCGTGATTGACTCATGTCTTTCTCCCTTTGTGAGCTTGCCCGCTCTTCATGTGTTTACGTGGATTTGACGCGAGTGTCCAGACGTTACCGACACCGCACCGGGTGGGTGCCGTTCTTGGTCGATTACTGGAATCTCATTGATGAGTAGAACGCGGGAACGAGAGGTGCGCCATAAGGCTGGTTACAGGATGTTCAACCTCGCCGCGAAACGTACTTGAGTTCAAAGGTTATAAGAGTTCGCGCGCGAGCGATCTTCGGCTGAAGCTCGCTTGATGATATCAGCTATTCTGTCGTTTAGTTGACGGCCCGCATCGCATTGCTGACACCAGCGCCGGTTGTCGAAACCAGGGTAATCAATCGGCCCGGTTATGAATCCCGCCCCGCCGCAAGCGACGCAAAAACCGGCGAGCTCCTCCACCGGCAAATCGTCATTACGGCAATAAGTATCAGTCAACATTTTTGACATCCCGATGAGCTGTCCTCTTGCACTGGGCGATCTGCCCCTCACGCTTCGCTCGAGCTGCTTTAAAGCCAGGCGATAAAGACCCTGCCGAAGCGCGATGGTAATTCATATCGCCGCTTAATGTCAACCGTTATTTTAGGCTAGCCTAATATATCGGTCCATGATAGGATACGACACCATGGTCAGATCGAGTTTAGGCAGTTATGTCAGGAAGGTGATGAAGCAGAAGGGACTCACCCTGCGTGACATCGAAACCAGATCTGACGGCAAAATCACTGACGGCTATGTTGCCGACATCTTACGTGGCTCGGCAAACAATCCCTCGGCTGAGAAGATCAAAGCGCTTGGACGTGGTCTCGGGGTTGATCCTCACAGGATCTTCGAGATCATTGTTGGGCCCAGCCACCAGGAGGCGGTTAAACTCTCGCGTGAAGAGGTTCCGGAAGTTGGTGAGTTCCTCGAATTGATGCAGGAAGTTGCCGAGCGACCTGACCTTGTAAAGATTGTTGAAGCGGCCGTTCTGCTATTACCTGACGAACGCTTGGTATTTTTGAAGTCGCTTGAAGCGTTCAACACTCGCAAGCGAAAACCGCACGTACACAAGTCCGTCAGCCATCGAAGATGAGCAGTAATCCGCAGAGCTCAACTCCGAGCATCTCTCAAGTTTTTTCCTTCAAACTCCTCGATTCGGCTTCGAAGAACGTCGGGAACGGGCGTTGACTTCAAGGTCTTTGGATCGACGCACACGTAAAGCGAAGTTGCCGAACCGATCAACCGCGGTTCACCTTCGATGTAGATCTCGAACTCGAATGTGAGGCTGGTGGTTCCAATCTTCGAGACTCGAGTGCAAACTTCCAGCACATCGTCGAACCTAGCAGGCGATTTGAACTCCATCGTCGTGCGAGCGAGAACCGTGTCAACGCCGAGAGAAAGCAGATCCTTCCACTCGAAGCCTACGGCGCGGAAATATTCAGTCCAGGCCACGTCGTAGTAGGTGAGGTAGTTGCTGTTGAACACGATCGCCTGGAGATCGGTATCGGCGAATCGAACTCTAATCTTGTGATGAAAACGGAAGTCTGATTTCACGGTGCGGAATGATGCCTGAAAGCCCCATGGTTATCAACAATCGCTTTGTGGAAACATCCGATGAAATTGCGAGCCGCCTGCTACACGACAACTTTCAGGTTGTGTTATGCTGGCGCGCGCTCGGCAGATCATTTGTGAGGAGAATCGATCGTGATCGTTCCACTCAACGAATACGACTTTCTTAAACGCGCTCTCGTAGCCCATTCAAACAAGGAAGCCGTGGTCTGCGGAGATACCCGGCTGACCTACGGACAGTTCGGCGAACGCGTGAATCGCTGGGCCAATGCGATGCGGGCTCTAGGCGTTCAAAAGGGCGACCGCGTCGCGATGCTTTCGCAGAATTGTCACCGGGTGCTCGAAGCTTTTTTTGGGACTTCGGTGCTGGGCTCGATCCTGATGCCTCTCAACTTTCGTCTGGTGCCGGATGATTTCGATTACATACTCAATCACGGCGGCGCGAAAGTCTTGATCGTCGAAGAGGGCCTGACGAATCTGATCGATGCAATTCGCGACAAGCTCGAAACCGTCGAGCACTTCGTTTTGGCGAGCGATTCGAATGTCAGCAATGAAGGTTGGCTCGATTATGAGTCTCTTCTTTCCGATGCATCAAAAGAACTGCCGCCGCCTGTCGAAATAGATGAAAACGAGGCTTCCGCTTTGCTCTACACGTCGGGGACAACCGGCCGTCCCAAAGGCGTGATGCTCACGCACCGCAACCTCTACATCAACGCGATCAACTCGATCTGTGAGTTCGGCATTCACGAGCGCGACGTCTATCTCCACACGCTCGCCCAATTTCATTGCAACGGCTGGGGAGTCGGCTACGCCGTAACGGGCATGGGAGCGGCTCATGTGATCATCAAGAAGTTTGAGCCGGCCGCGTTTTTTGATCTTGTCGCGAAAGAAAGAGTGACTTTCGCCTGCATGCCGCCGACGATGATCAACATGGCTTTGAATCATTCGATCGACGACTCGACCCGCGAGCGATTGCCTCACGAAATGCGGGTCGGCACAGCGGGCTCGGCCCCGCCGCTTGCGACGATACAGGGAGCGCAGGAGAAATTCGGCTGGCGAGTGATTCAGATTTACGGCCTCACCGAGACCTCACCGTTTCTGACGGTAAGCAAAATCAAACCTCACATGGACTCCTGGCCAGACGATCAAAAGAGCCGCGTGCAGGCAAAGACCGGTTATCCGATGATCGGCGTCGACATTCGCGTCGTGGATGATCAGGGCCGCGACCTGCAACCCGACAGCGGCGAAGCGGGCGAGGTCATTGCGCGCTCGAACGTCGTGATGAAAGGCTACTGGAGGCAGCCGGAAGCAACCGACGCCGTGATAGTCGACGGATGGTTTCACACCGGCGATATGGCTCTGCTTGATAGCGAAGGCTACATCGAAGTAGTCGATCGCAAGAAGGACCTGATTATTTCCGGCGGCGAAAATATTTCATCGATCGAAGTCGAAGGTCTTCTGTACAAGCATCCGGCGGTGCTCGAAGCAGCGGTGGTTGCGGCTCCCGATGAACGCTGGGGAGAAGTGCCTTTAGCAATCGTGGTGCTTAAGTCCGGCGCAAGCGCGACCTGCGATGAGCTGATCGACTTCTGCCGCCAGCGATTGCCGCATTTCAAGTGCCCAAAGCGCGTCGACTTCATTGACGTATTGCCGCGAACGGCTACAGGCAAGATTCAAAAGAATCTATTGCGCGAGCGCTTCTGGAAGGACAAGTCCAAGCACGTCGGGTGATAAACTTGTGGGCCTCGCGACAAATTCACTGCCGTTCTTTCACTCGCTTTAATGTAACCCGGCGCAATGCCCGAGCGTCTGTGCTACTCGCAATTCTAATTTCATCAACCACTTTATCGTAGCTCGATGCATTCGTGCGATGCTACCAAAGAGGAGAACCCGTGAAGAGACTCTATGCACTCGCTTTCCTGCTGGCGCTTTGTTTGCCGCTCACGGCCCTGGGCCGCGAAGCGAAACTCGTACGATATCCGCACTACTACCACGGACGCATCGCGTTCACATATCTGGCCGACATCTGGACCGCAGATGAAGATGGCAAGAACGTAAAGCGCATAACAACTAACAAGGCGCGTGATGCTTATCCGCGCTTCTCACCAGACGGCAAATGGATAGCCTTCTCGTCCGACCGAAACGGCAACTTCGACGTGTTCATTGTTCCAAGCGAAGGCGGCACAGCGAAGCAACTGACTTTTCATTCGGCCGACGACACCGTTCTCGGGTGGACGCCCGATTCGCGAGCCGTGCTGTTTGCCTCAAGCCGCGGCGATGACTTCATGTCGAAGTTGTACACGGTCTCGATTGACGGAGGCATCGAGCGCAACGCGGGCGCGGACATGGGGGTTAACGCTTGCTACTCGCCCGACGGCAAGAAGCTCGCTATCAATCGCAAGGGACAGGTCTACTGGCGCAAATACTATCGCGGCGCGATGAATACCGACGTCACTGTGATGGACATCGCAAATAAGAAGTTTACCGACCTGACCGACTTCGACGGAATGGACTCGTGGCCGATGTGGAGCACCGACGGTTTCATTTATTTTGTGAGCGACCGCGAAGGTGAAGGCTTGACCAACATCTGGCGCGTTCCAGAAGCCGGCGGAAAAGCTGATCGCGTCACTTCGTTCAAGACCGGCGACGTGCGCTTCCCGGCAATCAGCGCGGACGGCAAGGTGATTGTATTCGAGCACGACTTCGGCGTTTGGAAACTCGACGTGGCCAGCAGAAAAGCCATTCCGATCAAGCTCGACATCGCCGCCGAGACTGAAGAGAATCTCGCCGAAGTGCGCGACTTCAATTCGCAAGCCGACGACTACGGCCTCGCGCCTTCGGGTCACCGCGTAGTCTTTTCCATTCACGGCGAGATCTTCACCGCGCCGACTGAAGAAGGCGACCTTCATCAGATCACCGACAGCCCGGCTCGCGACAAGGAACCCGAGTATTCGCCCGACGGAAAGTCTATCGCCTTCATCAGCGATCGAAGCGGCCGCGAAGAGATTTACATAACCGCGGCAGACGGCTCGGGCGAGTCGCAGAAAATTACTGACCTCGACTCGCTCAAGTTTTCGTTTGCGTGGTCGCCCGACTCGAAAGAAATCGCGTACACGACTTCAGACAGCAAACTGCGCAAGTATTCGGTCGATACAAAACAAACTCTGGAGCTCTCTTCGTCCAAGTACGGAAACATCGGCGCTCCAGTATGGTCTCCCGACGGAAAATGGATCGCGTTTTCGAAGGTCGATTATGTTCGCACGTCCGATGTCTATTTAATTCCTTCGGCGGGAGGTGAGGAACGCAAGGTTACCTTCGATTCTTTCAGCGAGGTCAATCCGCAATTCACTCACGACGGCCGCAAGATCTTCTTCGTCCGGACTGATTCAGGAATCGCGGGAGGCGATCAACGTTCGGCGCAGATTTATTCGGTCGCGCTTGAACGAGAACCACGCGACCCGGGTGATCCAGAGGACCGGCCAGAAGCTGACTTGCAGGATCAAAGCAACGATGCAGTCGCGCGACGCGTAGCCGCCAACCAGCGCAATGCGCCTCCGAAAGAAATCAACATCGACTGGCCGGGTCTGAAGCGGCGGACGCAACAAGTGACGCGTATGCCCTTTGCTGTTTTCAACTACGCGATCGCGCCGGACAACCACACTGTTGCGTTTGTTACAACTGAACCAGCCGGCATTCGCTCGATCCCTGTGGTTTATTCGATACAGGAAGACGGCAAACGATTGACTCGCATCATTGCGGGTGAGCCGCCGAGCGCCGACGAGGGTGGAGGCACGGGAGGCGGATTCGGTTTTGGCGGCATAAACAATCTGAACATCTCGCGCGACGGCCGCACGCTTTTCTACAAAGAAGGCAGCTCGATCTATTCCGTAGCTCTTCCCGGGAGCGCGGGCGTCTCGCCCGCAAGTCCAGCCGCAGCACAAGCGCCCGCAGCACGTGAAACTGTGCGCCGGAAAATCAACTTCGTCGCGAAAGTGAAGATCGACAAATCGACCGAGTGGGCTGAGATGTTCGACGACGCGTGGCGCACGATGAAGTACCGCTTCTATGATCCCGCGATGCACGGCAAGGATTGGGACGCAGCTCGCGCGAAGTATCAGCCGCTGGTCCAGTTCGTCGGCGATCGTCAGGAGCTGTTGAACATCATCAACGAAATGATCGGCGAGTTGAACGCTTCACACACCGGGGCCGCGCCGCCGTTTCGCGGACGTGAGGGTGGCGTTGCAACTTCGCAGCTCGGAGTCGAGCTTGAGGCCGATGACTCAGCGGGACGCTACAAGGTGACTCACGTTTACGAAGATGGGCCCGCCGACAAGGACTGGGTCAAGGTAAACGCGGGCGATTTCCTGATCGCGATCAACGGCAAGCCAGTCAAAGCCGGCGACAACTACTGGGAGCTGTTGAATCACAAACTCAATCGCAAGATTGAAGTGATGTTCAACAACAAACCCTCCGAAGACGGCGCGTGGAAGACTCGCATCGAGCCGGTCAACCAGCAGGCTTATTCGCAGCTTCGATACGAGCGATGGGTCAAGCAGCGCCGCGAGCTTGTCGATAAGCTCTCAAATGGACGCATCGGTTATCTGCATATTCAATCTATGAATCAACCGTCGCTGCACCGCTTTGAAAAGGAGCTTCGCGAAAACCGCAACAAGGAAGCGGTGATAATCGACGAGCGCTGGAATGGCGGCGGCAACATCGAACAGGAATTGCTCGCGATACTTGTGCAGCGTGAGTACCAGATCTGGCAGCCGCGCGGAACCGATCCGACGGGTCGTCCGTTCGCGGGATTCTTCGGACCTAAAGTGGTCGTGCAAAATTGGCGCTCGGCTTCAAACTCTGAAATGTTTCCCGCCGGTTTTCGAGCGCTAGGCTTGGGAAAAGTGATCGGCACTCCGACGATGGGCGCGGTGATCGGCACAGGCAGCTACTCGCTGATCGATGGCTCGACGGTTCGCACGCCGGGCGTTGGAGTTTACCTCGCCGACAAGAACCGGACTAACATGGAAAACTACGGCGTGAAGCCCGACATCTTCGTCGAGAACACGCCTGAGGACAATCTTGCGGGCCGCGATCGGCAGATCGAAGTGGCCGTTCAGGAATTGTTGAAGGAGATCGGCTCGAAGGCTCAAGCAAGGAAAGAGTGATGAGTGATGGAGTGAAAGGTGATGCGTGAAGAGTGATGAGTGAAACGTGAGGCGTGAAACGCTGGTAGTTCCGCTCTCGTTTCACTCGTCACCTTTGATCACGAATCACGTTTTCACGCGTCACGTTTCACGCATCACTCACCCTCAGAATCTCAACACTACTCCGCCCGACACCAGCACGTTGTGTTGTTTATCACCGAGCAGACTAAAACTGAATTTGGGAGTCCCGGAATAGAAGTCACGAACCTCGCCTCGAAGGCTGATAAACGGAAACACCTTCCAATCGGCTCCGCCGCCGAAGTCCACCGCGCCTCGACTGGCTGACCGGTCACTCGTGTTTGGTGAACCGTTCACAAGCGTCGAACCTTCATGAAATCGCGCAAAGCCGGCTCCGACGAACGCGTAAGGAGAGATCGGAGCGCCCGGTAGAGCCTTCAGCTTTAGGCCGGGAGTGATGAAGAACGACGAATAGTCGCTCGGCGAAAAGGGATTCGAAGAAGACAAACTTGTCTTAGGTGTACCCGCGAACGGAACTTCAACATAGAGCGCGGCGAGGTGTGCATTGTAGAGCCGCACGGCTACATTGACTTCGTAGGCAAAGCCGGTGTTGGCCTTGATGCTTCCGACCGAAGTGTTCAAGTCCCCGCTTTTGAGCGCGCCAATTGACAAGCCCAATTCGGCCTTTTGCGCGCGGGCAGAATGAGCGCTCAGTGATAAAACGGCAAGGAGTCCGATAGCTACAACTGTGGACTTCATCAACGACCTCCTTTGAGAATTCAGACGCGAGGATGTGGGGCTGAGCAGGCTTGTCATTAATGACTTGTACCAGACCTCTTTCCTGCGATCAACTAATATCCTGGATACAGGCGAGTCAAACTATTCTGTGACAGAGGTCTCTGTTTTATTTTTCCAAGCAATTTACAATCTCGATCGCGATCTGCTCGGGACTACCCTCACCCGCTTGAACAGCCAGGTCAGCTTCCGCATAAGCGATGCGCCGTCGTTCGAGTAGTTCGCTCATCGCTTTCTCATCACCAAGAAGCGGACGCGATGTGTCGACGCTGATTCTCTTCAAACAGATTTCAATCGGACAATCGAGCCAAATCGTGCGGCCGATGTCTCTCAATAGAGCGCGATTCTCCTCTGACTCATAAGCGCCGCCGCCTAATGCGATAACTGCGCGAGTCAGTTGCTCGCACGAACGAACCGCTTCTCGCTCGAGCCTTCGAAACTCGGCTTCGCCAAGTCCCGCAAAGATTTCCTGGACTGATTTGCCAACTTGCCGCGCGATGAGTTCGTCAAGATCCAGAAAAGCATAGTCGAGCAGTCGCGCAAGCTCGCGGCCGACGGTAGTCTTGCCGGCTCCCATGAACCCGATCAAAAAAATCGGTGAATCGTCTCGCCGGTTTGAATCTGTTTGGTGCGTCATCTCATTAGCTGTCTTCAAAGGCTTGCTTAACCGTTTCACTTCCGGCCAGTGCGGCAAGCGACTCAAAGAATCCGGGAAATGAAACGCTTGCACAGTCGGCGTCGGCAATCTCCGTCGTTCCTTCAGCTATCAAGCCGGCGATTGCGAATGCCATCGCAATTCGGTGATCGCCTGCCGTTTCAACACGAGCGCCAGAGAGCCGTTGCGGACCGGAAATCGAGAAGCCATCTTCGAACTCATCAATCTTGCCCCCCATCGCGCGAATGCCGTCGGTTACGGTTTGAATGCGATCGCTCTCCTTGATTCGCAGCTCTTTTGCGTCTCGCACTTCAAGCCGGCCTTTCAGTTGTGTTGCGACGATAGCGAGAATCGGAATCTCATCGATCAGATTCGGAATGATTGATCCGGAAAGCCGTGAGCCGGTCGCTTCCGCGCAGAGCTTACGGCTCGCGACTTCAAGATCGCCCACCAATTCTCCGTGTTGCCGCCGAACGTTGCGCTGTTCGATGCTCGCGCCGAGCTCGTTCATCACTTGAATGAAAGCCGTGCGAGTCGGATTGAGATTTACATTTCGAATCAGCAACTGTGAATCAGGCAAAAGCGTCGCAGCGGCGATTAAGAAAGCGGCTGATGACAAATCGCCGGGAACGTCGTAGCTGATGGGATTCAATTCGTGAAGCCCTTCGATGCTGGTCGTGGACGACGAATCGACATTGATGCGCGCGCCGAGCTCCTTCAACATCAGCTCGGTGTGATTGCGTGAGGCGACAGGTTCGGTGAAACGGGTCTGCCCGCGTGCCAGCAGTCCGGCAAAAAGGACGCACGTCTTAACCTGAGCGCTGGCAACCGGGCTCTGGTAGTCAATACCGTGAAGCTCGTTGCCACGAATGGTGAGGGGCGCGAACTGCGCGCTCGATGCTTCAATTCGCGCGCCCATCAAGCTGAGCGGCTCGATGATTCGCCTCATCGGTCGTCGACGAAGGCTCGTGTCGCCGTCAATCATCGATGTGAAGCGCTGCCCCGCGAGTAGTCCGCTGAGCATTCTAATTGTCGAGCCTGAATTGCCGGCGTCAAGCTGCACCGGCGCGTCGGATGCTCGCCATCCGAACAAGCCCTCGCCGTGAATGATCAAGTCCTGACCATCGCCTTCGATTCTCACGCCTAGTCTTCGAAGGCAATCAAGCGTCGCCCTGCAATCGGCGCTGGAGGCGAATCCTGAGATGGTTGATGGGCCGCTTGCGATCGAGGCAAGCATCGCGATTCGATGCGAGATTGACTTGTCACCGGGGACTGCAAGGGAGCCTTTGACCGACGCAGGCCCCTTGATTCTCATCGATCTTGACATCGCAACTTTGCGTATGTTACACAATGACGCGCCTTATGACCACCTTGCTGTTGTAACGCGCGGTTCGACCAGGGGCTGACAACGTTAAACGGAAAGGCATCCCGCGAGCCGATGACAGAGACCATCGAGCTT
>Ga0075436_100000701_pt1 | contig 22150 bp, 13 predicted proteins | sample RhiMethybrSRZTD5_FD_75303 | JGI IMG/M metagenome (GOLD analysis project Ga0075436, IMG submission 75303) | Populus rhizosphere microbial communities from Tennessee, USA - Rhizosphere MetaG P. TD hybrid SRZTD5 | ecosystem: Host-associated > Plants > Roots > Rhizosphere > Soil | place: USA...
CGCGACCAAGGGCTACGGATTCATCACCAGGGAAGGTGGTGACGACGTGTTTGTTCACTACTCAGCCATCGAGGCCGACGGATACAAGACGCTCAATGAAGGGCAGCGTGTTGAGTTTACCATCACGCAAGGTCCGAAGGGCTTGGCTGCCAGCAGTGTGATCGCGGCTTAGTTCTGAGCTATAGGGGCGAGCCCGGTTGACGGCCGGGCTTGCTTTTTTATGTGCCTCCTTTTTTAAACTCCTTCCCGCAACATTCAACATGACGACCGGTTTTGTGAGCCCTCTTTCTGTGCTAGACTTTTTACATTTGAAGTGATGCAAAAACTGCGGGAGCGATGCGCTATGGCCAGTAAAGAAAAAGAGGAATTCATCGACGCGGGAGATGCTGAAAGCGAACAATATCAGGCTGACGACGAGGTGACTCAGGAGTTCGCCGATGCATCCAGGCTCGGCTCAGGAGCGGAACAACTCAAACGCGAATTGCGCGAGCACCACTCGCGCACTCCTCAACTTTCCGGAGGAGACCTTGATGCCGATTGGGCGCGCGCTGATATCGGAGACGAAACCGTCGGAGGCTCAGCTCCAACACCGGATCAGGACATAGTCGAGGAGTTGGGCGAGGCTGTGGGCTTAACCTACGAAGACAACGAACCACTGCAGCCAAATGACAAAGTTGAAGAACGTGATCGAAGGCGGTGGGAACTTGATCCCGCGTCTTCTGAAGACTATAACGACCGGGTTAACCGGGAGGGCGAGTAATACTGTTTGGAATCTCTTTTCGGATTGATCTGCGATTTCGTTTCACGCTTTAAACCTCTCTGATATAATTCGCAACTGAAAATCAAGACTCGAACCCGCGGAGGCGAAAATGCGGAAGAAGTTGTTTCTGCTGTTGATTTGTATTCTGGTTGCGACGTCTGTGTTAGGTGACACGTTGCACTTGAAGAACGGCAGCGTGCTCAAAGGAAAAGTTACCAGCTTCGCCGACGATCAGTTCGTGGTTCTGCTGGATACCGGGTCGGGTCGCTTTCAAAGCAAGGCAACCATTTATATTGGAGACGTCGCTAACATCGAATTTGATTCTACCCAAGCTTCGTCAGGCGACACGTCAGGACCTGCGCCTCAAACAGCGGAACCGCCGAGAGGGATCGCAGTTCCGCGTGATACAAATTCTTCAAACCCGGTCACTGGACCGCCGCCACAAAGACAACAACCCGTCGAGCCAACGCGCGAGACAGGTCCTCCCGCTGACTCGCAGCCCGCTCCATCACCAGTGCGAGACAGTGAGCCGCCTCCCGAAAAAGCCGACAAACCCGTGACTCAACCTCCGGCTGCAGCTCCTCCGTCCGACAGCGCCGAGGGTGAGCGATTGACCCGCAAACCTTCGGGACCGGTGAAGACGGTGACGGTTGATGTGGTAGGTAAACGGGACTGGACCAGCACGGGTTTGATAGTCAAGCGAGGCGATCGAATACGCATCACGGCTACAGGCAGCGTGACTCTGGATCCGGTTAGCGGCCGAGCTACGGGACCGGAGGGGATCTCCGACCTTGCAGATCCGAAGAAGCTTATGGCGGACCAGCCAACCGGTGCGCTCATCGGGGTGATAGGCGCGGATAATGATGACTTCATCTTCATCGGCCGCGCTTCTGAGTTCACGGCTTCGCGAGACGGCTTGCTCTTTCTCTCGGTTAACGAAGGAAACCTTGCCGATAACACAGGCACTTATAAAGCCGTGATCGAGCTGCAGGCCCAACGCCTCAGATAGCTGGCCCAGTCAGGACGGCTCGGTTAGCAATATTACAGTCAGTCTAACTCTTACGTGCTGGACATCGAGTGTCCCGGCGGACCAGGCCTTTTTGGGGCGGACAAATTTGCCGCTTGGCAAGGCTCAAAATTAACACCTATTTTGCTTGACTTGACTCGGGCCTTGAAGTAGCCTTTGCGTGACCCGCGAAGGCAGGTACTCAATTCTTTCACAGAATCATCGAGCAGGCTTGACAACGACGGCCTCACGTAACTCTGGTCTCCTGTTGTCAGTCCGATTCACCGGAATTGGTTATCGCGCGGGCGCGCTCGTTCAGGTTGAATTTTCGTAACAAACTCACGGAAATTTGGAGGGCAATCATTCTGATCTGCTGGCCGTGAGTCGCAGTGCGAGATGTCTGCATAACAACGGAGGATGCGGCTTTCAGTATACTTCATCCTCTCTTTGAAGCGGCGTCACGAAGCCGCGCAAGACCTCGAACATCGTTGTTGGGTGTCGCTGCCGCGTGCCGCATCACCCGTTACTCAGGGACCGAAATTTTTCATCAGGAGAGAGGCAGGAAATGTCAAAACAAAGATCATTCCACTCACTATGCGCAGTCTTGCTTGCGCTGTGTCTCTGCTGGAGCGCCGTTCCAGCGATGGCCCAGTCCCAGGCAAGCACAGGCCAGATCGCGGGCGCTGTCACTGACAATCAGGGAGCCGCGATTACCGGCGCGACAGTCAAAGCGACGAACATTCAGACTGGTCTTGAACAGACCGTAAAGAGCGGCGACGACGGGTTGTATAAAATCGTGCTCTTGCCGCCGGGCATCTACAAAGTGACGGCCGAGGCAACAGGGTTTGCTTCGACCACTATTAACAATATCGAAGTCATTGTCGGCCGGACGCTCGACGTAAAAGTGACGATGGGCGTCAGCGGTGTGCAAGAGAGCGTTAACGTCAGCGCCGGCGCCGTTCAGGTCCAGACGACTCGGTCTGAGCCGGACGCGGTGTTGAACGAGAAAGCCATTGAGAATCTCCCGATCAATGGGCGGCGATTTCAGGATTTCGTAACGTTGACTCCGACGGTACAGGTTGATCCTTCGCGCGGCCAGCTTTCGATCGCGGGACAACGAGGCATCAATGCCAACGTCAACGTGGATGGCGTGGACTACAACCAGCCGTTCTTCGGAGGCATTCGCGGCGGCGAGCGTTCCAACAGCGCTTTCACGATTCCTCAGGAATCAATTAAAGAGTTTCAGGTTGTTGCCGCAGGTTACTCGGCCGAGTTTGGCCGTTCGACTGGCGGCATCGTAAACGCCGTGACCAAGTCGGGCACAAACGCGTTTCACGGGTCGGCATTTTTCTCGGATCGCCCAAAAGAACTCTCCAGGGAGACCGACTTCTTTAATGCAGTTGATGTGAATCTCAACGATGTGAGACACAGTAAAGGACTGCCCCCAGTTGAGTTCGTACCGGCCCCAACCCAAAAAATGTGGGGCGGAGCTTTCGGAGGACCGATCATTAAGAACAAAGCGTTCTTCTTCGGGTCCTATGAACAGCAGCGGATACGAATCGGCCGACAAGTATTCTTCGATAACCTTGCGGGCTTTGTTAATACTCCGTCTACTCAGGAAGCGTTCGACTTCTATCAGTCGTTGCAGCAGCCTTATCAACAAACCAACGACGCAAGGGCCTTCCTGGTACGAGGCGACTACGAGATCAATCAGAACCAGCGCTTCAACGTTCGTTACAGTCGAAACCGAAGCGAAGCTCAGAACGCGGTTTCAGTGGGCAACGCCCTGTTCCCGACGATCAGCAGCGCGCTTTCAAACAACGGCACCGAGATAGATCAGCTTTGGACTATCCAGGGCCAGTTCACAAGCTTCTTCAGCGCAAACATGGTCAACGAAATGCGCAGCCAATTTGCGCGCGAGGAACGACCGCGCCCGGCTAATGCCTTGCAGCCGCTTGTGACCAACACTATCGGCAACTTCGGCACGGTGAACTTCCTTGGCCAGAACATTGAGTTCGATCGGCGCTTCCAGATCTCGGACAACATGACCTGGAACAAGAACAGTCACACATTCAAGTTTGGTGGTGAGTACAATCATAGCTTTGTCTCGCAGTTGTTCGGGTTCAATCAGTTTGGAACTTTCACCTTCAACACAACGAACATCGCGAGCTTGCTGGACATTATGTCGTTCTCGCCCGGCGTCTCAACCGGAGTCGTCAATCGATTCGATTGCCCGTCGCCCGCTTGCACTGCTATCAGCGTCGGGTACTTAAAGCAGATCGGCAATCTGCAAGCCGCTTACAATGGAGACGAGGTTGCTGCCTTCGCGCAGGACTCGTGGCGGATTCGTCCGAACCTTACCATCAACTACGGACTGCGTTGGGAGGAGCAATACAATCCTTCACCGCAAGCTGACAACACTACGCTGGTAAATAAGGTAAAGGGTTTCGTGTTTCCGTCTGGAGCGAGCTACGATCCGACCAAGATTCCGAATTCAGGTAGTGAATGGGGACCGCGTCTGGGAGTTGCGTGGGACCCAAAGAACGATGGCAAGATGGTCGTTCGCGCGTACAGCGGTATTTACTTCGCGCGCACTCCTTTGCTTATTTTCGCGTCGCCGATCAATAACTTCCGTGCAACGCCGGGCGATGTTACCGTCGCGCTACCATTCAACACCGCCACTCTTGCGGCAAGTAACCCGCTGAAGACTTGTCAGTCGATCTATTGCCAGTTCAACTTGATTGGCATAGACCTTAACAAGTTCACGCTGGATAAGTTACCCACGCTCTCGACTGCTCAGATTTCACAGATCGCGGCGAAGCTGGGCCTCAACCCGGATCCATTCTTCAATGCGCAGTTGATTTCAGTTGCGCCCGACTTCAAGAATCCGAAGTCTTATCAAGCGGGCGTGGGGGTTGAACGCGAGGTCATGCGCGGTCTTACGATTGGCGCGGATTTCACCTATGTCAAAGCAGTGGATCTCGAACGCAACCGTGAGCTGAACATCCCGTTGCCGTCTTCGCTGGCGGCCGTCTCTCTAAGACCGTTGTACGGAGTGAGCAATCAGTCGAAACCGCGACCGGATCCGTTGCTTCAAGGCTCGCTGCAGCTTCGCGAGTCTTCGGCGAAGTCGCTCTACAAGGCTCTCACAGTCAGCGTGAAGCTCCAGAAAAAATGGGGACAGCTAAACGCCTTCTACACGCGGTCGAAGTTATTGTCGAATGACGACAACGAGCGCAGCGCGGGCGGCGTTGCTTACCAGGACAGCTACGACTTCAGCTCTGAGTATTCCTTCTCGGACCTCGACCGCAAACATCAGTTCGTTGCCGGTCCTCTCGTATATCTGCCGGGCGGATTTGACGTTTCAAGCGGCATCAGACTGCGATCGGGAAGGCCGATCGACGCCAGGTTCGGTAGCGATGCGAACCAGGACACCGTAAACAACGATCGTCCGTTCCTCGCGCCGGGAATTCCGATGCCTCGCAATTTCTTCCGCAACCTTGCGGTCTACAACGTGGACTTCCGCGTACAGAAGCGTATTCGCCTTCACAAGGAGAATATGCAACTGTCGCTCTCGATGGACATATTCAACATCTTCAACCTGAGCAATATTCAACTCTCGGGCAGCGCCGTGACCAACTATTGCTCATCGCCCGTTCCGGCTAACTGCGGATTCCTCGCGCCGAGTAACCCGAATTTCCTTGGAACGATCGATCAAAGCCCGACCAGTTCGCGCTTTGGTTCGTTGTTGCTGACGAACACGGGTGGTGATCCGTTCCAGATGCAGTTTTCAGCACGCTTCCAGTTCTAGACGAAGCTGCAATGCATTGAACTTCTTTGCGGTGGCGAACCCTGGTTCGCCGCCGCTTTTCTTTATCCGCGGAAGTGCTTGAGCCATCCTCTGACGGTGAGACGAGCGCCTTGCCTTTCTCTTCCTGAGACGCCGATAATCGCTGCTTGCTATGAACGATACCGTGAGAGTGCGATTCGCTCCTTCACCTACAGGCTATCTTCATCTTGGAGGTGCCCGCACGGCGCTTTTTAACTGGCTGTTCGCTCGCAGAAACGGCGGCGTGTTCATACTTCGCATAGAAGACACAGATATCCAGCGCTCATCGGAGGACATGGTCAAGGGCATTCTCGAGGGTATGCATTGGCTGGAACTGGATGCCGACGAAGGTCCGTTCTTTCAGTCGTCTTTCGTTGAGCAACATCGGGCCGCCGCGCGCAAACTTGTGGATGCCGGCAAAGCCTATTACGACTTCACGCCGAAAGAACAAACTGACGACCGCACCGTCAAAGCGAGAATCCTGGACCGCGCTCGCGACCAGGCCTCGGGCAAGGAGAGCAATCCGTATCGCGACTTGCCCGTTGAACAAGCGTTTGCTCGCATTGCTTCCGGCGAGCCTGCCGCCGTCCGGCTCAAAGTTCCCGAGCGCGGGGTTTCGCGATTCGACGACATTGTGTACGGCTCGCAGCAACGCGACTATGCCGACATCGAAGACCTGGTGCTGATTCGATCCGACGGACATCCGCTCTACAATCTTTCGGTTGTTGTCGATGATATTGAGATGCGTATTACACACGTAATACGCGGACAGGATCATTTGACGAACACACACAAGCAAGTGCTCATTTACGAAGCGCTCGGGGCGCCGGTCCCGCGTTTCGCTCATCTGCCGCTGATAATGGCGCCCGGAAAAATAAAACTTTCAAAGCGCAAGCACGGTGAGGTTGTATCGGTGACCACCTATCGCGATCGCGGCTTCATTTCAGATGCGCTTGTGAACTTCCTTGCGCTGCTCGGCTGGTCGCCTGGGACGGATCAGGAAATCATGTCCCGGCTCGAGATGATGGAGAAGTTTTCGCTTGAAGCGGTGAACAAGTCATCCGCCATCTTCAACTTCAGTGAAAATGATCCTCGCGACTGGACAGATCCCAAAGCGCTTTGGATGAACGCGGAATACCTTCGTGCGATGCCCATTGAAACGCTGGCGCCGCTGGCATCGGCTCAGTTGAAAAACTTTGGTCTTTGGCGCGACGAATACGAAGGGGAAAAGAGGGAATGGTTTAAGCGAACCGTGGATCTGCTGCGCGTTCGTTACCGCACAACCCAGGATTTCGCGACGCTTGGCCGGCCGTACTTTTCGGACGAATTCGAATACGAAGCGGATGCGATCAGGAAGAATCTCAAAGATGAACGCATAAAGCAGCTCTTAAACGGGCTCGCTGATCGGCTCGCGCTTGTAGATGACTTCACGCACGAAGCTGCGGAGTCGGTATTGAGAGACTACGCCAATGAACAGGGCGTCAAAGCGGGCTTGCTAATCAACGCGGCGCGAACGGCACTTACGGGTCAGGCTGTAGGACCGAGCATGTTCGATATCATGGTCACTTTGGGGCGCGACCGCACCGTTGCGCGACTCATGCGGGCAACCGAATTGATCGCCTGAATGCTCGGCGCATTTACTTGTCTCCCTCACGATAACCCGTACAGGTTAGAGGCTGGTAAACTAACGCCATTCTCCATTTCTCAAAGTTGTGAAGCGCAGAATCAAGCTCAACGCGTAGGAAGTGCTGGTATGAACGGATAACAGAGTTTGCCGCGTCATTTCTGTTGATCGAGAAAGGTATTCATCTTATTTTGGAACTATAGCCCCGTACGAAACATCAAACAGCCGACAGCCAAAATGGAAGCATCCCGAAAAAAAATCGTCAGCGGAATCGAGCCTGTAGACGAGCTCATAGGCGGACTCGATCAAGGCGAGCTTTACCTCGTGCACGGTGAAGCATCAGGCAAATCGCTTTTTGGAATCAAGTTTTTAATCGAAGGCCTCAAACAGGGCGAGAACTGCGCGCTGGTCATTCGCTACTCACCTGAAGATGCCGTGCGACGTTTCGCGCGACTGGGCTATGACTGTCTCGATGACGTTTACAGCGGCCGGCTCGTGATTCTGGAATACTCCGACGAAATAATCCAGAAGATGGAAAAGCTGCGTGAGCTTACCCCGGTGCTGCGCGAGCTTGAATGGCTGCTTGGCGAGACAAAGCCCGCGCGTTTGGTCTTCGATCCGGTCACAAGTGTCTTAACGGGCGCTTATGGCGACTTCGAAAAACACGCCGGTGAATTTGCCGGATGGGCCCGATCCTTTGGCGCAACCGTCGCGCTTATCGGTCACGAGTCCTCGCCGGAAATTCTCGAAGGCCTTAAGCCGCTTGTCGCTGAGTCATTCCGATTTGACTTTCGAGAGTCCGGCAGCCGAGCCTCGCGATTCATCGCATTCGAGAAATCATCAAAGATCCCGGACCAGGCAATCGAGGTCGATCCCTCGCGCGGTGTGTTTCTCCTCGGTGGTTCTTACGCGTCAGAAATTCCCGAAGCGCCTCACGACGAGCCACACCCTCCTTCGGTTGGAGAGCTCGAATCGATCAGGCGAGAGCTTCGCTCAGTCCGCGAGCAGATTTCTAAAGAGGACGCTTCGCCCGAACCAGCCCACTCATCTCCCGAGGAATTACGATCCATCGTGACGAGCGAACCACGAGACAATCTCCAGACGCAGCGGCTGACACGTATGGAAGAAATCGCCTCTCAAGCGTCACGCCGGCCGACGGATGCGACGCTGCAGCAACCGACAACTGATGAAGTAATGGGACCCGGAATTGAAGAATTCTCGGAGACAACACAAGCAGCCCAATCTGAGAACCGGGAGTCGTTTGATCAACTGTCTGCACTTCTGGATGATTTATCGGATGATGCTTCTCCGCTCGAGCTCGACCTGCCGGACTTGAAAAAGGATTCAGAAACAGTCGACCAAAGAAGCGCCGCTTCGTCAGACGAGGCAACAAGCGCGGCGAAGGTAATCGAAGAACTGGAGCTTGCAACGCGGGAGGCGCGCGCATCTGCTGCTCGCCATAAAGTTGATTCCTCTGCCAAAGACGGAACCGCAGTTGAAACGAAGCCGGAAGCACCGCGACGATCACGCGCGGCCGATTCAAGGATCGATTCGGCAATGGCCGCTCGAGCAGTTGAGTTGCTTCTTCGCGCGCCTGAAACCGGATCGGAGTTGCTACCGTCCCTGGTTTCGGAACGGCCACACGTACCTCGCGATGCACGCCATCCCAAGCCGCTGCGTGAGGCAGAAGTGCACGCGAAGGACTTCAACATTCTAATCATTGAAGATGACTCTGAGACTTGTGAGCAGGTGACACAAGCGTTAAGTGATTACGCGATCGAAATCACACACGACGGCGTGAGCGGACTTGCAAAGCTCATATCCTTCAAACCTGACCTGGTCGTACTTGACTTCGATCTCCCGATCATCGATGGCTTCAAAGTATTGAGCTTTATCCGTGCAGCGCTAAACGTTCCGGTAATAATCGTGTCGGGCACACGAATGCGTGCTCTCGACCGAGTGATGGCATCGGAACTCGGCGCTGACTATTTCCTGACCAAGCCTTTCAGCGCAAAAGAACTGAAGCACAAGGCGCGACAGTTGATCGCACGTTATCGTGGCATTGATTCGTGGATCGTCAATCCGGCCCCGCAGCCGAGTAAAGAATCGGATTCTACGAACGGCGATAAGCGGGCCGAATCGATTGAATCTGCATCCGACATTTTTCTTCGATACGAGGACTTCTCTGCAGAAGTCGACAAGAGGGTCAAGGCTGCCATTGAAAACGGAACGCCGTTTTCGATAGTCGGATGCAGGCTACCGCAAATGACTGCGCGTGGCGGGGAGTTCGCTTTGCGATTGTACGAAATAGTGCGAGGGCTGATTCGTGAAGGTGATTTGACTTCAACGAATCCTCGCAACGACCTTGTAGTCTTGCTGGCAAACGCCGATACGGCCGGCGCGCGCGCATTTGCAGGAAGGCTTCGCGAGCGGGTGCTTGAAGAGCTCGGCAGTGAAGCTTCGCTTTGGATGCGGAGCTTTCCCGATCTCGAAGAATCAACCGAAGCAGCGACGCCGGTATTAAAAGCTGCGGCTGGCGGAGTGCTTAACCGGCGCTCCGGCGATGTGATTATTCCGATCGATGAAACAGAGCCATCCACTTCTCTGAGTGAAGGCCCACTCGTTCGTAGTTCCGCCTCCGAAGATTCCTATCTGGATTTTCTCGAGCAACTCTAGGATTGATTACAAGTCTGCAAGCGTTCCCGCCGTGTTTAAAGACGGCCGGTGTTGTCTTCTCCCATAATTGCCTTAAGCTGAATCTTGATTCGCCCGAGATTTGCTAGCAGCTCTGCGGGAATTCCTTCGACCTGATCCGAAGTAGCTACTCTGCGCATAAGCCCCGAATAATCCTGCCTCAGTCTTTCGAGCCGGACGTATAACGCGTACAAATAGCGTCGCGCGGATTCAATGCGGCGCTCGCAATCTGCTTCAGCGCTCAGCAACTCGGCGATTGCCTTTTCGATCAGCACCGCCCGCGATTGTATGGAAACAAGTTGATCCATATCGCCCGTCGGAGCGATTTCTTTATTGAGTTGTTCAAGTTGCGCTCGCTCCGTTCGTCGCTCGACTAGCAGCCCTCGCATACGCTGGAGCTTTGCTTCCAGTTCGTTGAGCGTCGATTCTGCCTTCGCCAGCTCACCATGATTTTGTCCGTTTTTTTCCAGCATACGGGTCCACACTCAATGATTGATCTGAAACTGTCGAGCAGCGGATGCCCAGTCTTAAGCACTCCCAGCGTAAGTCATGCCGGTCGTGTCATCAATAGATTTGTACTGGAAGAACGTGGGTGTGCGATCGGTCGACAGCAATCACGCGGAAACTGGCGCAACGCCGACTGCGTTCTGGAGACCCTCGATTATTTGCCGCTTTACGTCTTCAAAGTCGCCCTGAATCCTGCATCCGGCTGCGTTGCGATGACCGCCACCGCCAAACAACTCGGCAACTTTCGCGACGTTATGCTTGCCCTTCGAACGAAGACTTATTCTGTAGGCGCCGGGCGATAATTCTTTGAAGAACGCGACCGCTTCAACATCGGCGATCGACAATGCTTGATTGACTATGCCGTCTGCATCTTCGTCGCAGGCGTTAGCTTGATACATAGTTGCGCGGTCAAGCGTGATCCACGCAATGCGGCCTGATTCGTCGCGCTCAATATCGGAAAGCACCAAACCGAGAAGTTTTATTTTGGCAAAAGAACTCGAGTAGAAGAGCGCCTGCGAGATTCGAGCCGGCTCGACTCCGCGCCGCACAAGCTCCGATGCGATCTTGAGCGTTCGCTCGGTGGTGTTCGAGAAATGAAAGCTCCCTGTGTCCGTCAGCAAAGCGGTGTAGATGCATTCGGCGATTTCTTTCGTCACCTCGACGCCGAGAGCCTTGCAGAGATTGTAAATCATCTCTCCAACGGCTGCGGCCGTCGAATCGATCCAGTTGATATCTCCAAACGCGACCGTGGTCGAATGATGGTCGATGTTGACTACAAACTGGTTTCTCAGGCTCGGAAGCCCGGGACGATCCACATCACTACACTCGATAATGAACGCGCCGTCATAGATCGCTGTTACATCGTCTTGAACGATGACGAGTTCAGATCCGGGTAGCACTTCGTAAGACGGTGGAACGCGATCGCGCAGAACGACATCAACGTCCTTATTGAGCGCTCTCAGCATCCAGTAAAGAGCGAGGCCCGACCCCAACCCGTCACCATCGGGCCGAACGTGCGAAGTAATCATGAAGCGTTGTTTCTGTTCTATAAGCTGTACGACTTGACTGAGCATATTAGTTAGACAGACCCTTCAATTGAGAATTGCCGATTTCCGATTTGGGATTGCCGATTGTCAATTGCCGGTATCAAGTTTGCTCTTTGCCGATTCCGCAATCGGCAGTCGGCAATCGCCAATCGCCAATATATTTCAATCCTCGATCCTCAATCATCAATCCTCGTTTCTTCCCTTTCCTTCGCCTCTGCCAATGCCTTGCTGAGCAGTTCTTCGATTCTCGCGGCTCTAGCATCGGCGTCGTCGTAAACAAAAAATAATTCCGGCGTGTGCTTCATCCTCAGTACAATTCCAAGCTGATACCTGATGAATCCGCGAGCATGTTTGAGAGCTTCGATCGAGCCCTTGATCTCGTCTTCGGTACCAAGCACGCTGACGTAGATTTTAGCAGTTCTCAGATCGGCGGCGAGCTTAACGGCAGTGACGGTGACGGAGTCGACTCTGGGGTCTTCGACTTCTCCTCCGATGATGAGACTGAGTTCTTCTCTGATTTGTTCGGCGAGCCGTTCAGCCCTTCTCCCCGGCATAGCCACCCCCGGTCAGCTTTCGAGGCCAGAATCAAACTAAGTATGCTAAACGGAAAAGCGAGAAGTTGCAAACCATTCGACCTTGATCGCTGTGGGCGGTTCAGAACGGCTGAGTGGAAAGGGAATGCTTGGTTAATAAAGCAGTGCTGGTTTAGCCCCTGTAGGACTGGGTCGCCGCGTACTTTTCTGATTAAACAAGACAACACCGGCATAAGACCAAAGGGCGGCGGTTGAGTTGTTCAAGTCGTGCCTGTCAACAGGCTTTGATAAACGAGCAGTCAACTCAACTCCAACAACTTTTGAACAATGTCATGCGCGGCGTCTGGGCGGGACATCGCGGTTGCTTTCGCTTGCATGACGGCGAAGCGCGCGGGGTCGGCAAGCAAACGATCGAGTTTGTATGCGAGCGTCTGGAGATTATTACAGCGAATCGCTACTCCCGCTTCGAGAAGATGATCCGAGTTGCGTTCTTCCTGGCCGGGGATTGGATTGGCTATCACCGAAACCAATCCCTTCGCCAATGCTTCCGATGTAGTCAGGCCGCCCGGTTTGCCTACCATCAAGTCAGAAGCTGACATCAACTCATCCATCTCGCGCGTGTAGCCGAAGGGGTTCACCGTCACCGTCGCGCTTGCACTAATTGTCGAGGCTAGGTCAGAGATTCGGTCTTTGAGATTTTCGTTGCGGCCGCAGATGGCGACGATTTGAGCTCGATGTTTCAAAGGAAGAAGAGCACTGATGAGGTGTTCCATTGGGCCTACACCAAAGCCGCCCGCTGATAACAAAATCGTCACGCGGTCCGGCGCGAGGCCGTGCTTGAGTCGCATCTCGTGTTTGTCTTTGTGCAATGCGAAGACAGGGTCAATCGGGATGCCGCTGACGGTGATCTTGTCGCGCGGAATTGAAAGAGCTTCGAGATAGGCGCGCGCTTCGTCGATTGCAACGAAGTACTGCTCGTAATGATGGCACAGCCACATCGCGTGAACGTCGAAGTCGGTGACGATGATTGCCTGACGGGCGGTGATGCGCTCTTTGGCCTTGAGCCACGAGACGATCTCGGCAGGCAGGAAGTGCGTGCAGACGATCATATCCGGCTGGTACTCGCGAAGTAGTTTGACGAACGGCCGGGTGTTGAGTTTGTCGAGCGCGAGCCGGCGGCGTTCATTCTTCCACGGCTTGTCGAGCTTGTCGTAAACCCAGCCGGATAAGTCGGGAAGTTTGTTGACGACTTCTAGGTAAGCCTTGGAGTAGAGATGACGAAATACGCGGTTGGTGAATTTGAGTGTGTCAACATGACGGACTTCGCTGGCCAGGCTGGTTTCATTGAAAGCTTTTTCGAGAGCTTCGGCGGCGCGCACGTGACCGGCGCCCGATGAGGCTGAGAGCAATAAGATCTTGTTGAGCATGAACTACTGTATGAAGCAGGCCGGTCCCGCGGAGCTTCACCCACGGGAGATGAGGTTACACGATTGAAAGCTACAACTGGGTGGGGGCGACTTCTTCGGTGGTGTAAGCCTCGATTATGTCGCCAGTCTTGACGTCCTGAAATCGCTCGAGCGCGATGCCGCATTCGAAGCCTTGTTTCACTTCGCCGACGTCGTCTTTGAACCTGCGAAGCGAATCTATCTTGCCTTCGAAGATCACTACGTTGTCGCGCAATATTCGCGCGGTCGTGCGCTTAATAGATCCGTCGGTTACGTAGCTGCCTGCGATCTGGCCGACCTTCGGGACGCGAAACACCTGGCGCACTTCCGCATGTCCGGTGATCACTTCGCGTTTGGTTGTATCGAGCAGACCGAGCATCGCTTTTCGGATTTCTTCTTCGATCTTATAGATCACCGTGTGAAGGCGAATATCGACGCGTTCAGCTTCGGCAATCTCACGCGCACGAGTCTCAGGGCGCACGTTGAAACCGATGATGACCGACGCGCGATTCATATCGTTCGCCGACGCCGCTGCAAGCATTACATCCGATTCGGTAATCGCTCCTACACCCGATCTGATGATTCGAATCTTGACGCGTTCAGTGGAAAGTTTGTTCAGTCCGTCCCGGACCGCTTCGACCGAGCCTTGCACGTCGCCCTTCAAAATCACCAACAGCTCTTTGACTTGATTGCGATCCGAGAATAGTTGCTCGAGTCCGCGAGCGGATGTGCGGGCGATCGCGGCTTGTCGAGCCTGCATCTGCCGCTGACTTGCGATGTTCTGCGCCTGCGTCGGGTCTTGCACGACTTGCAACTGATCGCCCGCGTGAGGCACGCCCTGCAGACCGAGTACCTCGACCGGAGTTGATGGTCCCGCGTGATCGACTGTCCGTCCGCGATCGTCAAACATCGCGCGCACGCGGCCGAAGACCTGTCCGGCGATAAAAGGATCCCCGACCTTGAGAGTGCCTTGTTGAACGAGCAACGTGGCCACGGCGCCGCGCCCGCGATCGAGCTTGGCTTCAAGCACAACACCGCTCGCAAGCCGATCTGGATTCGCTTTGAGCTCGAGCAGATCTGAGGTCAGCAGTATCATCTCGAGCAGCGAGTCAAGGTTCAGTTGTTTCTTTGCGGACACATCGACCATCACGGTCTCGCCGCCCCAGCCGTCCCACAGAAGACCGCGATCGGCGAGTTGTTGCTTCACCCGGTCGGCCTGTGCTTCAGGTTTATCGACCTTGTTAATGGCAACGATGATCGGGACCTCGGCGGCGCGCGCATGGTCTATCGCTTCGAGAGTTTGAGGCATCACGCCGTCGTCGGCGGCAACGACCAACACTACAACGTCGGTCACTCGAGCGCCGCGAGCACGCATCATCGTGAAAGCTTCGTGGCCCGGTGTGTCCAGAAAAACTATAGGCCGCTTTCTCTCTGGGTTGTCGGGATCGGACACTTCAACCGAATAAGCTCCGATGTGTTGAGTGATTCCGCCAGCTTCGCCTTCGGCGACGTGAGTCTTTCGAATTGCATCGAGCAGCGAAGTCTTTCCGTGATCGACGTGCCCCATGACCGTCACCACCGGAGCGCGCGTGGCTGTTCCTTCTTCGCCCGATTCGATGATCTTTTCTTCCTCGGCATCGCTGATCATCTCTTCGAAGGGAACGAAGACGGCTTCAAAGCCAAACTCTTTACCGATCTCCGTCGCGATCTCCTGATTCAAGGTTTGATTGATGGTGGCCATCACTCCGCGTTGCATCAGCATCTGCACGACGTCTTTAGCTTTGACGTCGAGTTTCTCGGAGAATTCTTTGACGGTAGTCCCTTCGACGAGCTTCAACGGCCTCAGCTCAGTAAAGACCGGCCGGGCCTTAGGGAGAACAACTGTGCCCGGTCCTCGCATGTGACGAGGCAGCTCAATGTGCTTTCCTTCTTCGTGACCGAACTCACGCTTGCCGCGGCGGGTGCGTTTGCGCGGACGGCCGGTGTCCTGTGGGACATAAGTGGTTCGAGGGCGCGGTGCGGGCACGCCTGTCTCGGTAGCTACTCCGCCCTCGGCCGCGCGCACTCCGGCTCCGATCGATCCGGTCGGTCGCACGCCTACCGACGGCGCTGGCGCTCCAGGTCTCGGCCTCAGAACTCGCACCTGTGTCGGAGGCCGCTGCACCGCAGGCATTCCGGGAAGAGACGGCATAGAATCAGCATCGGATTGAGCTGGTTCGGCGGGAGCTTCGCGTGATTCGGTTTCGGTCGCTTCCCCAGCCGCTTGCGCCTCAGTCGGTTTCGGTTGAGGCGTTGCCTTCAATACGCGTACTTTTGGCTTCTGTGCTTCAGGCTGTGCCGGTTCCGTCGTAGAAGGCGCAGGTTCGACGGCTTCAGGGAAAGGAGCCGGCTCGGCCGCCGCAGGCTCTTGCGTAGCCTCCGCTCGTTCAATGACCTTCGCGTGCTTAACAAGGCGAGGCCCCGCCTGTGGCGCCACTTTTTTCGGAAAGTACTTAAGCCGTATGCGCTCGGCAACTTCGTGAGGCACGGTGTTGGAAGGCACACTGACGTCAATCCCCTCGCGACGCGCGTCTTCCATGACCTTCTTGTTATCGAGCTTGAGCTCTTTCGCGAGGTCGTAGATTCTTATTTTTTGCGGACCTGTCGCCATACTTACTTTGTTTGGCGCATCAAGCGCCACTATTCCTTCTTGTGCTGATCATTATCAGCTGTCAAACCCTCCGGAGGTTGAGACGCATGTTCGGTTTCGGCTCCAGCGTCTGCGGCTTCATCAGAAGCGCTCGTTGACGCCTCAGCCTCGGACTCAACCGCCGATTCGGCAACTTCAGCAGAGGCCGGGCTAGACGCGGCATCTTCAGTAATGCCGGCTACGCTCACAGCCACGCTCGCTTCATCCGAGTTCTCGGTTTCCGCAGGAGGCTCCGGCTCTGACGGAGTTTGCACGCCTTCTGAGACCGAAGTTTCTTCGACTGATTCTGCACCGATCTCTTTCGCCTCGAAGCTCTCTGGAAATTCCGGAGCTTGCACGCCCTCGGGAGTCGACACGTCCGCTTCCGCAATCGCAGCAGCGGACTCGGCGGTTTCGTCACTCTCGCTCTCGCTTTTCGCTGAAGCCTCTTCGGCTTCGCGAGCTTCACGCGTTTCACGAGCGTGCTTCTGAGCCAACAGACGGTGCGCTCGCTCGAGTATTTCGTTTGCCTGATCGAAGCTTACATCGATCGCATCAACAAGCTCGTCGACTGAAATCTGTGCGAGTTGATCGATCGTCTCGATTCCGCGATCCTTCAATCGCTCAGCTGTAATCTGATCGAGCGCGAGACTATCGCGGATGTCGGTCAGGGTCGCTTCGCCGCCCGCCATTACCGCTTCGAGTTGGGCAGCAGCAGCGCGCGCTGCCTCTTCCGCGCTTCGAATATCGATGTGCCAGCCCAGAAGCTTCGCCGCGAGTCGAACGTTCTGCCCTTTCTTTCCAATCGCCAACGAGAGCTGATCTTCGGGCACAGTCACAGTGAGTTTCTTTTCCTCGAAACTGTTTATCTCGACCTTCGAAACTTTAGCCGGAGAGAGCGCGTTCGCGGCGAACACCGCCGGGTCTTCGCTCCACTCGATGATATCAATGCGTTCGCCGCGCAGCTCGCGTATGATGGCCTGGACTCGCGATCCTTTCATTCCAACGCAAGCGCCGACGGGGTCGACGTCGCGCTCGGTCGAGATGACAGCGATCTTCGCTCGATCGCCGGGCTCGCGGTTCGCCGCTTTTATTTGCACGGTTCCGTCGTAGATCTCAGGCACTTCCATCTCGAACAAGCGCTTCAGCAACTCAGGCGACGTGCGCGAGACTTCGACCTGCGGTCCCTTGGTGTCCTTCGACACGGTGTTTATGACGACGCGGATGCGCTCGCCCTGGCTGAAAGCTTCGGCACGCGACTGCTGTGTCTTCGGCAGCACAGCTTCGATCTTGCCGAGATCCACGATGATTCGTCCGCCTTCAAAGCGTTTGACGAAGCCGTGCACGAGTTCGCCTACGCGGCCAATGTATTCGTCATAGACGTTGTTCCGCTCAGCCTCGCGGACCTTTTGAAAGATAATCTGCTTGGCGGTTTGAGCGGCGATTCGGCCAAGCTCTTCACGTGGTTTTGGAAACTCGAGTTGGTCGCCGACCTCGGCGCCCTCGACCCCCATCGCTTCGACGTCGGCCAGACCTATTTCGGTCGAGGCGTCCTGAACTTCATCGACGACTGTCATCAAAGCAAACAATTCGACGTCGCCGGTCTCACCATTGTAACGAGCGCGCAAGTCTTCGCCGGTCTTGAACTGCTTACGCGCGGCAGTCACTACGGCATCCTCGATCGCCGAGATGATGACTTGCGGGTCAATCCCCTTTTCCCGGCTAAGAATGTCGATGGTCTGCGGAATCGGACTCGTTGACATAACTTCCCTCGGAGGTCCTTTGCTATTGGTCGTTAGTGATTCGTTCCAGTCGCTCTAATCAAGTGACCAGTTACTATTGACCAGTGACTAATATTGAAATTCAATATTCGCTTTCAAAATCTGCTCATACGGTATTTCGAGCTGGCCCCGCCCGTCCGCTTCAAAGCTAATCTTGTCGCCGTTCACGCCGAGCAGCTTGCCGCGAAAATTGCGTTGTCCGTCGATTGGCTCAGACGTTTTCAACCTTATTCTGCTCCCCGAAAATCGTTCGTAATCGGCCGGCTTGTACAACCCTCGCTCGATTCCCGGCGATGAAACCTCGAGTACGTACCGATGTGCGATCAAGTCTTCGACATCCAGCAGCGTTCCCACTTGATTGCTGACTGATTCGCAATCCGCGTGTGTCACGCCACCGGGTTTGTCGATGTAAAGGCGCAAAACAAAATTATTGCGCGGGCCAACCGTCTCCCAATGGACCAGCTCAAGTCCTTCGCGGGCGACGACTCGTTCGATGACTCTGCCAATCGCCTCTCGATCAAACTCCGTCATTGTCCCAAAAGAAAAAGTGGGCCAAGCCCACTTTCTCAGCAAGCAGATTTATGATACCTTTCCGATCCTTCGAAAGCAAGTATTGCGCCGATTCGACCCGGTGGGAATCAGAGCCACAACTTGACTTGAGTATCTCTCGCGAAACAATTCACCTGGCCGGTTCAACGTCATTCTTTATCCGGCTCATTCGGGCCCGCAAGTCCACTCAATTTGGAGTGCTGGTCAGCACCGGCGTAGAGACGCTCGTAAGCTAAATTCTAGAAAGCAAACTTCCATTTAAGTCGTTTTCATTGACAATCGGTATGGGGTAGGTAATAATCGCCTTCGATAATCAAGCCATTGAAAGTCCCCGCGAATCATCTTCGAATGTGTGGGAGGAAATCAGGTGGATAACGAGCGTGACGTGCTGCTTCGCCGGCGGATTCAAGAGTTGGTGCGAGCTCGAGTGAGCTTGCTGGAGCAAGACATCAGCCGGTTGCAGCGCGAAGTAAATGAATCATTCAACGGCTTGCTGGAGCGCGCGGAAGCAGCTACTTCGCAACCGGGCGAGGATGACCCATTCGCGCAGATCGTTGCTGAAGTCAACGCGCGAATAGATCATGCCGCTGCCGAAAGCGCGCGACTCGGAGCCGACATAGCGCTCTTGAGAGATTCGGTCGTCGAGCTTGATGAGCAGCGAACTCAGGCAGAAGTCTTGAACGCATTGGTGGGACGCGCCGCAAACTTCGCGCCGCGTGTGGTGCTATTTGTAATTAAGGGTGGAAACGCCGTGGCGTGGGCGGCGCGGGGATTGGATGATGGAAGCGGTCCAATAAGAGGAATGTCGATACCGTTGCAATCCGACACCGTACTGCGCGCAGCGTTTAGCTCGCAACAGACTTTCTATGGCTCGCCCGAACATCAATCTGAAAACCAAAGTCTCTTGAGCCGGCTTGGAAAAGTTCAGCCTCAGCGAGTGCTTGCGGTTCCGTTGAGAGTTCGCGGTAAAACGGCAGCGGTAGTCTACGCCGACTCCGCCGACAGCGGCGAAGTAGCCACGAACGTCGAGGCGATTGAGTTGCTGTCTCACAGCGCTGGTCTCGTGGTAGAACTTGTGTCGCTTCGAGCGCGAATGTCTGAGACCCCGCAACCTTCGAAGCAACCGGCTTCCTCAGCACCAGCGCCTGCACCAGCCACACCTCCAATGTTCAGCCCGGGCGCGGTTCAGGACTCCGCTACAGTGTCTACTCCGCAAACACGATTCCATGCGGAACCGCAACCACAACCGATGCCATCGTCGCCAGTTGCCGCACCGCCGGCTTATTTCAGGCCCGCCGCAGAGAGTACTGTTGTTGCGACTACGCAGCCCGAACATGCGCCCGAGTCCGCTGCAATTCCCGGCGACGAAGAGAAGGCACATAACGATGCGCGTCGCTTCGCGCGCCTGCTGGTCAGCGAGATCAAGCTTTACAATGAGCAGAAGGTCGGAGACGGAAGGCGCAGCAACGATTTGTACGACCGGCTGAAAGAGGACATCGACCGAAGCAGGCAGATGTATGAGAAGCGCGTTACCCCGGGCGTGGCCGCGAAATTCGACTACTTCTACGATGAACTAGTCAGCACATTGGCCGAAGGTGATCCATCCAAGCTGGGCTCGGATTGCCCGGGACCTTCCGTAGCAGCAAGAACCTGATGGTCGTAAATTGTGAACCGTAACCGCGATTCACAATTTACTGCTCCCTTCTTTACCTCATTGATTTTTTTCGCACGCTTCGACAATAATCTGTCAGCCCCATCGCGAGACTGATCTCGCGCATCCAACGACCCGAGGAGTCTCCATGTTCACTTCACTCCGTCGCCGCTTGACCAGTCTTCATAGAAGCATCGCTCTTGCGATGATGCCTCTGCTGACTCTCACTATCGTCACACCGATGACCGCTTCGTGTCAGCGTAATTCGAGCGACCAGGATGCGGGCGTCGATCAGCTTCGACAATTGATTCGGGCGGCTTCGGGGCGGCCATCAGTCGAGGATTTGACTCGAATCGAATCGCGCTACGGTCGAACGCGCAGCGGTGCGCTGGCCCGATTTCTGCGTGGTTATCTTTATTACTCAGCGCAAAACTATCAAGCTGCGGTTGACGCTTTTGACAGCTCAGCGATAAGCGGCGCCACTTCAATCGGCGATTACGCACTCTTTTATCGAGCTGAAAGCGAAGCAGCGGCCGACGCAAAGAGCGAGGCGCGACGTGACTTCGCCGCGGTCTACGGGAAACATCCTGATTCATTGCGAGCGCGAGAGGCCAGGCTGCGGGCTGCCGAAATGGCGATCTCACTCGGCGATCCGACCGATGCGATCAAAGAACTTGCGAGGCTTGTCGAGGCCAACAACGTTGAAGCGATTTACGTGACGGCGCAAGCGTACGAAGCGATGGGCAAGATAGATCAGGCCATTCAGTTATATAGAAAAATTTACTACGAGCTTCCCGCCACCAGCACAAGCGTTCAGGCCGAAACGAGACTGACCGCACTTAATGCGTCTCCAAAAACTGCTCTCGGATCATTTGATGAAGAGCGCTCGCGAGCGGACGCGCTGTTTGAAGCGCGGCAGTATTCCGAATCAGCCGGCGCTTATGAACGATTGCTCGCGCGTTTTCCTGAAGCCGATCGAGTCGATGAGATTCACCTCCGCTACGGCGTGAGTCTTTTGAATAACAAGCAGCCGGTTCCAGCCGTTGCGGAACTTGGTCGAGTAAGCGATAGAACCCCGGAGTTGCGCGCCGAAGCATTATTTCGTCAGGCCGACGCGCTTCGCCGAGCAAATCGTTCCGCGGAATCTTCGGTGGTCGTCGATCGGTTGCTTGCTCAGTATCCGAAGTCTCACTGGTCCACCGAAGCGCTTTATGATCTTGCGAGCTATTTCAACAAGCAGGGCCGCGACGCAGACGCATCCAACCGCTATCGTCAATTGCTTTCATCGTATCCGAAGAGTGAACACGCGCCCGAAGCGTCTTACAATCTCGGCTGGGCGGCGTATCGCTCGAAGAACTACGCGGACGCGGCCCGAATACTCGAGCAGCATCTTGCGACTTACCGTTACCCCGACACGAAGTTTATTGGTGAAGCGAGCTTATGGGCCGCAAAGTCTGAAGAGCGCTTGGGACACCAGACGCGGGCTCTTGCGCTGTACGACTTCGTCAGCGAGCGTTATCCGTACGGTTATCACGGCTACATAGCACAAGCTCGAGCTTCCGCGCTTCGCAAGTCCAACCCGTCGATCAATCCTCAGGAGGCGAAACCGGGCTCGGACCTCGAACGCATTCGGTCGAACGTAACTTACTTCGAGACTGTAAAGGAAACGGCTGATGGATCGGAGGCCGGGCGCATCGCGAAGTCGAATGATCTCGAAACGATCGGGCTTGATGAACTTGCGATTCGAGAACTGAACAAGGCTCTGGAAGCCTTTCCTACGTCGCCAAGAATCAATTTGAGACTGGCTGAATTGTATTCGCGGAAGGGCGAGCCTTTTCAAGCCACCCTGGTGCTTCGAAAGAGCTATCCCGATCTTTATTCTTACCGCGAGTCGGACCTGTCGCGCGAAGCGTGGGAAATCTTCTTCCCGATGGTTTCGTGGAGCACCCTGAAACAGGAGGCGAAGCGGTACGGAATCGATCCTTACATTGCGGCTGGACTTATTCGTCAGGAAAGCGTCTTCAACCCAAACGCGATTTCTCGCGTTGGCGCACGAG
>Ga0075436_100000702_pt1 | contig 22147 bp, 6 predicted proteins | sample RhiMethybrSRZTD5_FD_75303 | JGI IMG/M metagenome (GOLD analysis project Ga0075436, IMG submission 75303) | Populus rhizosphere microbial communities from Tennessee, USA - Rhizosphere MetaG P. TD hybrid SRZTD5 | ecosystem: Host-associated > Plants > Roots > Rhizosphere > Soil | place: USA...
GCTCGAGATGGTCCGGTTCGATCATCGCCCGGCCGACTCCGGTTCGGCGTCGGACAGAGCCGCTTCGAGGCTCTCGATCACGACATTGAAGTAGTCATTGACGACGCAGTCGATGCGTCCACGGACGATTTCCCGTTCGGATTCTTCGGGAGCCGGCGGCAGCTCCGCCGAGAAGAGCCGCAGAGCCTCCTGAAGCTTGTAAGCCCTGCCGGTCAAGTAGCGCAGCCTTGCCACCTCTTTGGCGGAGAGCCCCTCCACTGGACCGGCCGCCACTTACGGCTTCCTCCTGGCGCGAGGTCTTACGAAACGCCTTTTGGTGGCAGCCCGCGCCTGTCTCTGGGCCGCTGCGAAGCGCGCACAGGCGGCGCGGACGCGCTGGACCACCTCCTCGTCGATCTGCGGCTCGGGCATGCGCTCCCACTGCTCGGCGGGGATCTCGCGCACGACGGCGAGCAGCAGCTCCTCCGCCTCGTCCACCGGCACTTTCGCTTCGGCGAGAAGTCGCTTCATGGCCGGGCGTTGACGGCGGAGAGCCTTGACGAGCGCAATCACGGCCGTCCTCGCCGTGGGCCATCCGGTCGGTGGAGCTGGCGGTAGCCATCGACGCCTGCGCGGAGAAAACGGAGGACCGCATCGCGGTCCTCGGCGGGCAACACCTCGCGGAGTGCCCGGGCGAGCCGCTCTTCGTCGCCGCCAGCGAGCGCGGACGGCTGATCGCCGAAGACCAGCTCGTCCAGGGGGGCGCCCAGGGCGCGCTGGAGCTTGACCAGCTCACCGAGACGGGCCTGGACGATGCCGCGCTCGATGCGCGAGAGCCGCGTCGCCCCGATCTTGGTGCGCCGGGAAAGCTCGTTCTGCTTCCAGCCCTTCTTCTCCCGAAGCTCTGAGACACGGAGACCAAATTGATAGAGGTCGTCCTCCTGGTAGGGAGCTACAACGTCGGATTCGCGGATGTTATCGGTCATATCGCGGAACGTTAGTCCTCGCGTGAACTGGCTGTCAAGAGGAAAATTCAATCTTGCAGATTAAGAGATGAGATTTGCAGATTTGATGGGCAAACCAGGCCGCCAGCGTCCAATGGCGTCGCGAAAAGCGAAAGATTTGCCAGGCTTCTCTTCGCGTGCCTAAATCCTCGGAAGGCGATACTCCCGCAGCGGGCCGCGCCCCCGGCGCATCGCGAAAACTGCAACGTTTCAGGCCGAAAACGGGGGACACTGGGGTGTTGCGAACCCGCGGACGCCCGGGGCCAATGGCGGCCCGCCGGGGTGGTCCGCGGAGCTGGAGGCAGAGATGAGGAGAGGAAGAAGAAGCGTTCAATTGGCGGCGGCGCTCGTCGTGCTCACCGTAGCCCTGGCCGGGCTCCCGGTGGCGGCGGCCGGCCCGCCGGACCGGGCGCTGGGCAGAGCGGGCGGCGGAGTGACGGCGGCGCTCTGGAGCTGGCTCACGGCCAAGCTCCCCATGCGGCTCGTGCAGCTCGCCTGCGATCAGAGCTCGCAAATCGATCCCAATGGCGGATGCCATGCGGGAGCCACCACGGCCGGCGATCCGCCACCGGTAGACCCGGACCAGAGCTGGCACATCGACCCGAATGGCTAGAGCCATTCCTTCCTGCTCACGGGCAGCCCGGAGGCGGCTCGGCTCCGTCTCCGGGGTCTTCTTTTCCGAGCACTTTGCCATCAAACTGTGAGACACTTTTAGAGAACCGACATGAATTCTTTGGGGAGGGCCGCGTGATGACGGATTCCGGGAATCATGTGACCGATGGGGAGATCGGGCGGATCGTCGATGGCCGGACAGAAGCCAAGGACCTGCGGCGCCTCGTCCGCCACCTCGTGGAGTGCCGGGAATGCCGGGAACGCAAGAGGCCCTTCCTCGGCTCCTTGAACGCGGTGCAGGCGGTGCTCGAAGGCGGCGAGGACCGGCCCTTGCCCGAAGCTGCCTACGAAGAGGCGGTCGAGCGTGCCCTCGGCGCGGCTGGCTCCCAGTGCAAGTGTTGGGAGGAGGAGGCGATGTGGCGAGAGCGGCTGATCGCCGCCGGGCACCGGCGCCGGTTCCGCATCGAGACCAGCGACGTCGGCGAGCTCTTCGCCGGCGTCAAGGTCGAGGCGTCGCCTGGCATGGCCTACGTCGAGGCGCTCCTCGCGCTGAGCTTTGAAGAGCGGTATCGCGACACGCAGGAGATGCAGGACCTGGCGCAGGCGGCGGTCCTCGCCGCCAAGAGCCTGGGGTGGCGGCGAAAGGACAAAGGCCGGTACACGCCCATGCAGGCGGCCGACCTTCAGGCGCGCGCCATGGCGGAGCTGGCGAACGCCTTTCGGCTGAACCACGAGCTGGAGCAGGCCGAGCTGACGATCGTGGACGCCGTCGAGCATCTCCAGGAGGAGGGCAGCGGCGATCTGGCGATCCGAGCACGCCTGTTCGACGTCTACGCCTCCCTGCGGCTCGATCAGCGGCAATTGGGCGAGGCGTTCGCTGCGCTCGCCGAGGTCTGCCGGCTCTACGAGGAGCTGGGCGAAAGGCACCTCGTCGGCCGGGCGTTGATCAGTATGGGCATCGCGGCCGCCTACGACGAGCGGCCGCGGGAGGCCGCAGGCCTTCTCCGCGAAGGGCTCGAACGCATCGATCCCGGGCGCGACCCGAAGCTCGTCGTGAACGCGCGGTATGAGCTGCTTGGCACACTCGTAGTGTCCGAGCGTTTCCAAGAGGCGAGCGCTTTCCATCTCCAGAGCGGACTTCGCCAGGCGTTCGCCGACGACCCGCTCAACCTGCTCAAGCTGCGCTGGCTGGAAGGCAAAATCTTCTTCGGCCTGGGAAAGCTCGCCCGCGCAGAAGCCGTGTTCAGGGAGGTCCAGGCCGAGTTTCGGCAACGCGACCGGACCTATCTCGCGGCGATGCTCAACCTGGAGCTGGCCGCGGTCTCCCTCCGCCAGGGCAAGAGCGAGGAGGCCGCGGCGCAAGCGACCTCCGCGCTCCGGACCTTCGAGTTTCTCTGTGTGCCCTTTGAGGCCCTGCGGGCAGTCTCCTACCTCCGGGACGCCTGCCGGCAGCGGCGAGCGTCGGCGGCCCTGGCATTGCGCGTCGTTTACTTCCTGGACCGGCTCGAACGCGAGCCGGCGTTACGCTTCGTGCCCTAGCCGTTCTCGCCGTCTTTCGGCGGTTCGGGCGGCTGGGGCGCCGACTGGACCTCCGGAGGGCGGATGAGCTCTCCGAAGATCTCGGCCAGGATCTTCCGCACGATCGCCTCGATCTCCTGTTCGTCCGCGGTCTTGATCCCTTGCACCCGCATCAGCTCGGCCCCCAGCGGATGGGGGAGGGCCTTCTTGGGGTATGCCAGTTGGAAGAACTGGTCGGGCGAGAGGCCGAGCGTGTCGGCGATCATCAGGATGTGCCCCACCTGGAGGCGGATGTTCCCCTTGAGCACCTTGCCCAAGGCGGAGCTGCCGACGCCTAACTGGTGCTCGATCGAGCGCACGGAGCGGCCGGAGAGGCGGACCAGCCGGAAGAGCAGATCGGTGAGCCGCGCGGCTTCCTCCTCATACTTGCTCTTGGTGTCGGTGTCCATGGAGAGGGAGCATAGCGCAGTTGGCCGAAAAAGCGGCGAGGAATCCGCATTGGGCGCCTGACACGGAAGGATGGTCTTTGCGCCTGGGTGGGGGGAACCCAGTCGCGCAGGCTGGCGGTCACTGCGGGTTCTGGCGCAACGCTCCTTGGTGGCAGCCAGCGTTGCCGCTGCCAACCTCTGGGCCGCCCGAGGCGCGGAGAGAGTCAGGGCGCCGTTGGAGCGCCGAGGGTCCATGGCGCCAATTGACAGCTCGCCGCCGTCCAGGATGTTGCGGACGTGGAACTTCACCGCGTTCTCGCTCACCCTATGACATCGCACTGCTCATTTCGCCGTGAGCTCCCGAGACGTTGAGTCGCAGCTAGGAGGCGATGATGGTTAGGAGGCTCTTGATTCTTGGCTTGCTTCCGGCTGGAGCTCATGCTCGACGGAGAGGATCGCCAAGTCCCGCGTGCCCAGCTCCCGTGGCACTGGATCCGCGAGCGGCGGCTCGGCCAGCGGGCAGTCCGGGTCGGCGACGACGGCAGCGAGGATCCGGAGGAAGCGGTCGCGCATGCCGATGACCCTCGCTTCGTCGAGCACGTCGCGATGGTAGCGGAAACGCCCGAAGAGCCGGTCCGCCTGGGTGAGGAAAAGGCTTATATCCAGGCGGATCTTGCCGGTATCGACGGGCAGATTCGTGATGCGAAGGTCGGATTCGACCTCGGGCTCGGGCGGCATCTTGAGGAGCTGGAAAAGAACCCTGAACGTGGTGAGCCCTCCTCGGTCCCCCTCCTCGAGGAAGCTCATTCCTTGCACCACCGGCTCCCAGAAAATGTCCGGATGATCGTGGGCCAGAAGGGTCACCTCCCGCACTCGCTGCAACAGCTCGCGGAAGGTCCGCACGCCTGAAAACCGCGTGCGCAAGGGGAGAGCGGTCGCCAGGTTGCCGAGCAGCGACTCCGTCTCGAGCTGATTGCGGTTGGCGAAGCTGCACGGAACGACGAGGTCGTCCCGCCCTGTCTCGTAATGCAGCAGCAGCTTGAAGGCGGCCAGGAGCGTCATGAACAGGGTCACGCCCTGCTGCGCGGAGAATGCATCGAGCTGCCTCTCGAGCTCTTTCGGCACCCAGATCTCCTCGGTCCCGGCGGTGAACGTCCGCTTGCGGGGACGCGGCCGGCCCTCGCCGAGCTCGCTGAGCTCCCTGAGATTGCCGAGGTCGATGGGCACGGCCCCGCTCAGATGCTCCCGCCAGAAGGTCACCTGGCTGGCCTGCTCCTCCTCTGAGGAAAGGCGCCGCTGCCAGCGCGCGAAGTCCTGGAACTGCACGGCGAGCGGCGGCAACGGGGAAGGCCGGCCGGCGCGGAAGGCGAGATAGAGAGCCGAAACCTCGCGGAACATGATGGAGCTCGACCACCAGTCCGCGGCGACGTGATGGATGGTGAAGAGCAGGACGTGCTCCTCTGCCGCGCAGCGGAACAGGGTCGCACGGAAAAGCGGTGGGCGCTCGAAATCGAAATGCAACCGCCCGTCGAGGATGCTGAACCGCCGCACCTCCGCCATCTGCTCCGCGGCTCCGAGCCGCTCGAGATCGACTTCGGGGGGCGCCACCGGCGCCGCGGGATGGACGACCTGGATCGGCCCCTCCGGGCCGTCCCGGAAGCTCGTCCGCAAGATCTCGTGGCGATCGACGAGCGCCGTGAGCGCCTGCCGCAGGCAGACGCGGTCGAGCGGGCCCGCAAGGTGGAGCAGCAGCGGAACGGTCGCGGCCACCGTCCGCGCTTCGAGATGCCGCCCCGCCCAGTAGCGCTCCTGCGCGAACGAGAGCGGCGGCGGCGAGCTGCGGTCCTGAGTGAAGGAGATGATGGTTCGCAGCTCCGGGCCGCCGGCCCCGCCCTGCAGACGTTCGATCTCGGCGGCCAGCCCCGCCACGGTCGGCGCCTCGAAAAGGGCACGCACAGGCAGATCGATCCCCAGCGCCTGGCGCACGCGCGAGATCAACTGGGCGCCGATCAGGGAGTGTCCGCCGAGGTCGAAGAAGCTCTCGTCGACGCCGACCCGCTCCAGGCCGAGCAGCTCCGCCCAGATCGCGGCGAGCCTCTCTTCGAGCGCCGTGCGCGGCGCCGCCAGCGCGCCGGGAGAGTCGCTGCGGGCGGCCTCCGGGGGCGGCAGGCGCCGGTGGTCCACCTTGCCGTTGGCGTTGAGCGGCAGGGCGTCGAGCAGGACGAACGCGGAAGGGAGCATCGGCTCCGGCAGGCGTTCGGCGAGAAAGGCGCGCAGCTCGGGCGCCAGCCGCCGCGCGAAGCGCCCGCGGAGCGGCCGGTTGGCCAGCTCGCCGGCGGTGCGGCCGCGCGCCGGCTGCGGGAGCAGCTCGGCCAGCGGCGGGCCGTCCTGGCCGGTGCGGCGGCGCAGCAGCGCCGTAAAGGCGCCATCCGCGCCCGGCTCCTCCCAGCCGATCTCGATCTCATAGGCTAGCTCGGCCGCCAGGTCCCAGAGCGCCTGCGGATCGACGGCGCCGGACTCCGCCGCCGCGGCGGCGGCGCGGCGGCGCAGCTCGCCGGTCGTCGCAACCGAATCCGCTGCCTTCTCCTCGTCGGTGAGGAGAGAGGCCGCCACCTCGGCCGCCAGGCGGAGATTCGGGATGCCTGACAGCGCGTGCAGATCCGCTCCGTCGGTCGCCAGCTCGCAGCGCAGCCGGTCGAGCGTCATGCCGCTGACCCGCCAGTCCCGCCAGGCGGGCGTTGCGTTGGGAGCGCCGTTGCCACCGCCGACACGCAGCACGGCCTGGTAGCGGAAGGCGGTCAGCTCGTTACGAGCGCGCCCGCGCTTGGGGTGGATCTCCACCCGGCGGATCGCCGGCACCCGCTGCTGCAGATCGGCAAAGAAGGCGGGCGCCAGGGCCAGCTCGTTTTCGAGCTGCCGGCGGGCCAACACCCGGGTACGTAGACCGGCGAGCGGCAGCCCCGGATCGGCCCTGGCAAGCTCGACGGCGAGGTCGAAGACCGGCAGCAGCGGCAGACTCCGCAGATCGCCGAGAAAGATCGCGCCGCCCGGACGCACCGCCGCGGCGGCGGCCTCCAGCACGCCGGCCAGGTACTCGGCGCTGGGGAAGTACTGGACCACCGAGTTGAGGATGACGGTGTCGAACGAACCGGGGACGACGCCCTCGAAGCAGTCGGCCGGGCGGGCCAGCAGGCGCACCCGCGCGGGATCGATAGGCAGGGAGCCCAGCCGGCTCTCCACGTAGGCGAGGGCACGATCCGAGACATCCGTCCCCCAGTAGGCTTCGCACTGCGGGGCCAGGCGGAACAGCAGCATACCGGTGCCGCAGCCGATCTCGAGCACCCGCCGCGGCGCGAGTGCGGAGATCCGGTCGATCGTATCGTCGAGCCACTCCTCCATCTCGGCCCGCGGCAGCGGCTCGCCGGTGTAGGTGCTGTCCCAGCCGACGATGTTGAACGTCGGGTCGGGATCGGCCGCCTCGCGGTGGTAGATGTCGTCGAAGATGACTCCCCACTGCGACACCTGGTCCTGCTGGACGCCGGCCACCTCGGCGCCTTCCCAGCCGGGGTCCTGCACCACGTAGGCGACCAGACGGCGCTCGGCGGTGGCGCCGCCACCGTCGCTGGCCGCGAGCGCCGCCACCACGCACTCGCCCACCGCCGGATGCTCGCGCAGGCGCGCTTCGATCTCGCCGGGCTCGATGCGGAAGCCGCGGATCTTGACCTGGCGATCGAGGCGGCCGAGGAACTCGATCGCGCCGTCGGAGCGCCGGCGCACGCGGTCGCCGGTGAGGTAGAGGCGCGCGCCGGCCGGCCCGGCGAAGGGATCGGGCACGAACCGCTCCGCCGTGGCGGCCGGCCGGCGGCAGTAGCCGCGGGCCAGGCCGTCGCCGCCGATCGCCAACTGCCCCACCACTCCGATCGGCACCGGTTGCAGGTCGCCGTCGACCAGATGGAGGCTGGTGTTGGCGAGCGGCAGCCCGATCGGCACGGTGGCGCCCTGGGCGGGCGGCGCGGCGATCCGGTGCCACGCCGCGAACGTGGTGCTCTCGGTCGGCCCGTAGCCGTTCAGCAGCCGGCGCGGCGGCGACCCGGCGAGCGCCTTGCGGACCGAGCCCGGATCGACGGCATCGCCGCCGACCAGCAGCGTCTCGAGGCCGCTGAAGGCGCCCGGCTCTTCGCGCATCACCTGGTTGAACAGAGCACTGGTCAAGAACATCGCCGTCACCCGCTCCTCGCGCAGCAAGCGCGCCAGGGCCGCCGGCGCCAGCGCCACGTCCTTGTCGATGCCGACGATGCAGCCGCCGTTCAGCAGCGCCCCCCAGACCTCGAAGGTAATCGCGTCGAAATTCGCGCTGGCCGCCTGGCCGACCCGGTCGTCCGGCCCGAGCTGCACGTAGTCGGTCGAAAGCACCAGGCGTGCCACGGCGCGCTGCGAGACCTCGACCCCCTTGGGCTCGCCGGTCGAGCCCGAGGTGTAGATCACGTAGGCCAGGCTCTCAGGCCCGCCGGCAGACGGTCCGAGGGCCGGCGGCCCGCGGTCACCGGCCCCGTCGTCCGGCGCGTCCAGCAGCGCTTCGAGAAGGACGACGTGCTCGACCCCCAACTCGGCCGGCGAGGCCGGCAGCGCGGCGAGCGCCGTCCCGGTCGCCACCAGCACGCTCAGTCCGGAGTCGCGCAGGATGTAGCCCAGCCGCGCCCGCGGATAGTCGGGGTCGAGCGGCACATAGGCGCCGCCCGCCGCGACGATGCCGAGCATCGCCGCGATCAGCGCGGGAGAGCGCTCGGTGGCGAGACCGACCCGGCTCTCCACGCCGACGCCGAGGGCGCGCAGGCGGTGGGCCAGGCGGCCGGCGCGGTGCCGCAGCTCGCCGTAGGTCAGCAGCGTGCCGCCGTACCGCACCGCCGGAGCTTCCGGCCGGCGCTCCGCCTGCTGGGCGAACAGGGCGGCGAGGCCGGGTTCGGCCGGGTAGCTCGTGGCGCCGGGATTCCATTCGTGGAGCAGTTGGTGCCGTTCGGGCTCGCCGAGCAGCGACAGCCCGGCGACCGGCGCCTCCGGCTCGCCCACCGAGGCCGCGAGGAGGGTCTCGAAGCGCGCCGCCAGCCGCCGGACGGTCGAGCGGTCAAAGAGATCGCTGTTGTACTCCAGGTTGGCGCCGAAGCCCGCGCCCCGCTCGAACAGATAGAGCGTGAGGTCCAGCTTCGAGGTGCCCGGATCGACGACGGCGGAAGAGAGCGGCGCGAAGGTCAGATCCCCCATCTCGATCGCGGTGCGCGGGAAGTTCTGGAAGCCGAACATCACCTGCACCAGAGGGTTGCGCGCCAGGTCGCGGCCCGGGTTCAGCTCCTCGACCAGGCGCTCGAAAGGCAGGTCCTGGTGGGCATAGGCGTCGAGCGCCACGTCGCGGACGCGGCGCAGCAGGGCGCCCAGGCCGGGCCGCCCGCCGAGGTCGAGGCGCAGCACCAGGGTGTTGACGAAGAAGCCGACCAGGTCCTCGACCTCGCGGCGGGTGCGGTTGGCGAGGGCGACCCCGACCGGCACGTCGAGGCGGCCGGAGTCGCGCCCCAGGAGCGCCTGGAAAGCGGCGAGCAGGGCCATGGCCGGCGTCACGCCGTGGCGGCGGGCGAGCGCGGTGAGATCGGCGGAGAGCCGCGGCGCGAGGTCGAATTCGAGATTCTCGCCGCGGAACGACTCGATCGCCGGCCGCGGCCGGTCGGCCGGCAGCTCCAGCGCCTCGTCGAGACCGGCGAGCTGCCGGCGCCAGTAGGCGAGCTGCGCCGCCAGCGGGCCGGCGGCCAGCCACTCGCGCTGCCAGAGCGCGAAGTCGGGGTACTGCACCGCCAGCGGCGCCAGCGGCGACGGCTCGCCGCGCGCGAAGGCGCCGTAGAGGGCGGCGATCTCGCGGCTCAGCACCTCCATCGACCAGCCGTCGGCGACGATGTGGTGGACGTTGAGCATCAGCACCCAATCGCCCGCACCGAGACGCACCAGGTGGACGCGCAGCAGTGGCCCGACGGCGAGGTCGTGCGGCCGTCGCCCCTCGGCGCTCGCCAGCCGCTCGGTCTCGGCCTGGCGCGGCGCGGCGTCCAGGGAGGAGAGATCGATCGTCGCCAGCCCGCGCGCCGGCACGCCCTGGACGACCTGGACCGGCAGCCCGTCGCGGACCGCGAAGACCGTGCGCAGCGCCTCGTGGCGGCGCACCACCTCGCGCAGCACCCGCTCCAGGACGGCGGCATCGAGCAGTCCCTGGATGCGGAAGGCGCTGTAGACGTTGTAGAACGGGTTCCCGGGCGCGAGCTGATCGAGAAACCAGAGGCGCTCCTGGGCGAAGGACAGCGGCAGGCCGCGCGCATCGGCCCCGGCGGCGCGTGGCGCGAGCGCCGGCGCCGCCGGAGAGCCGTCTTCCGCCGGGCCGACGAGCCAGAGGTCCGCTTTCCGGTCGGCCGGTGCGAGCGGCGGCGGCGCGCTTCCACCCTGGAGCGATGCCTTTTCGACCTCCTGGGCCAGACCCGCGACGGTCGGGTGCTCGAACAGCTTGCGCAGCGTGAGATCCAGCCCGAAAGCCTGGCGCAGGCGCGCGATCACCTGGGTCGCCAGGAGGGAGTGGCCGCCGATCTCGAAGAAGCTCTCCTCGACTCCCACCCGCTCCACCCCGAGCACTTCCGCGAAGATCGCGGCCAGCGCCATCTCGACGTCCGTCCGCGGCGCCAAAGAGGCCGTCGATTCCCTTCTCACCGGCGCCGGCAGGGCTTGCCGGTCGAGCTTGCCGTTCGCGGTCACCGGCAGCTCCGCGAGGCTCACGAAGGCGGCGGGGATCATGTACTCCGGCAGCACCTGGCGCAGGGCCTCGCGCAGCTCCGCGGGGGCGGGCGCCGGCTCCGCGGCGGGGACCAGATAGGCCACCAGGCGCTGATCGCCGGGCTCGTCCTGGCGTGCCAGGACCACCGCCTCGCGCACCCCGGGATGGCGGCCGAGCGCCACCTCGATCTCGCCGAGCTCGATCCGATAGCCCCGGATCTTGACCTGCTGGTCCAGACGTCCCAGGAATTCCAGATTGCCGTCGACGCCGCAGCGGGCGCGGTCGCCGGTGCGGTAGAGACGGGACCCCGGCGTCTCGGCGAAGGGATCCGGCAGGAACGCCGCGGCGGTCAGCTCCGGCCGCCGCGCATAGCCCGAGCACAGGCAGTCGCCGCCGATGTAGAGATCGCCCTGGATGCTGATCGGGCAGGGGGAGAAGGCGGCATCCAGGACGTGGTAGCGGGCGTTGGAGATGGGCCGCCCGTAGGGGATGCTCGGCCAACCGGGATCGACGACCCCGACCGGGAACCAGTTGGACCACACCGTCGCCTCGGTGGCGCCGCCCAGGGCCAGCACCCGCGCCCCGGGAAAGGCCTGCCGCACCCGGTCCGGCAGGGTGACCGGAATCCAGTCGCCCGAGAGCAGGACGCGGCGCAGCCGGCTCGCGGGGTCCGGCGTGGCAGGGAACAGCGGCGCCAGTTGGACGAGCGCCGCGGGCGCCGAGTCCCAGAGGGTGATCCCCGCCGTGCACAGCAGGCTCACCAGGCGGGCAGGATCGCCGAGCTCTTCTCCGGTCGCCACGTGAACCGTGCCGCCGGCGGCCAGCAGACCGAAGATGTCGTACACCGAGAGGTCGAAGGCGAGCGAGGTGACGAACAGCCCGCGATCGTCCGCGCCCACCGCGAAGGTGCGGTTGATCCAGTCGACCAGGTTGGCGGCCGGCCGGTGCTGGACGGCGATGCCCTTGGGCTCGCCGGTCGAGCCCGAGGTGTGGATGACGTAGGCGAGGTCGTCCGGGGCGGCCACCGCGGGCTGGCGGCCGGCCGGCCTCCGGTCGACGTGCCAACCGGTCCACAGGCGCTTGCGCGGCACGCCCTCGCCGGCGCTGAGGAGCACGTCGTAGCGGAAGCGCAGCTCGTTGGGGAAGCCCTCGTGGCGGTGATGGACGGCGGCGGTGCCGAGGCCGTGGAACTGGTCCTCGTCGAGGTACAGCTCCCGCCGCCGCACCGGCGCGCCCGCGCTCTCTCCGATCGCCCGCTCGAGCTCGTCGCGGCGCCGGGCGTCGAGCACGTCGGCGATCAGCACCGCGCCGCCGGCAGCGAGCCGGCCGAGCGCCCAGCGCACCACGCGCTCCAGATAACGCGGCCCGGGGAAGAACTGGACGGTGCTGGCGAGGAGGATGAGGTCGAAGCGTTCCTCGGCGATCAGATCCCCAAGCTCGTGCGCGAAGCCGGTCAGCAGCTCGACGTTGGTCCACCCCTCCCGCGCCGCGCGCTCGCGGTTGCGCTCCTGCGTGAGCGGGGAGGGGTCGACGCCGGTGACCTGGGACACGCGGGCGGCCAGCTCCCAGAGGAGGAGGCCGGAGCCGTTGCCGATCTCCAACACCCGGGCTCGCGGGTGGAGCCATGGGCTCGCCAGGGAGAGAACGCGGTCGCGGTACTCGTCGACCTCCGCCTCGCTGAACGGCTGGCCGGTGAAAGCGCTCCAGAACCCGCCCGCCGTCACCCTGTCGACCGCCTGCTCGGCGACGAAATCCCACAGCTCGCGCACGCCGCCGGCGTCGAGCGCCTCGGCCGGAGGCTCCGGATCGGCGATGGCCAGGCAGACGACGTCGGACAGCGCCGGCAACCGCCAGCGCATCTCCTCGACCCGGGCCAACTGACCGCTCCCGGCGACCAGGGCGGGAGCGCCGGTCGCGGCGAGGATCGACTCGACCCGGTCGGCCGGCCAGGCTTCGTCCAGGGCGACGTAGTGGCCGCCCGCCTTGAGGATGCCGAGGACGGCGGTGAGCATGTCGAAGGAGCGTTCGACCCAGACCCCCACCGGCGCACCGCGCCCGGCGCCCACGTCGCCCACATCGCGCAGCAGGCGGGCCAGACGGTTGCTCCGCGTCTCCAGCTCGGCATAGGTCAGCTCGCGCCCGGCGCAGACCGCGGCGATCGCCCGGGGGGTCTTCTCGACCGCCGCCTCGAAGAATTGATGGAGGAGGGTCGTCTCGGGGAAGGGGGCACGCGTGTCGTTCCACTCGCGCACCAACTGATGCCGTTCTCCAGGTCCCAAGAGCGACAGCTCCGAGACCGGAAGCTCGGGATCTGCGACCACCGCCGCCAGGAGAACCGAGAAGGCCGCCGCCAACCGGTCGATCGTCGGGGCGTCGAAGAGATCCCGCGCGTAGGAGAGAGATCCCGAAATCCCGGAATCGGTCTCCTGGAGCGACAGATTCAAATCGAATTTGGCGACCTCGTCCACGAGCTCCACCGGAACCAGATGAAGCTCCGGCTGCGCCAGCTCCCCCACCGTCACGTTCTGCCAGGCGAACATCACCTGGAAAAGCGGCGTATGGGCCAGGCTCCGCTCCGGCGCGAGATCCTCGACCAGCTTTTCGAACGGCAGATCCTGGTGCGCATACGCGTCGAGCGCCTCCCGGCGCACCCGCGCCAACAGCTCGGTGAAGCGCGGCTCGGCGGACAGATCGGGCCGCAGCACCAGAGTGTTGACGAAGAACCCGATCAGGCTCTCGGTCTCCAGGTGATGGCGGCCGGCCACGACGGTACCCAGAGTGAAATCGGCCTGACCCGAAAAGCGCGACAGCAGCACACCGAGAGCCGACACCAGCGTCATGAAGAGAGTCGCTCCCTCCCGCCGCGAGAGGGTGGTGAGAGCGTCGGAGATCTCCTTCGACAGCGCCAGAGGACGGACCGCGCCGCGGTAGCTTTGCACCGCGGGGCGCGGGCGGTCGGCCGGCAGCTCGAAAACCGGCGGCACGCCCGCGAGACGATCACGCCAGTACCGGAGCTCCCCTTCCAGAATGCTTCCGGAGAGCCAGCTCCGTTGCCAGGCCGCAAAGTCCGCGTACTGCACCGGCAGCTCGGTGAGAGGCGACGGCCGGCCCGCGGCAAACTCCACATAGAGAGATGTCATCTCCCGGATCAGCACTCCCAGCGACCAGCCGTCGCTCACGATGTGATGGAGGACCAGCAGCAGCACGTGCTCCGTCTCGTCCAGACGCCAGAGCCCGGCCCGCACGAGCGGCCCGCGCGCCAGATCGAACGGCCGGCGCACGTCCTCCATCACCAGGGCCTCTGCCACCGGCTGCCGCCACGCCGGGGAGAGGCCTGTCAGATCCACCAGGGGGACCGCGAACGCGGCCGGCGGCAGGATCACCTGCCGCGCCCGGCCTCCGACCCCCGGAAACACCGTCCGCAGAGCCTCGTGCCGGCGCACCACCTCGCCCAAGACCCGCGACAGCACAGCGACCGACAGCTCTCCCGAAACCCGCAGCGCGAGCGGCACGTTGTAGAGAGCGCCGCCTGCCAATTCGTCGATGAACCACAGCCGCTCCTGCGCGAAGGACAACGGCAGGTCTTCCCCCTCCTGCCGCGGCGCCGGCACGATCGCGGGCATCTCGGCCGCGGTCTCGCCGGCCGGCCGCAGAGCCTGCACCGCAGCGGCGAGCGCGCTGGGCGTCGGGGTCTCGAACAGCGCTCCCGGACCGATCTCGACGCCCCAGGCGCCGCGTACCCGGGCGATCACCTGCGTCGCCTGGAGCGAGTCGCCCCCCAGCTCGAAGAAGCTGTCGTGGACGCCGATCTGGTCGATGCCCAGAAGCTCCTGCCAGATCACGGCCAGATGCCGCTCGATCTCGCCGTCCGGGGCGACGTAGGGGTTCTTAAGGTTCGGCCGGCCGTGGAGCGTCCCCGGGAACCCTCCGGCCGGAAGCGGGGATGGAGCCGTCGGCGCCGGCGGCTCCTCCAGGCCGAGAGCCGCCACCAGCCGGTCGAGGTCGCGCGGCTCGCCCGGGTCGATGCGGAACGCATCCGGACCGAGGGCCGCGAAGCCGCCGCCGGCCGTCACCGCCACCACCCGGGTCCCCGCCTGCCGCAGCCGCGCCGCGATGGACTGACCGAGGCCGGGCTCCTCCACGAGCACCACCCAGGGCGCCGCCTCTCTCCTTCGATCGGACCGATCGATCCAATACCGCCGCCGCTCGAAGGGATAGCCGGGCAGCGAAAGCCGCCGCCGCCGTTCCCGGCCCCAGACCGCTCGCCAGTCGAGGCGGACCCCGGAAAGCCAGAGCTTCGCCACGGTGCCTGAGAGGTGGGCGCGGTCCGGCTGACGCTCATAGGCCCCCGGCAACGACGAGACCGCCACCGGATCGGCCGCTGCTCCCCCGGCCGGGTGCTGCAGGGCGAGCGACGACAGGCTCGCTCCCGGCCCGATCTCCAGCAGCACCCGCCCCGGCTCCCGCCATAGCTCGGCCACCCCGGAGGCGAGCTGCACCGGCCGGCACATCTGCTCCGCCCAGTAGTCCGGATCGGTTGCCTGGGACGCGGTGATCCAGGTCCCGGTCAGATTCGACAGGTACGGGATGCGGGGCGCCGCGAGCGGCACCTGATGCAGCAGCTCCACCAGCGCCGCCGCCGCCGGCTCGAGCAGCGGAGAGTGAAAGGCATGCGTCGTGGCGAGCGGCCGGCTGGCGATCCCTTGTCCGCCGAGCTGCCGCGCGAGCTCCGCGACCGACTCCGGCGTGCCCGCGGCGACGGAGAGCCGCGGTCCGTTGACCGCCGCCACCCACACATCGCCCGCCAGGAGCGGCCGCAGCTCCTCCGGCCCGAGCGGCACGGCGAGCATCGCCCCCGCCGGCAGGGCGTCGATCCGCCGCGCACGCTCCGCCACCAGCCGCAACGCGTCCTCGACGGAGAACACCCCGGCCACGCACGCCGCCACGTACTCGCCCAGGCTGTAGCCGAGCATCGCCTGGGGCTCGACGCCCCACTCCCGCCACAGCCCGGCGAGCGCCAGCTCGACCGCGAAGAGCACCGGCTGCGAGACCGCCGTGCGCGCCAGCCGCTCCGCCGCCGCGCCCGTCCCGGCCGCCGTCCTCCCGAGCATCCGCCGCAGGTCGGGACCGGCCGCCGCCCTCTCCTCGCGGTCCGCCCCCGCGAAGAGCACTCCCAGCGGATCGACTCCGAGGAGCGGCGCAAGCACCGCGGCATGGCGGTCCAACCGCTCGCGGAAGGCCGGCTCGTCGCGATAGAGGCCGGCCGCCATCGCCGGATACTGCTCGCCCAGCCCCGAGAAGAGGAATGCCACCGGCCGGCTCGCGCCGTCCACCGTCCCCGAGAGAAGGCGCCGCGGGTCGCGCTTCGCGAGCGCCTCCCGCGCCTCCCGGCCGTCCCGGCACACCACCGCACGCCGCCAGGCGTGCCCCTTGCGGCCGGTCGCGAGCGTCGCGGCGACGTCCGCCAGATCTTCGTCCGGATGCTCCACGAGGTGCGCCACCAGACGGTCGGTCGCCGCCTCCAGGGCCGCCTCGGTGCGCGCCGACAGCAGGAGCGGCTGCCAAGGACGGGACGGCGCTTGCTCCGAGCGTGCGGGCGCCTCTTCGAGGATGACGTGGACGTTGGTGCCGCCCAGGCCGAACGAGCTCACGCCCGCCCGCCGCGGCCCCTCGCCCGCCGGCCACTCGGCCAGCTCGCGGTTGACGTAGAACGGGCTCGACGCGAAGTCGATCCGCGGGTTGGGCCGCTCGTAGTGCAGGCTCGCCGGGATCTGCCGGTGCTCCAAGGCCAACACGGTTTTCAGCAGGCCGGCGATGCCGGCAGCCGAACCGGTGTGGCCGATATTGGTCTTGACCGAGCCGACGGCGCAGAACCCCTGCCGCGCCGTGCCCGTCCGGAAGGCGCGCGTCAACGCCGCGATCTCGATCGGATCGCCGATCGGCGTGGCGCTGCCGTGCGCCTCGACGTAGCCGATGCTTTCCGGCGACACCCCTGCCGCCCTCTGCGCGGCGACGATGACCTTCGCCTGCCCCTCTTCCGAAGGCGCGGTGAAACCCACTTTGCCGGCCCCGTCGTTGTTGAGCGCCGAGCCGAGAATGACAGCGCGGATCGGGTCGCCGTCAGCCACCGCTCGGGCGAGAGGCTTGAGCACGACCACCCCCACGCCATTGCCGGTGACCGTCCCCTTGGCGCGCGCGTCGAACGCCCGGTTGTGACCGTCCGGCGAGGCGATTCCCCCTTCCTGGTAGACATACCCCTCGCTCTGCGACGACGAGAGGCCCACCCCGCCCGCCACCGCCAGGTCGCACTCGCCGTCGAGCAGGCTCCGCACCGCCAGATGGACCGCCACGAGCGCGGTCGAGCACGCGGTCTGCACGGTCAGCGCCGGCCCTTTGAGGTCGAGCTTGTAGGAGAGGCGGGTGGCGAGGAAATCCTTGTCGTTGCCGAGCGTCATCTCCAAGACGTCGAGCTCCGGATGCCCGACCAGGTTTTTGAGGGCGTAGCTGCTCGTGCCGCCGCCGGCGAAGACACCGATGCGCACCGCCTCGGCCGCCGGGCTGCCCGCTCCGCAACCGGCGCTCTCCAGCGCCTCGGCGGCGCACTCCAGGAGCACCCGCTGCTGCGGGTCCATGATCTGCGCCTCGCGCGGCCCGACGTCGAAAAAGCCGGCATCGAAAAGCTCGGCATCCGCCAGCACTCCCGCGGCGGCGACGTAGCCGGGGCTCCGCCGCAGCTCGCGGCCGACCCCTGCCCGGTCGAGCTCGCCATCGGTGAAGAGCGAGATCGATTCGACCCCGTCACGCAGGTTGCGCCAGAAGGCCGGGAGGTCGGGCGCTCCCGGGAAGCGCCCGGCCATGCCGATGATCGCGACCGCACGTCCTTCCGGCTCCCCGGCGGGCACGGCCGGCGGCCCGAGCTCCACGGCTTCCGCCAGGCCGGGCTGCCGCCGCGCCGCGAGCGCGCGGGCGAGAGCGCCCACGTTGGGGTTGCGGTAGATCTCCAGCAGCGGCACCTCCTCGCCCAGCTGCTTGGCAAGCCGGCTCTGCACCTCGACCAGCAGCAGCGAATGCCCGCCGAGATCGAAGAAGTTGTCGCCGAGCCCGACCTTTTCGACCCCGAGCACCTCCTGGAACACCGCGGCAACCAGGCTCTCCAGGCCGGGCGCGGGCGCCAGTGAAGCTGCAGACTCCTCCGTCGCCTTCTGGACCTCCAGCTCGGACAGGGCGCGCCGGTCCACCTTGCCGTGCCGCGTCAGGGGCAGCCGCTCCAGGCAGACGAAGCGGCTCGGCACCATGTAGGAGGGAAGCCGCGACTCGGCGGCCCGGCGCAGCTCCGCGCTCTGCAAGCCCGCCTCCCCCGCCACATAGGCCACCAGACGCTCGTCGCCTGCGCCGTGGCGCTGGACCAGGACCGCCGCCGCCGCCACCCCCGGACAGCCCAGAAGCGCCGCCTCCACCTCCCCAGGCTCGATGCGGAAACCCCGCACCTTGACCTGCTGATCGATGCGTCCCAGGAATTCCAGGCGGCCGGTCGCGTGGAAGCGGACCCGATCCCCCGTGCGGTAGAGCCGCGCTCCCCGGCCCGCCGCAGCCGGCACGAAATGCTCCGCCGTCAGCTCCGGACGGCCCAGATAACCGCGCGCCAACCCCGGCCCGCCCAACCACAGCTCCCCGGCCGAGCCGGCCGGAACCGCCGTCCCCGAGGCGTCCCGCACCTCCACCGCCACGCCCGGCAAGGGCCGGCCGATCCCGTTGTTCGATCCCTCCTCCGCCTCCTCCCAGGCCGCAAAGATCGCCGCTTCCGTCGGTCCGTAGAGCACCGTCAGCCGCGCTCCCGCAAACGCCTGCCGCATCGACTCCATGAGATCCCGGCCCACCGCTTCGGCGCCGGTGAGCACCCGGCGCAGACGCGGGAACCGGGAGCCCCGCGCCGCGCGCTCCGACACCGCCGCCGTCAGCCGTCGCATCACCGAAGGGACCGCGAACAGCAGCGTCGATCGCTCGAGCTCCGCCAGCAGGAGCGCCATGTCCAACACCGGCCGGTTCTCGATGAGCACCGCCGTGCCGCCGCACCAGAGCGGCGTCAGGAGCTCGAGGAGGAACGCATCGAACGTCGCCGGCGCCAGGACCGGCATCCGATCCCCGGCCGCCAAGCCGAACACCTCCTCCGCCGCCGCCAGGGTGTGCGCCAGGCTGCCGTGCTCCACCATGACCGCTTTCGGCACGCCCGTGCTGCCCGACGTATAGAGCAGATAGGCGAGATCCGCCGCCGCGGGGGCCGGGGGCGGGACCTCCGGACCGGTCTCCCCCTCGTCGTCTACCCAGACGACCGGCCGGGCGACCGGCGTCGATCCCAGCCGCAGCGTCTCCTGGAGCTCGCGCAGCCCGCGCTGCGACACCACGGCCGAGGCGCCGGCCGGCAAGGCGTCCGCGAGGAGCAGCTCAAGGCGCGACGCCGGCTGCCCCGGATCGAGCGGCACCGCGGCCCCCCCTGCCTGCCAGATCCCCAGCAGGCCCACCACCAGATCGAGCGACCGCTCGACCAGGAGCCCCACCCGCGTTTCGGCCCCCACTCCGGCCGCGCGCAGGCGGCGCGCCACCGACCCCGCGCGCCGGGCAAGCTCGCCGTGGGTCAACCGCGCATCCCCCCACTCGAGCGCGAGGGCCGACGGCGTCCGCAACGCATGCAGCGCCAACCGCGCCGGCACGCTCGCCGCCGGGGCCTCCCCCTCCATCCCCCGCCACTCCCAAAGCAACTGGTGGCGCTCCGCGGCGCCGAGCAGCGCCAGCTCCGAGATCCGTTGCTCCGCGCCCGATGCTCGCGATGAGGCGCTGCGCAGCAAGGTCTCCAGCTGACCCACCAGACGCTCGATCGTCGAGCCGTCGAACAGCGCCACGTCATACTCAATAAATCCCGCGAGCCCCGAGAGCCCGAGAGCCGTCTCGGTCAGCGACAGCGTCAGGTCGAACCGCGCGACGCTGCTCTCCAGGGAAAGCGGCTCGACCCGTAGCCCCGGCAGGTCGAGGGGCTCCACAGGCGCGTTCTGGAGAGCGATCATGACCTGAAACAGCGGGGTATGGGCCAGGCTGCGCTCCGGCGCGAGATCCTCGACCAGTTTTTCGAACGGCAGATCCTGATGCGCGTACGCGTCGAGCGCCTCCCGGCGCACCGCCGCCAGGTGATCGGCAAACGACGGATCGCCGGACAGATCGGCGCGCAGCACCAGGGTGTTGACGAAAAAACCGATCAGATCTTCCGTTTCACGCCGCGTGCGGCCCGCAATCGGCGTGCCCAGGCAAAGCTCGGGCACGCCGCTCGTCCGGGCCAGCAGGCTTTGGAAGGCCGCGGTGACCACCATGAAAAGCGTCGCCTGGTGCCGCCGCGCCAGCTCCGCCAGCGCATTCGACAGTGCCCGGTCGAACGCCACCAGCCGCCGCCGGCCGCGCAAGCTCTGCACCAGGGGGCGCGGCCGGTCGGCCGGCAATTCGAGCACCGGTGGGGCCCCGGCCAAATGCTCGCGCCAGTACGCCAGCTCCCGCGCCAAGACCTCGCCGGAGAGCCAGCTCCGCTGCCAGACCGCGAAATCCGCGTATTGCACCGGCAGCTCGGCAAGCGGCGACGCTTCCCCCAGGGAGAACGCGCGATAGAGAGCCGCCACCTCCCGCACCAGCAGTCCCAGAGACCAGCCATCGCTCACGATGTGGTGCAAGGCGAGGAGCATCAAGTGCTCCGTCTTGCCCAGCCGCCAGACCCGTACCCGCAAGAGCGGTCCCCGCGCCAGATCGAACGGCCGGCGCGCCTCCTCCAGGATCCAGCCCGCCGCCGCCGGCCTCTGAAGCTCCGGGCCGAGGGCCGTCAGGTCCACCAGGGCGACCGCCAAGCCGGCCGGCTGCAGGATCACCTGCCGCACTTGCCCCCCTGCCCCGGAAAACACTGTCCGTAGAACCTCGTGCCGGCGCACCACCTCGCCCAACACCCGCGACAGCACCGCGATCGACAGCTCCCCGCTCATGCGCAGCGCGATCGGCATGTTGTAAAGAGAGCCGCCTTCCAACTGGTCGATGAACCACAGACGCTGCTGCGCGAACGACAACGGCAGATCCCCCTCGGGGTGCACCTGCCGGATCGCCGGAGCGGCTGGACCCGCTCCCGACCGGGCCGCCTCCTCCACTCGCAGCGCCAGGCTCGCGGCTGTCGGGTGCTCGAAGATCGCCCGCAGAGGCAAATCCACCCCGAAGGCCGCCCGCACCCGCGAGACCAGTCGGGTGGCCAGAAGAGAGTGCCCACCCAGAGCGAAAAAGTTGTCCTGGACGCTCACGCGCTCCCGCTCCAGAATCTCCTCCCAAATCCCCACCAGCACCTCTTCGACCGGGCCTCGCGGCGGTACATACTCCTGCCGCTCATCCTGAGCCGCGCCAGAGGAAGCGAGAAGGGCCGTCACCGCCCGGCGGTCCACCTTGCCGCTCGGCGTGAGGGGCAGCGCGGTCAGCGCCGCAAACTGCGCCGGTACCATGTACGGCGGCAGTCGCTGCGCCAGGAAGTGCCGCAGCTCCCCCGCCGTGGGCGGACCGCCGCCCTCGCCCGCCACGCAGCCGGCCGCCAGCCGCCGGTCCTCGAGGCCGCCCCTGCCCTCGACCAGCACCACCACCGCCTCGCACACTCCGGGGTATTGCAGCATCACCGCCTCGATCTCGCCGAGCTCGATGCGGTAGCCGCGCAGCTTCACCTGGTGATCGATGCGGCCCAGGTAGTCGAGCCTGCCATCCCCCAGGAAGCGCGCCAGATCTCCGGTGCGGTAGAGCCGGGCCCCGGGATCCGCGCCCGTCGGGTCCGGCACGAACCGCTCCGCGGTCAGATCGGGCCGGTCGAGATAGCCGCGCGCGAGCCCCACCCCGCCGACGTGCAGGTGCCCGGCGGACCCGAGAGGCGTGAGATGGCCTGTCCGGTCCAGGAGGACGACGCGGGTATTGGCGATAGGACGGCCGATGGGAACCGGCCCCGGTCCCCCGTTCACGGACCCCGCGGTCGCGTAGACCGTCGTCTCGGTCGGTCCATAAAGGTTCCAGAAGGAACGCGTGACGGCCGTGAGGTCGGCCGCCAGACCCGGCGCCAGCGCTTCGCCGCCGCTCAGCCCTCGAACCCCCATGAGCCCCTGCTCCCCCTGCCCAAGACTTCCCAGGAGCAACTGCCAGGTGACCGGCGTCACCTGCACGACGTCGACGCCCCAGCGGGCGATCAGGCGCCCCAGGGCCGCGCCGTCGGCGGCCTCCTCGCGGCGGGCAAGAACCACCCGCGCCCCCACCGCGAGCGGCAGGAGGAGATCGACCACCGCCATGTCGAACGAGATCGTGGTGACCGCCAGAACCGTGTCCGCCGCCGTCATCCCGGGCCGCTCCCGAATCGCCGCGAGCAGGTTGACCAGCGCGCCGTGGGTGACGACCACCGCCTTGGGCCGGCCCGTCGAGCCCGAGGTATAGAGCACGTAGGCAGCGTTGTCCGCGACGGCCCGCGGAGGCGGTTCGGCCGCGCTCTCGGTGTTCTCCGGGGTGAGGTCCGCCCACTCGCCATCCAGCACGAGGACCGACAAGGTAGGGGAGGCCGGGACGGCCCCGGCAAGCCGCGTCTCGGTCAGCAGGACGGAAAGCCCGGCGTCGCCGGCCGTCCAGGCCAGCCGCTCGGCCGGGAAGCTCGGATCGAGGGGCACGTAGGCGCCCCCGGCCTTCAGGATACCGAGCAGGCTCACCACCAGGTCGCACGAGCGCTCGAGCAGAACCCCCACCCGCGCTTCCGGCTCGACCCCGGCCCG
>Ga0075436_100000703_pt1 | contig 22119 bp, 21 predicted proteins | sample RhiMethybrSRZTD5_FD_75303 | JGI IMG/M metagenome (GOLD analysis project Ga0075436, IMG submission 75303) | Populus rhizosphere microbial communities from Tennessee, USA - Rhizosphere MetaG P. TD hybrid SRZTD5 | ecosystem: Host-associated > Plants > Roots > Rhizosphere > Soil | place: USA...
AGTCGGCCTGGGAATCATCATTCTGATTGCGCGCAACCGGCAAACGCTCAATGTGGAGCGCGTGGACCTGCTCAAACTCTGATGCCTGAACATCCGATGCTCGCGTACCTGTGGATTGTTCCCCTGCTGCCGCTGCTGGGCTCGGCGATTAACGGGCTTTTTGGCGCGAAGTGGCCGAATAAATACGTCACTGCTACCGCTATCACTTCCACGGGACTTTCGTTTCTCTGTGCGCTCGAAGCCGTCCGCGAATATCTTGATTCGGGGCAAACGCTGTTTCACAAACATTTCTTTGACTGGATCTCAGCCGGGAATTTCACGGCCGGCTTCGATTTGCAAATGGATCAGCTCACCGTGGTCATGCTGATGGTGGTCACTGGCGTCGGCTGGCTCATCCACATTTACGCCACCGGCTACATGGCGCATGAAGGCGGCTATTACCGGTTCTTCTCCTACCTGAATTTGTTCATGTTCTTCATGCTGATTTTGGTGCTGGCCGCGAACTATGTTTTGCTCTTCGTCGGCTGGGAAGGCGTCGGGCTTTCGAGCTACCTGCTCATTGGGTTCTACTTCCTGAGAAAATCCGCGTCCGACGCCGGCAAGAAAGCGTTCATTGTCAACCGCATTGGCGACTTCGGCTTCATGCTCGGAGTGTTTTTGCTCTTCCGCGCATTTGGAACTCTTGATTTCCAAGCGCTCTTCGCTAAAGCAGGAACATGGCAGCCAGACGCGATGGGCCATTTCGGAACTCTGACGATTGCGTGCTTGCTCCTGTTCATGGGAGCGACGGGAAAATCCGCGCAGCTTCCCCTTTACGTTTGGCTCCCGGATGCGATGGAAGGGCCAACACCCGTTAGCGCTTTGATTCACGCCGCGACCATGGTGACCGCCGGCGTCTACGTCGTCGCGCGCTCGCACGTCTTGTTCACGCATTCGGCGACCGCGCTCATCGTTGTCGGAACCGTCGGCTGCGCCACCGCCTTTTTCGCGGCCACCATCGGCCTCGTGCAGACCGACATCAAAAAAGTTCTTGCTTACTCCACCGTCAGCCAGCTCGGCTACATGTTTCTTGCTTGCGGCGTCGGCGCGTTCACCGCGGGAATCTTTCACCTGATGACCCACGCGTTCTTCAAGGCGCTGCTCTTTCTTGCTGCCGGTTCGGTGATTCACGCCATGGGCGGCGAGCAGGAAATGCCGAAAATGGGGGGCCTGGGCAAGAAGATTCGCTGGACGTACTACACAATGCTCACGGCAACGCTGGCCATCGCGGGCATTCCGCCCCTCGCCGGATTCTTCAGCAAAGACTCGATTTTGTTTGAGGCCTTCCGAAGGGAAGGCGGCTGGCATTCGCTTTACGCTTTTGGACTACTCACCGCGCTGCTCACTTCGTTCTATATGTTCCGGCTGATCTTCCTGACGTTCAGCGGAAGGCCGCGCTACGACGAGAAAAAGGTTCACGTCCACGAGTCGCCTTGGAGCATGCTTGGGCCGCTGGTGGTTCTTGCTATCCTCTCGGTGATAGGCGGCTGGCTCGCGCTGCCTACGTTTTACGGCGGATCCGACCACTTTGCGAATTTCCTGGCGCCCGTTTTTGGCGGCGCACAGGAAGCCGCGGACGCCGTCACGGAGGCTGCCGCGCATCAGCTCGAACTGATTCTCGCAGGCGTAGCCTTCGGCACCGCACTGATTGGCATCGCCATCGCCTACTGGCTGTACCTCAAGAATCCGCGCAAGCCGGACGATTTCGCAAAATCGATGAGGCCGGCGTACACCACGCTGCTGAACAAATACTATGTGGATGAATTGTACGCGTTCCTAGTCGTCCGTCCCCTGCTCTGGCTTTCCACCAATGTATTTTGGAAAGCCACCGACGTTGTGGGAATTGATGGCACGATCAATGGCATCGCGCACGGCGCGGCAGCGATTGGTGACGGCGTGCGCCATTCGCAATCCGGAAACACGCGCAGCTATGCCATGTGGGTCGTGGTGGGCGCGATTGTCGTGCTCGCCGTGATTTTCTTCTGGCCCGGCGCCGGCAAAACCGTTTTGGGGTTGGTGCGCTGATGCTCTCCGGCGGACATCTCCTTTCGGTGCTGATTTTCTTCCCTGCCGTCGGCGCGGTCGCTCTGATGATGTTGCGCGGTGACGACCACAAGTTCATTCGCTCCATCGCCATGCTGGTTGCGGCCTTCGAATTTCTTTTTTCCCTGATCCTTTTGAGCAAAGTGCCCATCGGCTCTTCCGGATATCAGCTTGAAGAATTCGCCCGGTGGATTCCCGCCCCGCCGATCCACTACCACCTCGGCGTGGACGGCATCAGCATGTTCCTCGTCATCCTGACGACATTCCTGACGCCCATCTCCGTTTTGGCCTCGTGGAACAGCATCCAGAAACGTGTGAAGGAATTCTTCGTCATGCTGCTGATGCTCGAAGTGGGCGTCGTCGGCGTTTTTCTCTCGCTGGACATGTTCCTTTTCTTTCTCTTCTGGGAACTGATGCTGATTCCCATGGCCTTCCTCATCGGCATTTGGGGACACGAACGCCGCGTCTATGCCGCCGTGAAATTCGTCCTCTACACCATGGCCGGCTCGATCCTGATGCTCGTCGGCATCATCTGGCTTTACAACGCAACCGGCACTTTCGATTTGCCGACGATTCAGCAAACGCTCGCGAACGGCCAGCTCATTCTCGAACCGCGCACCGAGATGTTGCTCTTCCTGGCGTTTTTCGTGGCGTTTGCCATCAAAGTTCCGCTTTTCCCGCTGCACACCTGGCTGCCGGACGCGCACGTGGAAGCTCCCACGGCAGGCTCCGTGATGCTCGCGGGCGTGCTGCTGAAGCTTGGCACTTACGGCATGATGCGCTTTTGCCTGCCTCTGTTCCCGGAGGCTTCGCACCGCGCGGCGCGCTGGGTTGCGGTGCTGGCGATCATCGGAATCATTTACGGCGCGCTGGTTTCGCTGGTGCAGCCGAATCTGAAAAAGCTCGTCGCGTATTCTTCGGTCAGCCACCTGGGCTTTGTGGTGCTGGGCATTTTCGCATTCCACAACATTTCCATGCAGGGTGCGGTGTTCCAAATGCTGGCGCACGGAATTTCCACCGGCGCGCTGTTTTTGCTCGTCGGCATGCTCTACGATCGCCGGCACACGTTTGAAATCAGCGAATTTGGCGGGCTTTCGACGCCGATGCCGAAGCTCGCGGCGTTTTTCCTGTTCGTGGCCCTCTCTTCGCTGGGCTTGCCCATGCTCAACGGATTCGTCGGCGAATTCCTGATTCTGCTGGGAACCTACCAGCGCCACTGGGGCTGGGCCGCGTGGGCCGCGCTCGGCGTGATTCTCTCCGCGTGCTACTTGCTGTGGTCGTACCAGCGCGTGTTCTTCGGCGAAATTACGGTAGAGAAAAACAAAACGCTGCCCGATGCTTCGGGGCGCGAGAAATGGATCCTCGCCACGATGGCGGTCGTCACGCTGTGGATGGGCATCGGTTCGCCGTTCATTACGCGGCGCACCGCGGCCGCCACGCAAACCGTAATGGACCAATTGGAACCCCAACGCGCCTACGAAGCGGCTGCGCCTGCGAACGCGAAGCCCCAGGCAAAAGCCATCTCTGCTAGCACGAAGCCGCAGGCAAAAAATCCTTCGAGCGCTGCTGCAACGATCTCCGTGGAAAGGTTCGGAATCCGCTAAATGTTTCCCCAAGCCATCGACATGCAACGCGTGCTCCCCGAGTTGATCTGGTGCGGCTTCGGCGCGCTGGTGATGCTGCTGCAGCCGTTCGTGCGCAGCCGGCAGTTTTTCACCTTCGTTGCGCTGCTCGGCTCGCTCGCGGGAACCGCTGCGGCATTTACCGCGCTCGTTCACGGCGGGCCGGGCTTTTACGGACTGGTGCAGTCGGATGCATTCAGCTTCTTTTTTCGCTTGCTCGTAGGGAGCGTTTCTTTTCTGGTGATACTCGCGGCCGGGCCGTACCTCGACCGCGAAAAATTGCCCATCGCGGAATTTTATGCGCTGCTGTTTTTCGCCACCGCCGGAATGGGCGTGCTGGCGTCGGCACAAGAATTGCTCACGGGCTTCATCGGCCTGGAGATGAGCTCGATTTCGAGCTACGTCCTCGCGGGGTACCGGCGCGACTCGCTGAAGTCCAGCGAATCGGCGATGAAATATTTCCTGCTTGGCTCGTTCGCGACAGCATTTTTCCTTTACGGAATCGCGCTGGTCTATGGCGCAACGGGCACGACGCAGCTCAGCAAAATGGCCGAAGCGGATGCGGCCGCGAGTGGCACGCTTTTGAAACTGGGCCTAGGGATGATTCTGATCGGCCTCGGCTTCAAAGTGGCCGCAGCACCCTTCCAGGTCTGGACGCCCGATGTTTATGAAGGCGCGCCGACGCCGGTGACCGCGCTTTTTTCGGCCGGACCGAAGGCCGCGGCGTTTGCGTTGCTGCTGCGCATTTTCGCCACGGTTCCCGCAGCAACCCAGTATTGGTTCTGGGCCTTCTGGGTGCTCGCGGCGCTGACGATGTTTGCCGGCAACCTCGGCGCGCTGGTGCAAACGAATATGAAGCGCCTGCTGGCGTACAGTTCGATCGCGCACGCCGGATACATTTTGGTCGCGTTCGCCGCGGTCACCTCCATGGCGCAAGGAGGTTCGGCTGAGGCCGCTCCTGCCTATGCCGCGGTATTGTTTTACCTCCTGAGCTACGCGCTGGTGAAGCTGGGCGCGTTCACCATCGTTTCGCAACTGGGCGGTTTTGGCGAAAAGAACTTGTCGCTTGACGATTACGCCGGACTTTCGCAGCGCCAGCCGTTCGTGGCGGCGATGCTGAGCATTTACATGCTGTCGCTGCTGGGGCTGCCGGTCACCGCGGGCTTCTTCGGCAAATTCTACATTTTCAAAGCGGCGGTGAATTCGCATTTGATTTCGCTGGCCGTGCTGATGGCCATTAACAGCGTGATTGGCGCCTACTACTATTTGCGCGTGATCGTGGTGATGTACATGCGCGAGCCGAGCGCGGAAGCCGCCGCCGTTGAGCCCGTGGCTTTCCCTATTGGCGTGAACGCCGTGCTGCTCATCACCTTTGTGGGCACCATTCTGTTCGGCCTGTATCCGAATCCGGTCATCAACTTCATGCTGCGGCCCAACCTGCTCGGTCATTAGTTTTGCGAGAGCGAGCATCAAGCGGAAGACGCGGATCGATTTTTTACGCTACAAAGTAGTTGTTCCTGCAAATTAGCTTACAGCGTAAGCTAGCTTACAAGTGCCCTGTTGGCTCCGCCTTTCACGAATCAAATCGACTATCAACTTTATTATCAACGGATTAGCTCAACTCCGTAACCACGAGCCGCCGCGGCCCATTCGAATCCGCCGCCGAAAGAAAATGGCCCGGAGGCTCTCGCCTCCGGACCACGAACTTTTGGAGTTGACGAGAATTCCTACACTTTCAGGGCGATCATGGCCAGGGTGAAGAGCACCAGCGTTTCGACGAACACCAGGCCGAGAATCATGGCGGCGCGAATGGCGCCGGCCGCTCCGGGGTTGCGCGCCATGCCTTCGCACGCCGCCGATGCGATGCGACCCTGCGCCAGGCCGCAACCAAACGCGGCAATGGCCATGCCGAACCCGACGGCGATTCCCGACAGGGCCTTGCTGCTTGCTCCCGCCTGATCCTGCGCGAACGCGGCCGGGGCGAACAGAGTTACGACGACAAGCATTGCTAACATCCAGATCCACTGCTTCTTCATTACTGCCTCCTTGTAGCCGCCAGGAGGTGGTTCCCGGACACCGTGCAGCCGGGCTCACACTGGAGCGGCGGAACGAAACCGGAGAAAGATGCCGGGCTAAAGCCCGGCGCTACATTCAAACCTAGTGCTCTTCCGCCGTGGCCAAGCCGAGATAGACGGCGGGAAGAACGGTAAAGACGTAAGCCTGGATGACGGACACGAAAATGTGCAGGCCGATAAAGGCAATAGGAATGGTCGCCGGGAAGATGGCGAGCACGACGCCCAGCACGGGAGACTTGCTCCATCCAAAGCCGGCGCCTCCGGCGAGGAGGCTGAGGAAGATCACATAGATGAGGTCGCTGGCGAACATGTTGGCCCAGAGACGAACCGTGAGAGAGAGGATGCGGGCGGTAGTGCTGACGAGCTCGACGGGAAACAGCAGAATCGCCAGGATCCACGAGCCTATATCCTTGGGGGAGCCCGCAAACGTGAGCAAGTAGTGGCCGAGACCGTGACGGCGCATGCCCTGCCAGTTGAAGTAGAGAAACGTGAGTACCGCACAGCCTAGCGGGACGGTCACATCGCTCGTCGGGGCTTTGAGAAAGCTGCTTGGAAACGCGCCCATAAGATTGCCGAGGAGAACGAACACGGAAATCGCGCCGACGAAGGGGATGAATTTGACGGCGCCGTGGTGGACATTCTCTTCCAGCAAGTCCTTGATGCCAAACCCCAGTGGGTTGGTAAACAGCATTTCGGCCACCTGCTGCATGGCGCCGGGCTTTTCGACGGAAAGGCGCGAACGCAAAATGAGGGCGAGGATGGTCCCGAGGATTACGACGACGATAGCCATCACGACGCGTTCAGGGATGGGCTCTTCCGGCTTGCTTGGCTGAATGTGCAGAGCGGCAAGGAGCGCGGCGGCATAATGCCCGAAGAGATGATTCACGAATTGCGTCAGCCAAGTTGGGTGTTCAGCCATTCATCAGTCCGCCGGGCGGAGGATTTCCCACACACTTGCCACCATGGCCGCCGCTGCTAAGGCGCAAAAACCCAGAATCATGCTGCCAAGGGGAACGTGTAGAAGGATAAAAATAGCATAGACCGCGAGGCCCAGCAACCCGTAGCGGAAGAGCGCTGCGAGGTAGGTGGTCACAGGCACTTTGGGCTTTTCCCGGCCTTTCTGGGCGGTGGCAACAACGACCAAGGCGTCCAGAGAGCGTTTTAGCCAGCGAAAATTGAGCCAGGCGAGGATTGCGCCGATCGCGAGACCTGCGGCCCAAAGGTTGTGGCGGAGAGCCACGGTGATGGCTGCGGCCATAAAGCCGAAAAAAAGGGTGAGCCAGGCGATGCGGCGTTCGGTTTGGGCGCCGGGAATTGAATTGACCACGCTATGCAACCTCGCACCGTAGGAAGACCCTGCCCGGAAGAAAAACGGCGGCAAGCCGCCGCACTCCCAGATGATTTTGCACGACCCTCTGTGAAGCCTACTTGTTTCCGTTGCCAGCGGGCAGGCGGCGCAAAACTTCCCTAACGCCTGCGAAAAATCCCAGCGCGCCCAGGATTAGCGTGAGCCAGGGTCTGGTGTGCAGCCAGCGGTCAAGGAAATAGCCCATGGCGGCACCAACGGCGATGGGGCCTACCAAAGTGAAGGGCAATTCGAGCGCAAGAGCAGGACCGGAGGCAAAATCCTTTGCGCTCTTCTTGACAGGCGTCGAGGATGAATTCTCGTCTGGCTTATCGTCCGAAGGCATATTGAGCGAGCTTGGTGAACGGCTCAGGATACAACCCGGCGGCCAGAGTGACAAATGCAGCCACGCTGAGCGCTACGGCTTGCGCATTGCTTATGACCGGGCGCGGGGCTTCGCCTGGCGCCTTGAGCCAGGCGTGGACCACGATACGGAAGTAGTAGTAAAGCGCGGGGACGATGTAGAGCACCGCGAAAACCGCGAGCACCGGATGATGCGTTTCGATGAGCGAGAGGAAGATGAAGTACTTGCCCATAAAGCCTGCGGTGGGGGGAATGCCGGCGAGCGAAAGCATGAAGATGAGCAGCAGGACGGCCGCGGCGGGGCTGCGCTGGTACAAACCATTTAGATCTTCGAGTTCTTCGCCGATGAGGCCTTTTTGGCGCAGCACGATGACTACGGCGAAAGCTCCGGTGGTCATAAACACATAGGCGAACAGATAAAATGCGATTCCCGTTGCGCCCGCGTTGTTGAGCTGAGTCCCTTCGGCAGAAAAAGCGCCGACGACGCCGAGCAGGATGTATCCGACGTGCGAGATGGAGGAGTATGCGAGAAGCCGCTTTATGTTCGTCTGCGTTAAAGCGGCAAGATTGCCCCAAGTCAAAGAGGCGACGGCGACTCCGGCTACCAAATAGATCCATTCGATCCGTGAAATGGTGAAGACGTAGAGAAAAAGCCGCAAGAGCAAGGCAAAACTGGCCGTTTTGGAAGCCATGCTTACATAGGTAGTGACTGGAGTCGGCGCACCCTCGTAGACGTCGGGAGCCCACTGATGAAACGGAACAGCGGCGACTTTGAAAAAAAGGCCAACGGCCACCAAAACAAAAGCCAGGACAGGAAGGAGTTGCAAGAGCACGGGGTCGAAGGACTGAGCAATGGGCAGAGTTCTCTGCAACGTTTGCCGCATGGCTTCGCCCTGGTCTCCGGGCAAATGGCTCACAGCAACGGCGTGCGCCAAATCTCTCAGCTGTCCCAGTCTTGTCCCAATGTGATCGACATTGGTTGAAGCCGTAAGGCCATACAAGAAAGAGAACCCGTAGGCGAGGATCCCGGAGCTGAAAGCACCGAGCAGGACGTATTTTAGCGAGGCTTCATTCGAACGCTTGTCGCGGCGGAGGAAACCGGTGAGGACGTAGAAGCTGAGGGCCATGGTCTCGAGGCCAAGGAACATAACAATGAGATCGAAGCCGGAAGCCATGAACATCATACCGACGCAGGCAAAGAGCAGCAGCGCGTAGTATTCGCCTTCCTGCTCTTGTTCAATCTCAAGGAATTTCACAGAAAGCAGGATGACCAGCCCGGTGGCGGCAAGAAAAAGAGCGGCAAAGAACAAGAAGAAAGGATCCACGATGACCGACTCGTGAAATCCAAGCAACGAGCCATTCGCGTCCACAGGGATTCGCAGTTTCCAGACTGTATACGCGCTGAAAACCGTGCCCACCAGTGCGAGGCCGGCGTTCAAATACCGTTCTTTAACGCCGAGGGTGAAATCAATCAGAAGAATGCCGAGGCCAAAAAGAGTCAGCTCGATTTCGGGGAGAATAACGGCTCCGTCTCCCCGGAGGTATTCGGCCAGCGCGCTGATGATGGGAATGTGCATAGGCGTTCGGGCGGCTTATTTCGCCTCCGCCGTCACAGCGGGAGTTGGCGCGGGAGGCAATTTTGCGCGTTCTTGCTGATAAAAGCCGGGATTCACCTGCTCGACGATTCTCTGTACGGGCTTTTCAATGAGCGCGAAGAAGGGCTTTGGATAGATACCGATCCAAAAGGCCAGAGCAACGAGCGGGATGAGACAGGCCATTTCGCGCAGATTCAGATCGGGCAAATGCTCGTTCGCGGGATTGGTGACCGATCCGAACATGACGCGCTGGTAGAGCCACAGGAGGTAAGCCGCGCCGAGAATCACGCCGAGCGTGCCCCAGGCCGCCCAGGCTTTGCTGACCTGGAACGCGCCCTGGAGAATGGTGAATTCCCCGATGAAGCCGTTGAGGATGGGCATGCCCAATGAGCTCAGGCTGACGATGAGATAGACCGCGGCAAAATTCGGCATGGGCGTGGCGAGGCCGCCGAACTCGGAAATCAGGCGCGTGTGGCGACGCTCGTAAAGCACACCGACAATCAAGAAGAGCGCGCCGGTGGAAATGCCGTGATTAATCTGCTGAAGGACGCTGCCGGCGAGGCCGTTGGGGTTGAGCGCGAAAATTCCAAGCGTGCAAAATGCGAGGTGACTGACGGAGCTGTAGGCAATGAGTTTCTTCATGTCTTTCTGCATGAGGCAGACAAGCGCACCGTAGACGATGCCGATTAGCGAGAGGACGATGACGATCTTTATGATGGTGGAGCGCATTGGGCCTTCGCCGGGCAAGAGGGGCAAAGAGAAGCGGATGAAGCCGTAGGTGCCCATCTTCAGCAAAACGCCGGCCAGAATGACAGAGCCAGCCGTGGGCGCTTCGGTGTGCGCGTCGGGAAGCCAGGTGTGGAACGGGAACATCGGCACTTTGATGGCGAAGGCGAAGAAGAAGCCCCAGAAGAGCCAGACTTTCAGAGGGTCAGAGAATTTCTGTGCAGCATCGAGCAGAGTGGGAACGTCAAACGTGCGCGTGGCGCCCGCCGCAACCGGCGCGTAGAAATATAGAGCCAGAATGCCCAGCAGCATGACCACCGAGCCTGCCAACGTATAGAGGAAAAATTTGATGGCGGCGTAGAGGCGGCGATCGCTTCCCCAGACGCCGATGAGGAAGTACATGGGAACGAGCATCACTTCCCAAAAAACGTAAAAGAGGAAAAAGTCGAGCGAGACAAAAACGCCAATCATGCCGACCTGCAGGAGCAGAAGCAGGATGTAGTATTCCTTGGTGCGCGTGTGAATGGCGCTCCAGGAAGAGAGGATCGCGATCATGCCGAGGAAGGTGGTGAGCATGACGAGCAGGAGGCTGATGCCGTCGATGCCGAGGTGATAGCGCGCGCCGATGGAAGGAATCCAGGAAACGTTTTCTTCAAAGGAGAACCTGCCAGCGCCGGGATTCCACCAACGAATCAGGGGAATGGAAACGAGAAAGCCGAGCGCGCCGAAAATATTGCCGGCGATCTTGTGCGCCAGCTCCGCTTCGCGCGGAATGAACAGCATGAGAATCGCGCCCAAGAGCGGCGTGAAGAGAACTACGCTCAAGATGTGGTTTGCGAAAAAGTCCATGCTCCGCCTCTCAGCGCGCTCCGCGCAGCACTACATGGAGGTGTTGTTGGCAATAGGCCAGAAGAATCGCCAGCCCCACGAGAATCAACAGCGCGTAACTGGAAAATGTGCCCGTTTGGAGGAAGCGGATGGGGAAGCTGAGGAGTTGCGTCATCTTGGCGCCAAAGTTGAGCAGCCCGTCGATGATCCACTTGTCCCACCACATAGAGAGCGTCGAACCGAAGCGCGCGAGCCAGCCGGTGCCGTCGACGCCGACGCCGTCGATGACCTTCGCGTCGAACTGACCGAGCAGCGTGCCGAGGTCCTTGGTGCGGTTCACAAAGAGGGCGTCGTAGATTTCGTCCACATAATATTTGTGGAAGAGCACACGGTAGAATCCGCCCATTTTTCGGGCGACCAGCTCGGGGGCGAAGCGCTTGGTGCGGTAGAACTCATAGGCAAACCAGATGCCGGCAATTGCAACTGCAATCGACCCAAGCATCAAGAGGATCTCGGTGGCTGACCACGCCTCCACCACTTTGGCGGGCGCCGCGGGCACTCCTATGGTTGACATTACCGGTTCGAGGAACTTTTCGAAGCGGCCGCTCCCGCTCCATCCGCCAATTACGGAGAGCACCGCAAGGATGATCAGCGGGATGGTCATGGTGTAGGGCGACTCGTGAATGTGTTTCTGTGCGTGTTCATCGGCGCGCGAATAACCAGAGATAGTGAGGAACACCAGCCGGAACATGTAGAACGCGGTCATGCCGGCCGTAACAAAGCCCACGATCCACAAAGCAGGGTTCTTGTCAAAGGCCCGCGCCAGAATTTCGTCTTTGCTGAAGAATCCAGCGAGAGGCGGGATGCCCGCAATGGCCAGCGCGGCCACAAAGAAAGTTCTCGCTGTGACCTGAATCTTGTCTCCCAGCCCGCCCATTTTTTGAATGTCCTGCTCGCCGGACATAGCGTGAATGACGCTACCCGCACCGAGGAACAAGAGAGCTTTGAAGAACGCATGCGTCATCAAGTGAAAAATTCCGGCAGCGAAGGCGCCCGCGCCGAGAGCGAGAAACATGTAGCCGAGCTGGCTGATGGTGGAGTAGGCGAGGACTTTCTTGATGTCGTTCTGCACCAGGGCCATGGAGGCGGCAAAAATTGCGGTGACCACGCCGACGACGGCCACGACGTCCATTGCGAAAGGAGAGAGCTGGTAGATGGCGTTCATGCGCACGACCATGTAGACGCCGGCGGTCACCATGGTGGCAGCGTGGATCAAAGCGCTGACGGGCGTGGGGCCTTCCATGGCGTCCGGGAGCCAGACGTATAGCGGAATTTGCGCGGATTTTCCGCAGGCACCGACGAAAAGCAAAAGCGCAATCGTCGTAAAAACCGGCGCGCCAGCGGCCAGAGCATGCGAGCCGAAAGCGGCTTCCAGGGCCTGGCGGATTCCAGAATCTGCCGCGACATTCGTTAGTCCCACGGAAGTGAAGCGAATGGTGCCGAAGGTGACAGCGGTCAGTAAAATCCCGAGAATGAAGCCGGCGTCTCCGATGCGGTTGACGATGAAGGCTTTCTTGCCGGCGTCGGAGGCGGATTTCCTCAGGAAATAAAAACCGATCAGCAGGTAGCTGCACAGGCCCACGCCTTCCCAACCCACGAACATGAGGAGCATGTTGTTCGCGAGGACGAGGGTCAGCATGGAGAACATGAAGAGGTTCATGTAACCGAAGAAGCGGTAGTAGCCGCCTTCGTGGCCCATGTAGCCGATGGAGTAGATGTGAATGAGAAAACCGACGCCGGTGACGACGAGAACCATTACGGAGGAGAGCGGGTCAAGCAGATAGCCCCAGTCGGCGGTGAAGCGAATCAGGTGGCCGGTGCTCAATTGCATTTGGCCCGGAGTAAGCCATTCGAAAAGGATGTGTTGGGCGACGCGATACTCGGGATCGGCGGAGACCAATTGAGTCACCGCGCCGAGTGCGAAGAGGAACGACAGTCCGACGCTGCCGACGCACAGGATACTGACGGCGGCGTTGGGAAGGCGTCGGCCAAGGAAAAGCATTAGCGCCGCGGTTACCAGCGGAAAGAGCGGGATGAGCCACAGATGCTCAAGGAAGTATCCCGAGGGCGTCATGAGGTTGCGCTTCCTTGTGCCTTCATTTCGTTGCGTGCCATTTCGTTGGGCATACGTGCTACCACTTCAGCAAATCCATTTCGTCTTCCAGAACCGTTTCGCGGTTGCGGAAGAAGGCGATGATGATGCCGAGGCCGACAGCCGCTTCCGCCGCGGCGTCCGCGATGATGAAAAGAGCGAAAACCTGGCCCGCGACGTCGCCGTACAGGCGTGAAAAAGCGACGAGGTTGATGTTCACGGCGTTCAGGATGAGTTCGATGGACATCAAAATGACGATGACGTTGCGGCGCGTGACTACGCCGATCACGCCGATGATGAAGAGCGCGAGACCGAGAAACAGATAATGTCCAATCGGAAGCATGGGTTCCTCAGGTCCTCTTCTTTGCCATGACGACTGCGCCGATCATGGATACGAGCAACAAAACGGAAGCGATTTCGAACGGCAACAAATAAGTTTCGAAAAGACTCTTGGCCACAGCTTCAGAATTGAGCGGCAGTTTGTCCACAGGGGCTGGGGCGAGAACGGGCACGCCCTGGCCGGGCATTTTGCCGGTGGACCAGAACATCAGGCCGACCTGTGCCGCCAGCGCGAGCGAGATAACCAGCGCGACCCATTTTTGCCGGGCGAATTGCAATTGGCGCACGGCGACGTCGAGATTCACGAGCATGATCACGAAAACGAACAGCACCATGATGCCGCCGACGTAAAGAATGATTTGCACGATGAAGAGAAATTCCGCACGGAGCTGGAGGAAGATTCCGGCGGTGGCGAGAAGCGCGGTAATCAGAAAGATGGCGCTGTGGACGACGTTGCGGCGCGTGACCGTCAAGATCGCGCTGATGACGGCGATCGCGGCGAACAAGTAAAAGATGACTTGATCAAGCATAGGAATCCGGCGCCGCGCCGCCTGCCTTCTGCGGCTCGCTCTTTTGCTCCGTAGCCAAAATGAAGAGCGCGACAATCAGCGCGATGATGGATGCAGGAATGGTGGTCAGAAGCAACGACCAGCCTGCCAGGTGGAAGTACTGCCCGGCAATCATGGCGATGCCGATCAGCAGGACGTTGATGATGGACAGCGGAATCAGAAAATGCCAGCCGAGGCGCATCAACTGGTCGAACCGGTAGCGCGGGAGAGTGAAGCGCAGCCACATGAAGAAGTAAATGTAGGCGCTCACTTTGAAGACAAACCAGAAGCCGCCGTGAATGCCCTCGTAAAACGGCTTTGCCGCGGCAGCCAATGACGGGTTCACGTATGGCGTCCGCAATAGCACGGGCGCCGCTAGAACTAATGCGACGGCAAAACACAAGCCGGCAACCGCCAGCATGAACAATTGCTGTACGCGCGCGGGCTGTTTGGGCGTGCGAATAAGGCAATAAACTCCAACACTAATCATCAAGAGCGGCGGGAGGAAATCGATGAAACTGAGCCAGGTCGTTTTCGGGAAAGGCCGGAGCCAGCCGCCGAGGAATAAGGTGGTCGCAACGGAGGCAACGACAATCATGTTGGTGTACTCCGCCAAGAAATAGAGCGACCAGCGGAAGCCGCTGAATTCGGTCATGTAGCCGGCTACAAGTTCAGACTCCGCTTCTGGAAGGTCGAACGGCGCGCGGTTCGTTTCCGCAATGGAGGCCACCAGGTACACGAAAAACGCCACAGGCGCGAGCAACCCAAACCAAATGCCCTGATCGTACTGTGCCTGGACAATCGAAGTGATGTTCAGCGTGCCAGCAAAGAGCAGCCCGCACACCATCGCCATACCTGCGGCCGTCTCGTAGCTAACCAGCTGTGCGGAACTGCGAAGGGCGCCGATGAGCGAATAGTGGCTGTTCGAAGCCCAACCGCCGAGCACGATGCCGAAAATTCCCATGGCGCTAACGCCGACGACAAAAAGAATTCCGATGTTGACGTCTTTCGCGATTTGGAAAGCGGGGCCAATCGCAAGGCCGGCTATCGCCAGTAACGCTGCCGCGACAGAAAGGACTGGCGCGAGCCAGAAGACGAGTTTGTCCGCGTCCTCAGGAATAATGTCTTCCTTGATGAGGAGTTTCACGGCATCGGCGATGGGTTGCAACAAGCCGTGGGGACCTACGCGCATTGGCCCGAGGCGCGCCTGCATGTCGGCCATGATCTTGCGCTCCACGAGAACGACATAGCCAACGATAAGCGGAAGAACGCCAACGATGACCAGGCCGCAGACGAGCGGAGCCCAGTATTGCTTCACGAATTCCATCGTGGCTTGCGTAACAGCTTGCATTAGTGACCTGTCACCCCGGCAGTAAGCCCTCGTTCGTGTTCACAACGTTATCGGTCCACTTCACCAAGAACAATGTCGAGCGTTCCAATGATGGCCACTACGTCGGCCACCAAATGTCCCCGCGCCATTTTGTCGAACGCCTGCAAATTCACGAACGACGGCGGACGGATGCGCACACGATACGGCTGTACGGTTCCGTCGCTAATCACGTAATAGCCCAGTTCGCCTTTGGGCGCTTCAATCGAGTGATAGACCTCGCCCGGCGGGGGCTTCAGGACCTTGCCCACTTTGGCCATGATCGGACCGGTGGGAATGTTTTCGATGGCTTGCAGACAAATCAGCCGCGACTGGCGCATCTCTTCCATGCGCACGAGGTAGCGGTCGTAGGTGTCGCCGGTCGTGCCCACAGGAATTTCAAATTTGTATTGGTCGTAGGCGGCATAGGGCATCGCTTTGCGAATATCCCACTTTACGCCGCTGGCGCGAAGCACTGGACCGGTGGCGCCCATAGCGATCGCGTCTTCCGCTTTCAGAATTCCCACGCCCTTGGTGCGGCCCAGCCAGATGCGGTTCTGCGTCAGCAGGTCCTCGTAGTCCTTGATGCGTGGTTCAAAGGCTTTGCAGAAACTCTCGACGTCTTTTTCCAGGGTGTCGTAGGCTTCGTATTGAAGCCCACCGATGCGAAACGCGTGCGTGGTCAGGCGCGCGCCGCAATATTTTTCAAAAATCTTGAGAATCTCTTCGCGTTCGCGGAAGCAGTAGAAGAGCGGAGTGAGTGCACCGATGTCTAGCGCGTGGGTTCCCAGCCACAACAGGTGGCTAGCGATGCGCTGCAGCTCCGTCAGGATCGTGCGAATGACTTTGGCGCGCGGCGGCGCCTCCACCATCAGCAATTTTTCGATCGCTTCGCAGTATCCGAGGCCGTTGCTGACCGCCGCGACGTAGTCCATACGGTCAACATACGGCGCGAACTGCTGGTACGTGCGGTGCTCGGCAATTTTCTCTACGCCGCGGTGCAGATACCCGATCATGCATTCCGAGCCGATGACGCGCTCGCCATCGAGCTTCAGTTTCACGCGCAGCACGCCATGCGTGGACGGATGCTGCGGTCCCATGTTCAGGATGAGTTCGTCCGCGCCAAGCAGCGTTTGCTGCTTATCGCGTGGATCCGTCGTGGTGTCAGTGGCCATGCTCTTTATTGCCCGCTTTCAATACCCATGTTTTCTTTCACCCAACTAGTGTCCTGCTCGATGATGTCGTAGTCCTTGCGCAGCGGATATCCCTGCCACTCATCCGGCAACAGAATGCGCGTCAGATTGGGATGCCCGGCGAAAACAATCCCAAACATGTCGAAGGCTTCGCGCTCCAGCCAATTCGCGGTGGGCCAAACTCCCGCCACACTCGGAACCTGTTCGCCATCTCCGGCACGCGCTTTCACACGCAAGCGTTCATTCTTCGCAAAAGAATAAAGGTTGAGGACGACATCGAAGCGCTTCTCCCGCTTTGGCCAATCCACCGCGGTCAAATCCGAAAGCAGATCGAATTTCTCTTCATCGCGCAAATACTGTGAAACCTCCGCAAGCTTCCCACATTCGACGGTGAGAATGGCCTGCTTGCGATCTTCGATGGCTTCAACAAGGGCCGTTCCAAATTTCGCGCGAACGCGACCGACCAGCTCATTGTTGAGCGGCGTCTGTAACTGCACTGGAGCCTTTGGAGGCACTGGCGCTGCGGGCTTTGGAGGAGTTGCAGCTGGCGGGGCTGCGGCTGCGGGCTTGGCGGGGGGAGTAGCTGCAGGACTGCTCGCGGGCTTATCGCCCGCGGGCACGGGAGAAGGCTGCTGTTCCTTGGGTTCGTCGGCCATAGACCCTGTGCAATGCGGGCTGCGGTCCATTTTCTTTGCTACCAGAACGCGCAAAGATCTACGCGCACCGACCGCATCGAACGAAGACCCTGATTTCAGACTGCAATCGCCCGCGTTTCTAACACACGGCAAAAACCTAGTCAATCACAAGAACATGGAATGCAAATCGAAATCGCTGGGACCAAAATGAGCCTTGCCAATCAAGCCCATTCCAACGCGCCCTTTTTATACAGCCACACGTAACCGATCAGCAGAATTCCGAGGAACACGAACATCGAAACGAGCGCAAACAGACCCATGTGCGCCATCACCCAGCCGCGGTACAAGATGGCCCAGGGAATCAGGAACATCGTCTCCACGTCGAACACCACGAACAGCATGGCGATGATGTAAAAGCGGACAGAGTATCGGCCACGAGAGGTTCCCTCGGAGGGCACTCCGCATTCGTACGGCTTCAGTTTCGCTCCGAACGACGTGGAGGCGGGCCGGATTAACTTGGCAAAGAGCAAAGTCACCGCAGGAAACGCCACCACAAGAGCAGCATAAATCAAAACAGGAAGATATGCTTTGGGCACGGCGCCTCCACGCGGAGCATCCTATCACTAAATTCGATTCTTGGGAGTTGCTTACTTCTCGAAAAGCAGTTCGCCAGCGCGGCTGGTGGCTTTCACTACAGCCTTGATCAGCGTCACGCGGAGCTTGCCTTCTTCGAGTTCGAGGATGCCGTCGATGGTGCAGCCCGCGGGCGTGGTCACCGCGTCCTTTAATAGCGCGGGATGATCGCCCGTCTCGAGGACCACGCTTGCCGCGCCCTTCATGGTTTGCGCGGCCAGCAAAGTCGCCACGTCGCGGGGAAGGCCCACTTTGACACCAGCTTCGGCGAGGGATTCGAGGATGATATAGGCGAACGCGGGACCGCTCGCGGAAAGCCCGGTCACCGCGTCCATGTTCTTCTCGTCCACGACGACGGTGCGTCCCACGGCATTGAACATGGTTCGCGCCATCTCCAGGTGCTCTGCGCTCGCATGCGCGCCTCGACAAATCCCTGTCATACCGCAGCCGACAGTCGAAGGCGTGTTTGGCATAACACGAACTACTGGAACCTTTGCGTTTAGGTGCTGCTCGATGTAGCTCGTCGGGACGGAGGCCGCAACGGAAATCAGCAGCGTCTTTTCATTCAGTTCCGGCGCGATTTCTTGCAATACCTCTGCCACGACTTTGGGTTTGACGCACAACAACACGATGTCCGCACTTTGCACCGCCTTGCGGTTCTCGGTATTCACCGAAACGCCGAGTTCTTTCGTTAGCGCGGCAGCTTTTTCCGCATGGGCCACCGTCGCTGTTACACGTTTCGGCGCGAACAGCTCCTGCTTCAGGTAGGCGCGCAACAAAATGCCGCCGAGCTTGCCCACTCCTAAGACCGCCAGTTTCTTGTCCACTAATTTTTGCGTCATAGTGCAAACATTGTTGACGCGATTCGAGAATCGGTCAACCGAAGATTCGCTTCCCGGGAGGAACTTGGCCGCTAATCGTGGCGGGCGCCGTTGAGAACCTTAACCGCATGGGGCAGAAGATGTGCAACCGCATCGAGGGATTCGGTCGCGCCTTTGGGGCTTCCCGGCAGATTGACGATGAGGGTTTTGCGCCGCACTGCAGCCGTTCCGCACGAGAGGACTGCAGTCGGCGTGTGCTCCAAGCCTTTACGGCGCATCTCCTCGGAGATGCCGGGAACGATCCGGTCGGCAATGGCCTGCGTCGCTTCGGGAGTATTGTCGCGCGGGCCAATGCCCGTTCCGCCGGTGGTGAACAAGACGTCTACTCGCCCGGAATCTGCGAGATCCCGCAACTGCTGGCGAATGCCAGCGGGATCGTCGGAAATCGCCGACTCCATGGTGACTTCCCAGCCCAGCCCGCGACAGGCAGCGACCACAGCCGGACCGGAGCGGTCCTCGCGCTCGCCTTTGGCCACGCTATCGCTGATGGTGAGAACGGCTACGCGCATAAGGAGGGATTCTAGTGCAGACTACTGCGTCGCGACAGGGTCCTGGTCGCGATTGGCTTCGTCCATCAGCCGCATCGCTTCCATCAATAGGCCTGTGGTGTTTTTTGTGGTAGTCGTCCGCTTGGAAGCGTTGGCCGCGTTGAAGTCAATCTCGAAATCTCCCGCAGACCATAACACGACTTTATAAACCGCGTCGTCGCCTTCCACCTTGCCGACCTTGGCGTCGCGGCACTGACCGCCTGCAAAATAAAGTTCGCCCTGGACGCCATTATTGCGCACGATCAGCCGGCAGGATTTTTGCCCCATCTCCAGCGACTGCATCAAGTCGATCATACTCATTTCTTCCAAGCGCCCCTGGATGACGCCAGGGCGGGAAGCGCTTTTCTGGAGCTTCTCAAGGTGCAAGCGGTCGATCACTTTTTTCGCGATGCGCACAAGGTCCTTGACCAGGAAGGGCTTGGTGATGAAATCCTCGACGCCGTCCACTAGCGGCCTCAACCGCTCTTCAATGTCGGAGCGGCTGGCCATGAACAAAAAAGGGATGTGGCGCGTGGAGTCGCGCGCGCGCAGCTTTTCAAAGAGTTGCCTGCCGTCCAACACGGGCATTTTGTAATCGGAAAGAATGACGTCCGGGGGAGAATCCACCACTTTGAGCAAGGCGTCCGCGCCGTCTTTGCAGACCTCGATTTCGCAGAAGGGTTCAAGCCCTTTGAGAATCAAGTCGCGGACTAGCGGATTATCGTCCGCAAGGAGCAGGCGGACCGATTTTGCGCCCGAGGTGGTCATCGCGCGCGTTTCTCCCGAGACGGCTTCCGGTGAAAGTCGCCGCTCTTTCCGCCAGTTTTTTCGACGAGCACAATATCCGTGATTTCCATCCCTTTATCGAGGGCTTTGCACATGTCGTAGACCGTGAGGGCTGCGGCGGCTACGGCGACCAGGGCTTCCATTTCCACACCGGTCTGCGCTGCCGTAGTCACTGCGGATCGCACTTCCACGCCATTTTTGCACAGCCGCGCGGTCACATCAATGTGCGTGAGAGGGAGAGGATGACAAAGAGGTATCCACTCCGCGGTGCGTTTGGCGGCAGCGATTCCCGCTATTCGAGCGACTTCCAGCGGGTCGCCCTTGGGATTCTTAAGTCGGCGAACTGCTTGCACTACGGCGGGCTTCATTTTCACGAAACCCTGGGCGCTGGCCGTTCGGGTGGTCACCGCTTTGGCAGACACGTCGACCATCTGAACTTTGCCCTTAGCGCCGTAATGGGAAAGTTTGGCCATGGCCTTTGATTTGTTTAGGTCTAAACGACATCCTTTCTCAATAACACCGAAACACGCTCCCCGGATGCGATCTTTTCCCGTTCTGCCGGAACGACCAGGAAGCAATTGGCCCCTGCCAACGCCGCAATGTCGCCCGAGCCTTGCCATTTGAGGGCGCTCACTTGCGGCTCTGCGTCGCGCCATTCGATGCGCGCAGGCAAGAAATGGGTCAGGCCGGGCCTTTCATTTAAGGCTTGGGCCAGCCGCGCTTCCACCAACGGCAAAGGATGGGACTCCGCGCCGTTGAGCAAATCAATTGTCGGTGTCACAAACAGCTGAAACGTGACCATGGCAGAGACAGGATTTCCTGGCAACCCAAATACGGGCTTGCCCTTACAGATTGCGAATACTGCTGGCTTCCCCGGTCGAATCGCTACCGCGTCAAAGAAAAACTCCGCGCCGAGCGCCTTCAGCACGCTTTCGACGAGATCGTACTTGCCCATCGAAACGCCGCCGGTGAGCACTAGGGCATCTTCGTTCAATCCCCGCTCGATTTTTTCGCCGAGGTCCTCGACGCGGTCCGCGGCATTACCCAGCACCACTGGCTCTCCGCCAGCAATTCGCACTTGTGCCGCCAGAGATACACTGTTGCTGTTGCGAATCTGAAATGGACCAGGTTGTTCATCAATCAGCACGACCTCATCGCCAGTCGACAAAATTGCTACGCGAGGACGTTTGGCGCATTGCAATTGGGTTGCGCCGACTTGCGCGGCCAGCGCGAGCTCGGCGAATCCTAGACGCATTCCCGGTTTCAGGATGGTTTGTCCGGCGCGCGCCTCGCTCCCTTGCGGAACAATGTTTTGCCCCGCCTGCACGGCTCGTTCGAATCGGACGAGGTCTCCTTCCCGTTGCGTGTGTTCGATCATTACAACGGCGTCGGCACCCACGGGCACCGCCGCACCGGTCATGATCTGCACGCACGCACCGGAAGCCAGCACTTGTGTGACCGTGTCGCCTGCTTTGATTTCGCCCACGCATTTGAGTTGTGCACCAGGCTTGACTTCGCCCGAACGCACCGCGTAACCGTCACGCGTGGACCTGTCAAAAGGCGGATACTCGCGATCGGTTTTGACTTCCTGCGCCAGCACGAGTCCGAGGGCATCCCAGACGCCCACGGTTCCGCTCGCGCGTAGTCCTCGCGTTTTTCCAACTTGTTCGATTACCTTCCGGCGGGCTTCTTCGTAACTCAGCATGAGGCAGCTTTTTCGGCCCCCATCAGAGGCACGCTGGCAATCCTAAGTTCCTTACTTCCTTACCTATATACTTCATCTTTTTTACAGCCACTTCGACAAAAGCGTCCCCGCCGGCACAATCGTGGCGTCGCGCTCCGGTCCCGTGGAAATCATCCCAATTTCCACTTGAAGAAAATCAGAAATGAATCGCAAATAGTCCAGCGCCGCTTTGGGCAGCTTCGCCTGATCCTTTAGGCCGTAGGTAGGGATGTTCCATCCCGGAAGCGTTTTGTATTCCGGCGTCACGCGCTCGTATTCCTCCGCCAGCGCCGGCATTTCTTTCAGCGGCTTCCCTTTGTATTTGTAGCCGACACACACTTGAATTTCGCGCTGGGTGTCAAAAACGTCCAGCTTGGTGATCACCAGCGAATCGATTCCATTGATCATCTTTGCGTAACGCAAGACCTGCAAATCCAGCCAGCCGCAGCGGCGCGGCCGCCCGGTTACCGCGCCAAACTCGTTTCCGCGGTCGCGGACTTCCTTGGCATCCAAGTCGGGCATCTCGGTGGGAAACGGCCCGCCGCCAACGCGGGTGGTGTAGGCTTTTGAGATTCCCAGCACGTTCTTAATTTTTGTCGGCGGAACGCCGACGCCCGTGGCGGCTCCCCCGGAAGTCGCGCTTGAAGAAGTCACGAACGGATACGTTCCGTGGTCAATGTCCAGCATCGTGCCTTGCGCG
>Ga0075436_100000705_pt1 | contig 22105 bp, 20 predicted proteins | sample RhiMethybrSRZTD5_FD_75303 | JGI IMG/M metagenome (GOLD analysis project Ga0075436, IMG submission 75303) | Populus rhizosphere microbial communities from Tennessee, USA - Rhizosphere MetaG P. TD hybrid SRZTD5 | ecosystem: Host-associated > Plants > Roots > Rhizosphere > Soil | place: USA...
GAGATCGTCATCGAGTGCAGCTTTCTGTCATGGAAGAATCGATGGCTGATCGAGGTCACGGGCGAGCGAGGCTCGATCGAGATGAACGGTCTGACGAAGTGGGGGACGAGCGAGCTGATCATCCGCCGCCGACGGTTTCCGAGCGGTCCGCCCGACGAAGCGCTCGAGGTCGTGGGCGGGCCAGACCCGACGTGGGGTACCGAGCTCGAGCACTTCGAGTCGGAAGTCGCCGCCGGCCGGACGTCGGGGGACAATGACGTGTGGATCACTCGCACCGTGATGCATGCGGCAGACGCCGCGCGGGAGTGAACCGCGTCGGGATGGCGCCGACCGCGTTCCTGGGACTCTCGCACCTCGGGGTGATCTCGAGCATCGGCTGGGCATCCCTCGGCGAGTCGGTAATGGCGGTGGACCTCGACCCGTCACCGGTGGCACGGCTGCAGGCGGGGGAGCTTCCTGTCCTCGAACCCTCGCTGGAGGAGCTGTTCGCGGCGACGTGCGGCCGGATGACGTTCGGGACGGATCCTGGCCTCATCCGTGATGCGAGCCTCGTCATCGTCGCGCGCGACGTGCCGACCGACGCCGATAATGCCAGCGATCTGTCTGCGGTGACTGCTCTGATCGACGCAGCGATCCCGCACCTGCGCGACGGTGTGACGCTCGTTGTGATGAGCCAGGTGCCGCCCGGGTTCATGCGACGCCTTGGCGAGCTCGTTCGCATGCGGCGGCCCCAGCTGCGCTTCGACCTTTATTACTGGATCGAGACGCTGATCTTTGGCAACGCGGTGGAGCGCTTTCTCAAGCCCGAGCGCATCATGCTGGGCTGCGCCGAGCCGGCGGCGCCGCTGCCGCCGGCTCTCGAGGCCGGCGTCGGTCGCTTCCAGGCGCCGGTGTTCCGCATGCGGTACGAGAGCGCCGAGCTCACGAAGACGGCCATCAACCTCTATCTGTGCGCGGCCGTGACGTATGCGAACACGCTGTCGGATCTCTGCGAGGCCATCGGGGCCGACTGGTCCGAGATGACCCCAGCGCTTCGGCTCGATCGCCGGATCGGCCCCGCCGCGTACATCCGGCCCGGCCTCGGCATCGCCGGCGGAAACCTCGAGCGCGACCTCGTAACGCTTCGGGATCTCTGCCGCTCCCACGGCGTCGATTCCACGTTTATCGACGCGATGATCAACTACAATGACCGGCGTTATCAGTGGGTACAGCGCAAGCTCGATATCCACGTGTTCTCCGTGGTCTCGCGGCCGGTGCTCGCCGTGTGGGGACTGGCCTACAAGCGCAACACCCGATCGACCAAGAACTCGATGGCGCTACGCGTGATCAATGACCTCGGTCGCCGCTTCGAGGTGCGTGCCTGGGACCCCGCGGTGGGTGCCGGCGACGTCGACCTGCCGGCCAAGGTCGTCGGCGACGCGGCGCAGGCGCTGGACGGCGCCGACGCGCTGCTGATCCTGACCGACTGGCCCGAGTTCGGCGCGCCACCGGCGGACGCGCTGCGCAGGATGCGCCGCCGTGTGATCATCGACGGAGTCGGGATCGTCGATCGGCAGCGCATCGATCTGCGCGACATCACGCTCGTCAGCATGGGCCTCGGCGACTGATGGGCGCGTGCGCGGTGTTCCTCGACCGTGACGGCGTGCTCGTCGAAACATTCGTGCGGGACAACCGCGCGTTCGCCGCCACGACACTCGACGATTTTCGCCTGGTCGAGAACGCCGCAGCCGAAGTCGAGCGGCTCCGCGACGCGGGACTTGTGCCGATCGTCGTAACGAATCAGCCGGACGTCGCGCGCGGGCTCATCGCGCCGGCCACGCTGGCCGCGATGCACGAGCGTCTGGCGGCCGAAGTGCCGGTGCTCGATATCTTCGTCTGCACGCATGACTCGAGCGCCGGCTGCGCTTGCCGCAAGCCCAAGCCCGGCATGCTCGAGGCCGCCGCCGCGAAGTGGAACATCGATCTGCAGCGGTCGTTCATGGTGGGCGATCGGACGAGCGACGTCGAGGCCGGTCGGGCCGCCGGCTGCCGGACCATCCTGATCGAGCGACCTTATAGCGGCGCTGCGGTTCCCGACGCGCGCGTCGACACTCTTGCCGACGCCGTCGGCGTCATTCTGGGCTGGAGCGTGTGACACGGACTCCCATGCGTGAAGTGAACCTGCTCGGTCAGTACCCGCGCGTAAACCGCAACATCGAGTCGCGCGAAGCCGCGGTCCCGAGCCAGCGGGCGACGGCGCGGCGGTTTGGACGCGAGTACTTCGACGGCGACCGGGGCCAGGGGTATGGTGGTTACCGCTACGACGGCCGATGGATTCCGATCGCCGAGGGTATGCGCGACTTCTACGGGCTCAAGGCGGGGAATCGGATTCTCGACGTGGGCTGCGCCAAGGGATTTCTGCTGCACGACTTTCGCCGCGTCGTGCCCGGGATCTTGGTGGCCGGTCTCGATATTTCCTCCTACGCGATCGAGCACGCGGTGGACGACGTCCGACCGTTCTGTGCGGTGGGCACCGCAGATGCGTTGCCGTACCCCGACGAAGCATTCGACCTCGTGGTCTCGATCAACACCGTTCATAACCTCGAGCGGGACCGCTGTCGAGCTGCGCTGCACGAGATCGAACGCGTGAGCCGCGGCTTCAAATACGTCCAGGTCGATTCGTATCGCACGGACAAGGAGCGTCAAAAGTTCGAACGCTGGCAGCTGACCGCGTTGACGCATTTCGATCCCGAGGGCTGGCGCCGGCTGTTCCGCGAGGCAGGCTATAGTGGTGATTATTTTTGGACCATCACGGAGTGAGCCGATGACATGTCAGGTGCTATACTCGGCGCGCCCGCAATCCGAGACCACGCTGCGATGACAACGCCGTCACGAGACCCCGAACGCAGGAGTGCCATGCGGCGACTTCGTGATTCGAGAGCTGTCCTCGCGTACCGCATGATGCGCATCCGCCGGGCGGAGGAGACGCTGGCGGAGCGGTACCGCGAGCAGGAGATGCGCACGCCGACCCACTTCTCGATCGGCCAGGAGGCCGTCGCCGTCGGCGTGTGTGCCGCGCTCAATCGTGATGACGTCGTGTACAGCGGTCATCGCTGTCACGCCCATTACCTGGCGAAGGGCGGCGACCTCCCCGCAATGGTCGCCGAGCTCTATGGCAAGGAGACGGGGTGCGCGCGCGGGCGTGGCGGCTCGGTTCATCTGAACGACCCGGCGGCCGGCGTCATCGCATCGTCCGCGATCCTCGGACAGACGATGGCGGTCGCGGTCGGATCGGCGCTGGCGTTCAAGCTCGACGGCTCCGAGCGCGTCGCCGTGACGTTCTTCGGCGACGGGACGGTCGAGGAAGGCATCTTCCACGAGAGCGTCAACTTCGCGGCCGTGAAGGGGCTGCCGGTGATCTTCGTCTGCGAAAACAACGGCTACTCCACGCATACGCCGCTTCCGGTGCGCCAGCCCGACCACGTGTCGATTCACGCGCGCGCGGCGTCGTACGGCATCGCGTCGACACGCGTCGATGGCAATGATGTCTTCGCGGTCCATGAGGCGGCTCGCGAGGCGGTCGGCCGGGCCCGGCGAGGACATGGGCCATGTCTCCTCGAATGCATGACGTATCGGTGGCGTGAGCACGTCGGCCCACTCTGGGATTACGACAAGGGCTATCGCACCCGCGAAGAGGTGGAGTCGTGGATCGCCCTGTGTCCCATCAAACGCGCGACAGACCAGTTGGTCGCCGATGGCGTGTGGACACGAGACGACGTGAGCGCGCTCGAGACTGAGCTCGCTGCCGAAGTCGAGCAGGCGATCGCCCTGGCCAAGGCGGCGCCGTTCCCACCGACGGCCGAACTGACGGTCGGCACGTATTGATCGCCGCGCGGTCATCGCGGCGCGCGGTTTCGTTCCAACCGAGCGATCGCCACGAGCGTAACGACGTGAGAGGGCCGGCGCGGTGAGCGCGGATCGCGTCATCCTGCTGGGCGCGACCGGCTTCATCGGGCGTGCCGTCCACGGTGAGCTTCAGCGCGGCGGCGTCGAGGTGATCCCGCACGGCGCCAAGACGCTCGATCTCATGCAGCCGGACGCTGTGGCGCGCGAGCTCGGCCGTATCGCCGGCTCCAACACCACGCTGGTGTTGGCCTCGGCCCTGACGCCGGACAAGGGACAAACGTTGGCGACGTTCCACGCCAACCTCGCGATGGCCGCCAACGTCGCCCAGGCGCTGGAGCGACACCCGGTCGGTCGGTGCGTGTTCCTCAGCACCGACTCCGTCTATGGCTTCGAGGTCGACCCCGTCGACGAGGCCACCCCGACGGCACCCGCGGCATACTATGCGCTCGCGAAATACACAGCCGAGCACATCCTGAAGTTCGCGACCGCGTCGCGAGGCATCCCGCTGCTGGCGATTCGTCTCGCGGGGAGCTTCGGTCCCGAGGATCCCCACACCAGCTACGGTCCGAGCGCGTTTGCGCGATCGCTGGCGAAGGACCGCACGATTCGCGTGTTCGGGGCGGGGGAGGAGCGCCGCGACCACCTGTACGCGCGTGACGCCGCGCGGCTCGTCGCCGCGCTGACGCAGACGTCCGAGACCGGCGTGATCAACGTCGCGACGGGTACCAGTCGTTCGTTTGCCGAGGTGGTCGAGGTGATCAGGCACCTCGTGCCCTACGACTTCGAGACCGTCTCGGTCGCGCGAAAGGGCTCGATCGCCCATCGTCATTTCACGACGGCGCGGCTGCAGGCCGCCGTGCCCGGCTTCCGCTTCACACCGTTCGACGACGCGATTCGCGCGACGCTCGAAGCGTTCGGAGCGATCTGAGCACGTATGAAGACCGCGGTCATCCTCGGCGTGACGAGCGACATCGGTCGCGAGCTCGCAATCCGGTTCGTCGCCGACGGCTGGGCCGTGGTCGGTACCTATCGTGATCGGGCGCATCTGAGCGGACTGCCGACGGCGTGCCGGGTGTTCGAGTGTGACGTCGAATCGCGCCGCAGCATCACCGAGTTCGCCGACGCGTGCGCGCGCGACGCCATCGCCTGGGACGCCGTCGTCGTGGCCGTCGGCACCGAGGAGCCGATCGGGCCGTTTTGGGAGTGCGACGAGGACGAGTGGGAGCGAGGGATCGCCGTCAATGCGCTCGCTCCGTTGCGCATTCTGCGGAAGCTCTATCCGCTTCGACATGCGAGCGCACAGCCGTCCGTGATCTTCTTCTCCGGCGCCGGTACGAACAGCGCTGCCCCTGCATACTCGGCCTACTGCGCCTCGAAGATCTTCCTGATCAAGATGTGCGAGCTCCTCGATGCCGAGTCCGCCGACACGAGCTTCGTGATCATCGGGCCGGGAATCGTGCGCACGAAGATTCACGAGCAGACGCTCCGGGCGCCCGACCGGAGCGGGGCGAACTATCGGAAGGTGGTTGATTTTCTCCGTTCGCCCCAGCCCGGGACCAGTCACGACGACATCTATGCGTGCGTTCAATGGTGCATCGAGGCCGGGAAGGCGGCGGTCGGCGGACGCAACATCTCGTTGGTCTACGACGTCTGGCATGGCGGTGACAAGCTTGCCGCAGCGCTCGGCCGCGACCCGAATCTCTACAAGCTGCGTCGGTTTGGTAACGACCTCGTGCTCGGGGGAGGCGCATGAAGCTGTCTGACGTGGTGGCTCAGTTCCTCGCCGAACAGGGTATCCGGCACGTCTTCGCGATTTCCGGCGGCGCATCGCTGCATCTCATCCATTCGATCGCGGAAACGGCCGGGACGAGCTTCGTCTGTCCGCAGCACGAGCAGGCCGGCGCCATGGCCGCCGATGGCTACGCGCGTGTGTCCGGCGGACTCGGCTGCGCCGTGGCGACGAGCGGGCCGGGGGCCACGAATCTGCTCACCGGGATCTGCAGCTCCTACTACGATTCCGTGCCCGTGCTCTATCTGACCGGCCAGGTCGCGACATTTCGGGCCAAGGGCGATACCGGCGTCCGTCAGATGGGCTTTCAAGAGACCGACACGATCGACATCTGTCGGACGATCACGAAGTCGGCGGTGCTCGTCACGGATCCGTACCGCATCCGCTACGAGCTGCAACGCGCGGTGGCCACCGCAACGACGGGCCGACCGGGTCCGGTTGTGGTCGACATTCCCGATGACCTGCAGCGTCTCGATATCGACCCGAGCAGGCTCGTGCCGGACCTCGGCGCGGCGGATGTCGTCGAGCCGCCGGTCAGCGAAGCCGCGCTCGACGACTGCATCGCCGCGGTGCGCGCCGCCAAGCGGCCGGTGATCGTGTACGGGTGGGGCGTCCACCTGGCCAAGGCGGAGGCCGAAGCCTGTGAGCTCGCCCAACGGCTCGGCGTACCGGTCGCGCTCACCTGGGCCGCGCGCGATCTCATGGCGCACGACGATCCGTTGGCCATCGGCGGATTCGGAACGCACGGCGTGCGATTCGCCAACTACGCCGTCCAGAACGCCGACCTCGTCATTTCAGTCGGCTCGCGGCTCGACACGAAGGCGACGGGGAGCCCTCCGTCGACCTTCGCCCGTGAGGCGCGCATCATCATGGTCGACGTCGATCCCACGGAGATCAACAAGTTCACGCGCCTCGGAGTGAAATTGCACCTCGGTGTGATCGCCGATGCGCGGTCATTCCTTCGCGGACTCATCGACCGTGCCCGCCACGAGCGATTCCCCGACTTTGCGCCGTGGCTCGAGCGGATCGTGGACTGGAAGCGACGGTACCCCGCCTGCGTGCCCGACTACGCGAAGGACACCAACGTCAATCCGTACTGGCTCGTCAGCCGACTCTCGCGTGCGCTCCACGAGGACGAGATCATCTTCTCGGACACCGGCTGTGCGCTCGCGTGGATGATGCAGGGATTCGAATTCAAGCGCCGACAACGCTTCTTTCATGCGTTCAACAACACGCCGATGGGATACAGCCTGCCTGGGGCCATCGGCGCGAGCTTCGCGCGCCCGGGCCGTCGAATCATTTGCATCGCGGGAGACGGCAGCCTCCAGATGAACATTCAGGAGCTGATTACCGTCATTCGGCACCGACTGCCGATCAAGATCTTCCTGTTCAACAATCACGGCCACAGCATGGTGCAGCAAACGCAAGAGATGTGGCTCGAGTCGAAGTACTACGCGACGTCAATCGAGGGCGGCCTCGCCTTTCCGGATTTCGTCGCCGTCGCCAGGGCTTATGGGTTTCCGGCCACGACGGTCAGCCGGAACGCCGAAATTGAGAGCAAACTCACTGAGGCGCTCGAGTCGAACGGTCCCTACTTCGTCGATATCGACATCGATCCTGCACACCGCGTCGTGCCGCAGGTGAAGTTCGGACGACCGAATGAAGATGCCGACCCGCTCCTCGGCCGTGACGAGTTTCTGCGAAACATGATCGTTTCGCCACTCCCCGTGTCGCTTCAGGAGCGATAAGTTGCGCTGATGTCATCAATCGATCTTCTGTTCGAGGCCATCGTTGAAGATCCGCGGCTGCACGCGCCAACGTCGGCCGTGTACCGCGTGCTGAAGGCGTTCGCGCGTGCGCAGATCGAGGCGCTGTTCTCGAGTCCCGAACGGGTCACTCGCGACTTCTGGCAGTTCGGCCGGCTGTCGCTTCCCTACACGTCCATGGGCGCCGTGACCTCGCTCGACCTGTTCGGGCTGGACGAGCTCATCATCTTCGCGTTCTATCATCGGAATCGCGCCCGTTACCGGCGTGCCCTCGATATCGGCGCAAATCTCGGTCTGCACTCGATGATCATGGGACGTTGCGGGTTCGAGGTGAAGGCCTTCGAGCCCGATCCCTGGCATTACGATTTGCTGAAAGCCAACCTTGCCGCGAACAACGTCGGCAACGTCGACGCCATGGCGGAGGCTGTCTCGACCACGGACGGGAAGGCGGAATTCGTGCGCGTGCTCGGCAACACGACAGGCAGTCACCTGGCCGGATCGAAGAGCTCGTACGGTGAGCGCGAACACTTCCCAGTCAGCACCGCTGCCGTTGGGCCACTCCTCGAGTGGGCCGACTTTGCCAAGATCGATGCAGAAGGCCACGAGCGGGATCTCTTGCTGACGACGACGACCGAGACGTTCGCTCACCTCGACGTGATCGTCGAGATCGGAAATGCGACGAACGCTGAGGCCGTCTTCACGCATTACCGAGCGCTCGACGTAGGAATGTTCGCGCAGAAGATCGGATGGCAACCGGCGCGTCGGTTGTCCGACATCCCGACGTCGCACCGCGACGGTAGCCTCTTCCTGAGCACCAAGGCAGAGATGCCATGGTAGGCCGCGATTGAACGGCTCCGTATCGCGTCTGATTGCTCCGCAGTCCGCTCGCGTCCGCCGCCGCGCAGCTCCGGACGAGGGCACCTCGTCATGATCCGACGGTCACCAACCCCCGTGGGCCACGAGCCGTCGACGACGCTGGTGAACACCTGGGTTGTCAGCAGGGGCCGTCTCGCGGTGGCCGTCAGCGCCTCGCTCGTCATTGTATTTCTCGCGATCGTCGCGTTTCTCCGCGGATTCAAGCCCGAAGCCGCCGGGTTCCATCAAAGCGGGTCGGCGCTCCTGCTCTACCACGTCTTCCGGCTCGCACTCGCGGTGTACACGACGATCGTCTGCTACTCGGCGGGCTATTGGGTTCTCGAGCTGCTTCGTCGAGATGGCCGAGACGATTTCCGCAACCGCCGATCGACGTTCATCATGTGTTTCTTCCTCGGGGCATCTTTGTACGGAATCATCTTCAGCGTGCTGGGGCTTTTCGGGATGATCAGCCTGAGCAGCAGTCTGACGTTGACCGTCCCGATATTGGCGCTGTCCTATCGCCCTCTGGGATCGCTCTGCCCCGAACGATTCGAGGACATCACGCGTCCTCTCACTCATGACACGCACTCCACGCCGCTATTCGCCTCCATCGCTGCCGCCGGGGCGCTGACCTTCGCACTGCTGTTTCTTGTCACGAGGATCGTGTTCATTCCCGCGCCGGACGGCAACGTCTGGGAGCACTACCTCCACTACTATCGCGCGGTCCTCGCGAGCGGATCGACGGCACCGAACGAAGTGTGGCATCACTTCTACAACTCGAAAGGCGGCGGTCTCGTTTTTCTGGTCAATGTATTGAGCGATTTCTTCGGCGTCCAGCTGGTGAGCGGCTGCTTCGTGTTCGTCGCCGGCCTGATCATCCTCGACCTGCTGCTGACGTACTGTCAGAGTGCGACCTGGGCGTTCTTCGGCGTGGCTGTGTTCTTCAGTTACCTGTACGGAGACGTGGCGGATGGCGCCATGTTCAGGGTCCATGGCGTTCTGTTGGGTTACGCGAGCTTCCTGCTGTGGGGGAGTATGCGGCTTCAGGAGGCGAACGCACGTCAGGGCTCGCTGCTGCTGGCTGCGCTCGTCATCTCGCTGGCCTATCTAGGTTTTTATTTGCCCGTTGCGACAGCACTGTTTCCGCTCGGCTTCGTGTTGGTCATCGTTGCGAGCGGCAAGCTTCGTGACCGGCGCCTCCTGACATCGTTTGTCATCATGACGGGTGCGCTGGTCACAGGAACCGCCGTTGATGTCGTGACGAACTGGATGATGACCGGGCTTCCGGAGTTGACGCCCATCCGTTGGCTCTGGGCGATCGCGGATCGGGGTAAGGTCGAGACGGTGTTTGGGACTGGAGGGATCGACTTCTTCCTAGCCGTCAACAACGATCTCATGGGTTCACTTCCTTGGCTGGAGCGGATCGACAACACTATTCGGCGCCCCTTGTCCGGCGTGATGATGGACAGCACCTTCGTGGCGGCCGCGGCATTAGTCGCTGTCGTGTTGGTGCGCCATCGTCGCGACGAACGTCTGAGAATCGCGCTGAAGTTCTTAGGGCAGGTCGCCGCGTTCATCGCGCCACTCGCGCTGTTTGTCATCGTGATTCCGTCGCCAAGCGTCTATCGCATGGGTATGATCTCGCTCGTCTTTACGGTCCTCGCGATTGTCGTCACCTGGAAGAGCTTCGTCGATGTGTCCGTCGGTCGCCTCGCGTTCCCGCTGGTGACGGTGGACGAAGGTGGCGAGAAAATCGGTCAGCGCTCCATCCGACTGTGGCACGTGGCGACCATCGCAATCGTCGTGTGGGGGATCGCGTCCACAGTCCCGCGCGCAGAAAAGAACTTGAAACACGAGTGGCCGATTATCGGCGCATATGCGATGGGAGCGACATCGTTGGAGGCGACACTGCGCGCCATGGAGTCACGCTACCAGTCGCCGCCTGGCACGAGTGTTGCGGCCATGTTGGAATTTCAGAAGACGGCAGCCGGTACGGGGAGGGTCCTCAGCCTCGTGTACGATCCCGGATATGCGTATTTGCTTCCGGCCGGAGGCATCGTCTCCGAGCCGACATATGCGCTGATACGGAATCGGGCGGAGATCTTCGCCAAAACTGCAGACGGCGTCGCTGGTTACCTGCGCGAGCGGAATATCTCACATTTAGCGCTGAGTCTCCGGCGGCCATTGTTCTCGACGATTGCGTTTACAGCCCTGTTCGATCCAGACGAGATGCGAAAGCACTTCAGTGTCGTGTATGAGGACGGTGACTTCTTCATTCTCACGTGGCGGAGCCCGCAGGGAGACCAGCCGGCTGATCGCCTGATCCAACTCTTCGAACTGAAGCGCACGGGAGCACTCCACTATCCATTCAGTCGTCACTTCGCCGCACAGATGTTGACAGGCAATCACGTGCTGATGAATCACGCCGACTTTGAGACGATTCGCGACATGTTCGGGCGGCGGCTCGAGACGGTGTTGCGCACGGATGTCCTCCCGTCCGTGTCAGTCAAAGGCGGGAAAGATCTTCTCCTTCGTGCATGGGAGGCTGGACGTGACGAGATGCGTCAAGCAAATCCTGCAGTCGGCGTTTCCGAACGGCAGGTCCAGGAGCGCTTGTTGAGGCGATTCCTGGAGACGGTCTATGACCGGTATGTCGAGGAGATCGGGCTGCAGCTTGCGACCCTCGCAGCGGAGTGCGACGAACGGGTACCGTTCGCAATGAGCTATCCGAGCGACGCAGCCTGTGGCTCGCCGGATCCGATGATCCGTCAGCTGCTGCGGGCGAGGTGGGGTCAGGATGCCGAGCGTGATCGCAAGCGCGAGGCTTCGTTCCGCGCGCTCAGGAGATGAAACAGTCAGCCAATGAAGGCCGAGCGGTCCGCGGCGCGGCACACCCGTTGTGGGCCCAGGATTCCGTGATCCCGCCTGCAGTCGTGCTCGCGATTCTCACCGTCGGCGACGGTTACGCTTTGCAGTTGCGCGACGACGTTCCGACGATCGCGTCACCCGGTCGCTGGGCGTTGTTCGGCGGAAGCCTCGGCGATGGGGAAGCGCCAGCGCTGGGCATCCGGCGCGAGATTCTGGAGGAGCTCGGCCTCGACGTGACTGACTGGCGTCATCTCTGGACAGTCCGCTACTATGACGTCTTCTGGAACGCGACGGTACGGCATACGATCTTTGCGGCGGATGTCACATCGGCCTGGACGGGCCATGTCCTGCGCGAAGGTCAGATGGCCGACGTGTTTCCCATCGATGCGCTGCCGGAGCCGATGGATCCGATCGTGTGCGCGTTGCTGGAGCGTTATCACTATCAGATTCGGCGATGACCTCAGACGTGAGGACAGGATGATAGGCATGCGAAAGCTGAAGTACTGGGAAGCGATCAGCGAAGCGACCGTGCAATGCATGGAAGAGGACCCGAGCATCTTCCTTACCGGTATCGGTGTCGACGATTTCAAGGGCATCTTCGGTACGACGCTGGAGGCGACTCGCCGCTTCGGGAGCAAGCGCGTGTTCGACATCCCGAACGGTGAAAATGCCATGGCCGGCATCGCCATCGGCGCGGCGGCCGTCGGCAAGCGCCCGCTGGTGGTGCACCCGCGGAACGACTTCATGTTCCTTGCAATGGATCAGATCTTCAATCTTGCCGCGAAGTGGCGATACATGTTTGGGAGCAAGAGCGGTGTCCCCGTCGTCTTCCGGGGCATCGTGGGGCGTGGATGGGGACAGGGCGCCACGCACTCGCAAAGTCTGCAGGCCGTCTTCGCGCACTTCCCTGGCCTCTACGTCGCCACTCCGGCGAGCCCGGCGGACGCGAAGGGCCTGCTGGTCAGCGCCCTGCGGGGTGACGGTCCCGTCATTCTTCTGGAAAACCGCGCGCTGTACGAGCACGAGGGCGAAGTACCCGAGGAACCCGTCGCCATCCCATTCGGCAAGGGCCGCATCGTGCGGTCCGGGCGAGATATCACCATCGTCGGCGTGTCGCTCATGGCCTACGAGGCCGAGCGCGCTGCCACGATTCTCGCCGAGCACGGTGTCGACGCGGAGGTGATCGACCCGCGCAGCGTCCGACCGCTCGACACCGCGCTGATCCTCAAGTCGCTCGAGAAGACCGGGCGCCTCGTCGTCGCCGACACGACCTGGGCCTTCTGTGGTATCGCGGCCGAGGTGGCCGCGATCGCCGCCGAACAGGGCTGGCAATATCTGCGCGCCCCGGTTCGACGCGTGACGCCGCCAGACTGCCCCGCACCGGTGTCGCGACCGCTCGAAGATGCGTTTCACCCCGGCCCCATCGCGATCGCTGAGGCGTGTCTTAGCCTCTTCGACGCCCCGACCGCTCCGTCTCGGCGCGTCGCCGATGTCCACGCCGACTTCCAGGGCCCATACTGAAACGTGGGTTCGAATCCGGGCGGCGTCGTATTTCGCGTCTTTCAACACTGCTCGAACATACGCGGTCACGGGACACGAACCTCGCAGAACAGGACGTCTTCGCGCTACTGAGATGGCCGGCGATCACGGGGGAAACTGTCTCCACTGCCCGCGCCCGATGCGCTTAAGGACATAGGCCATAAGCTGAGCTCGGCTCCCGACCTTGAAATGGCGATAGAGACCCGTTACGTATTCGTGCGTCGTGGTGTGGGTCAGGCCGAGACGATCAGCGACCTGCTTCTCGCTGCCCCCCTCTAACAGATAGGCGAGCGTCTGCCGTAGCCGCGCTGAGAGCTTTAGAGGACTCGGCTCCGTCGCGCTGACCAGCGCTCGGCCGATCAACGGGCCGAGTTCCGCGTGGAAGAAATTCAGCAGCCGTTGTTCCCGCGCTGAGAAGTCCCGCTCACCTAGTGCCCGGTACACGGTGATCACGCTGAACGCGCCGTCGTCAGAGGTCTGGTAGACGGACGTGAGTTGATGGTCGATCTTGCCGGGTCGGCGATATTCGTTGAAGACGACCGAACGGTACCACTCGGTGTCCGAGACGAGTTGCCGTCTGCTTCGCGTGACGAGTCGACCAGCGACATTCGGCAAGGCGCGCCAAATCGGATTGCCGGCGGGCGTCAACTCGCGCCGATACGCGACGAACAGACCACGCGTGCGCGCGTCGAAGCCCGCTTCGAAGGCCGAGATGGCCTCCGGGCTGGAGAGCGGTCGGACCCAGCGCCCTTCACCTCCTGCCGCCGGGGCCCCCGTCAGCCGGTACACGCCCTCGAGCATCCGCGAATGCCATAGGACGGGGTCGCTTCCGAGGTCACGGCATTCCCCGATCAGCCGGTACGCATCGCGCACGTCCTGGACCCTTAATAGGTTCGACTTGGCCATCGCCCCCGTCCCTCTATTCAGGGGGATTGCTCGAGATCCTAGCTCGGGCTATTGATCCGCGCAATGCAGGAGCTTGGGGCACGAACGAGCACCACGAGCACCCGGTAATAGCGACCGAGGTGGAGGCCGGCGAGGACCACAGCAAGGAGGGCTCAGCGATGAAACGATATCTCGTTTCGGCAAGTCTCGCCCTGATGTTCTGTGCGTCAGCAGACGCCGCAACAGAGATTCTCTCGGCGACCTTTCCGGTGCCAAATTTCAGCTGTGATGGACAAGCGCGCACCGCGCCGATCGGGCCTGCTCCGTCAACACTGACGGTGATTGGCGTGGAAGTGGTCCTGGGCGTCGATATTCATTCCGCCACGTACCCGAACTACACCTATGTCAAAGATCCGGCAGGAAACACGATGCTGGTGGGCGGTCAGTTGGAACTTCATCCTCGGGCCTTCTTTCCGGCCGGCACGGGATATGGGATGAGCACCGGCGAAAGCGGACAAATGGTTGTGTCCTGTCTTGGTGGCGGTCAGATGGGCGCGGCCGCCACGATGTATTACACGGTGCCGTAAGTAGGTGTACCACGGGTTAGCGATGCCTAGAGCTCGGGCTATTGATCAGTGCAATGCAGGAGCGTCGGTCACGAAGGAGCACCATGAGCACCCGGTAACAGCGACCGACGTGGAGGCCGCCGAGGACCACAGCAAGGAGGGTTTCGCCATGAAACCGTATCTCGTTGCGGCAAGTCTCATGCTGATGTTTTCTACGTCAGCACGCGCGGCAACAGAGATTCTCTCAGCGACCTTTCCAGTGCCAAATTTCAGCTGTGCTGGACAAGAGCGCAGTATGCCGATCGGTCCTGCTCCGTCGACACTGACGGTGATTGGCGTGGAAGTGGTCCTGGGGGTCGAGATCAATTCCTCTGCAGGCCAGTGGGACTACGGCGGAATCGGCACGGTGACGCCCCCGACAATCGCCTCGGCGAGCACGTATCCGAACTACACCTATCTGAAAAATCCGGCAGGGAACACGATGCTGGTCGGGGGTCAGCTCGAACTTCATCCCCGCGTCTTCTTTCCGAGCGGCACTGGCTACGGGCTGAGCGCCGGACAAACCGCACAGCTGATCGTGAACTGCGCTGGTGGCGGGCAGATGGGTGCTGCCGCGACGATTTATTACACGGTGCCGTAAGCGGCTTTCAAAGCCTAACCGAACGCGACCGCGCCCTAACCGCTGGACCGGGCGAGACTCAGCGACGATTTTGAGCGCGCGCTGCGTTACAGCGAGTAGCCCGCGGTGCGGGCGTCTTCGTAGAACATCCTCACGGTTTCGAGTGAATACTCGTCGAGGTTCTTTCCGACGAGCCCGAGCTTCTTCAAGATGTCAGCGGTCACCGTGATGATGTGGCAGCCGATCTCGTCGGCCTGGAAGATGTTGAGCAACTCGCGGGGGCTCGCCCAGATCAGCTCGACGTGCGGACGCGACACCAGGCGATCGACAGCGGCCTCCATGAGACGAACCGGGTCGCGCCCGGTGTCCGCCACGCGACCCGCGAACACCGACACGTAGCCCGGCACACCATCGGCGAAGCAGCGGCTGATGCCTTCGACCTGATCGAGCGTCAACACGGCCGTCATATTGACTTTGACGCCGGCGTCGCTCAGGCGACGCACGAGATTCTGGGCCGACTCCCCGCGTGTGTTCGTGATCGGGATTTTCACGTAGACATTGGAACCCCAACCGGCGATCGCGCGGGCCTGACGCTCCATCTCATCGAAGTCATCCGAGAAGACCTCGAAGGAGACGGGGCGCGTCGTGATGGATCGCAGAACCTCGTCGGCGAATTTCGCGTAGTCCACGACGCCCGCCTTGCGCATCAGCGTCGGGTTCGTCGTGAATCCTTTGATCAACGGATTCTGGGCGAGTGCGAGCATCTCGTTCCGGTCAGCGCCGTCGGCAAAGATCTTGACGCGCAGATCAGCGAGCGTCCGCATGCCTCGACGTCCGCGCCGAGCGCGGAGCGCTCAGCGTACAGACTCCCACTTCATCGGCGTGGCCTGAAGGTCGGGATGCGCCACGAGCAGATGCCATACGACCGCCTGAAAGGCCTCAGTGTGCGCCGTCACGAGCGCAGCGTCGACGGTCGGAATGACGACGCATGCGTCGGCGACGCGTCCCGTGAAGCCGCCGTCGCGGCCGACGACACCGCAGATCGCCGCGCCGACAGACCGCGTGTACTCGAGCGCTCGCACGAGACTCACGCTGATCCGGCGCTCGACATCGCCTCCGCCCACGGAGAACACGAGAACGGCGTCCGTCGGCGCGAGGCGACTGGTCCGCAGCCAGTTCGCGAATGCGCTGTCCCAGCCGTCGTCGTTGATGCGTGCGGTCAACTCCGACACGTTGTCGACGGGCGTATACGCCTCGATTCCCGCGATCTTTCGGAAGTCGTTGACCGCGTGTGAGGCGTGTCCCGCGCCGCCGCCTACGCCAATCACGAAGAGGCGTCCACGTCGCTCACGCAGAGCGACGAGGAGTCGTACGACTTTGTCGATGGCGACGGGATCGAGGGCGCGCGCAACGGCGGCCGTTTGTTCGAGGTAGCGTTCGGTGAAAGATTTCGTCACTGTGGCAGACGGCCCGTGACGGGAGCGCGTTCACGAAGCACTCGAGGATTCTACTGACACACGCGGCCGGTGTCTACTGCGTTTGTATACGATATAGGTCTGCCCGGGGTACTCCGTGAGCACCGTGACCTGCTCGAAATACCGGGCGAGCAACGACTCCACCAGTGCAACACACGACCCACACGTGTCCCGATACCCATCGACGGATGCTGGAGCGATCACGGCGTAATCCGCGTCGTCGCTGAGCCACCCTCGAATCTCGGGTTCACCCCAGAGACCGCTTTTGGTGCGGACTCGATCGTCGGTTGTCGAGGATAAGGTATTGAAGCCGAAGTTCTGGCGTAAATATGGCGTCAGGCCCGCGGCGTAGAGCGCCTGTGTCGCCCCGAGATTGAAGACTCGCGCGTCGGCCGGGATGGTTCTGCTCAGCTCTTGCGCCAGGGCGGCGAAGGCGCGCGTCGGCGGATGCTCCCACGAGACCGCGCGTGGCAGTGCGGGGGGCGGCGATGCCAGCGGTGCCCAGAGGAACAGGGCCGCGAGCGTGAGGAAGACCGCCCGTCGATACATCGGTGTCGAGCAGTAGTGCTCGATCAACGTCGAAAACCCGAATCCGAGAACGATCGCGGCGAGAATGCCGAACGACGCGACGTACCCGACCGAGCCGGTCCAGGATCCGCGTGATCCGAGCAGATGCATCACCGACAGGTACATCGCGACGACAACCGTCACATTGACCGCTCGATTCGAGAAGAATGCGCTGAGGCTTCGCCCGCGGATGGCGACAGCCACGGCCGATGCCCCGAGCGCCAGAGCGGCGAGAATCCACGGCTTGTACCAGCGGAGGAGTACCAGCAGCGCTCCCATGGGGGTGTTGTCGGGATCGTACCGAAGCGGCGTCATCATGCGCGTCGGGCTCTGATAGCCGTAGGACCGGACGGACGCGCTGAGCAAAGGAACATACGCAAGCAGCTTGAGATGTCGCTGGTCGTAGAGAAAGAATGCCAGCGGCGGCACGATGGCGGCCGCCACGATCGCCAGTCTGTCGGCCCTGCTCTTCTCCTTCCACAGCAGATACAGCATGGCGAGCGGAATCAGCGGCATCATCAGCGTTCGCGTGAAGAACAGGCACGAGCACGCCAGCATCGCTAGGACACGCTTGTGCCGAAGGTCCGTCGCAAAGACCACGTACAGCGCGGTCACGAGAAAGAACGACGTGAGCGTGTGGTACGACGTGTGCGCAAAGAATCCGATGAGCGCACCATCGGTGACCACGAAGAGCAGCGTCAGGATCCCGCACAGGCGGCCACCGATCCGGGTCGCGAAGAGCATCAGTAGCAGCAGGCAGAGCGTGCCCAGAGCCGCAGACATCACCCGAGCCGCGAGGATGCTTCGATCGAACAGAAGCTGTGAAAGCCCGAAGAAGTAAAACGGCAAGGGCGCGCGAAACCCCGGAAGCTCGTCCTGGAACAGGCTGATCTGCCCGGTGATCGCCAGCCGTCCGAGGAACACGTGCACGGTCTCGTCGGGATCCGGCACCATCGCGCACGCGAAGAAGCAGCTCTGCACGAACGAGGCGACGAGACAAGCGGCTATGAGCCAGCGGGGGACTACCGGCCGGGGCATTGGAAGGCAGCCTAGCACAGGCGTTTTTTGTTATGCTTCACGGGTCGGCTGTTCAAGAATTGAACATCGTGGCGAACAACCACCAGCCCGGACGCGAGCTCGAGATCCTCACGGCCATCGGCGAGCAGCGGCCGCTGACTCAGCGGGCCCTTGCCGAGCGTGTGGGCGTCGCCCTCGGCCTCACCAACCTCTACCTCAAGCGCCTCGCCAAGAAGGGCTACGTCAAGATCGCAGACTTTCGACACAAGCCCGCAGCGGGAAAGAGGCTCCGCTACATCCTCACCGCGCGCGGCCTCGCCGAGAAGACCCGGCTGACGTACGAGCACGCCGCCTACGCACTGCGGCTCTACGCTCGCGCCCGGCAGACGCTGCGGGAGTCGCTGAGCCTGGTGCCCCAGCGCGGGCTCAAGCGCATCGCGCTCTACGGCACCGGTGAGGCGGCCGAGCTCGCATACCTGACGCTCAAGGAGTCGGGACTCGAGCCGGTCGGCGTCTTCGACGCGCACGCCGACGGTCAGTTTCTCGGGATGACCGTGCAGTCGGTCGCCGATCTCGACGAGGCGACGTTCGATGCGATCGTGATCGCGACGTTCGATGCGCCGGACACCCAGGTCGCGGCGCTCGAGCGGCGCGACATCCCGCGCTCGAAGATCCTCACGCTGAGGCGCATGACGGCGAACCGCAACGGAGATCGCGGATGAGGCGATCCACCGATTTCCACCGTCTCGGCTGGCTGTTGCGAACCTACCTCGCGCCGCATTGGCGCGGCGTGCTCGTACTCTTGGCGACGACCGCGCTGGCGACCGTGCTGGCCGCGCTGTTTCCGATGCTGATGGCGCCGATCCTCGACCTGGCACTCGGCAATCCCGCGACCGTCGGCGCGCCGGTGTCGACGGGCCAGCTCTCGCTCAAGAACCTCGGCGGCGCGGTGCTGCACTGGCTCGGCATCGGCTCAGGCGACGATCGCTTCCGCGCGATCGTCGTCCTGTGTCTCGCCTACGTCGCCGTCGGCGTGCTGAAGGGGGCGCTCGATTTCGGCAACTACCTGCTCGCCCTCTGGATCCGCGTGCGGGCGGCCGCCGCGATGCAGACCGATCTGTTCCGACACCTGCTCGGGCTGTCGATGAGCTTCTTCACCCGGCACCGCACCGGCGATCTCGTCTCGCGCTTCGATCGCGACACCCACGTCGCCACGGCGGGGCTCGAGACGCTCGTCGGCACGTTCGTGACCGCGCCGATCTTGATCGCGTTCTATGGCTATCTCATGGTGCGGACGAGTCCGCGGCTGGTCGCCGCGGCGGGCGTAGCGGTCATCCTGCACTACGCGGTCACGCGCTGCGTGCGCGGACCCGTGCGTCGGCTGGTGGCGGGTCAGCTCTCGGCGTTCGGCGAGCTCGCGGCCCGCGTCCAGGAGTCGATCCTCTCGATCCGGGTCGTGAAATCGTTCAGCGCAGAGGCATCCGAGGTGACGAGCCTCGTGCGGACGTTGACCAACGTGGTCAGGGTCAACATGAAATTCGGCATCTACAAGCACGCCGAGGAGCCGGCGCGCACGGCCGTCAACTACCTGGCCGAGGCCGGCATCCTCGCGCTCGCGGCGTGGGAGCTGCTGGCCGGACGCCTGGCCGCGTCCACGTTCTTCCTCTTCCTCTACATCGGCCGCGCGGTCATGACGCAGCTCGGCCTGCTCGGCAGCGCCTATTCGCAGCTGCAGACGGCGCTCGCGGCAACGGGCCGGGTGACTGAGCTGTTCGACGAGATTCCGGCCGTGAAGGATGGGCCCGAGCCGATCAGCGAGTTTCGCGACCGGATCGTGCTGCACGACGTCAGCTTCGATTACGGCGCCGAGCGCGTGCTCGGCCGCGTGAATCTCGAGATCCGCAAGCGCGAGGTCGTGGCGCTGGTGGGGCCGAGCGGTGCGGGCAAGTCGACGCTCGCCGATCTGATCCTACGTTTCTACGACCCGACCACCGGCACGATCACCGTCGACGCGCGCGATCTGCGCCAGCTGCGGCAGCAGGAATACCGGCGGCTGTTCGGTGTCGTCTCGCAGGAAGCGTTGCTGTTCAACGCGAGCATCCGCGACAACATTGCGTACGGGCGTGATGGCCTCTCCGATGACGCGGTGATGGCGGCCGCGCGCGTCGCCAACGCCCACGACTTCATCATGCAGCTGCCGGACGGCTACGCGACCACGGTCGGCGATCGCGGCATCCGGCTGTCGGGCGGGCAGCGGCAGCGCGTGGCCATCGCGCGCGCGATCGTCGGGAATCCGCCGATCCTCATTCTGGACGAGGCGACCAGCTCACTGGACAGTGAATCCGAGCGCCTGGTCCAGCAGGCGATCGAGCGTGTCATTCAGGGCGCGACGTCGATCGTGATTGCGCACCGGCTCTCGACGGTGCTGCACGCCGACAAGATCGTCGTCGTCAATGCCGGTGTCGTAGAAGCGGTCGGACGACATGCCGAGCTGCTCGGCGTGAACGAGACGTATTCGAGGCTTTATCGACTTCAATTCGCCGAGGAGGCAACGGTTTGAACTGGCGGGACAGCTCGGTCCTCGTCACCGGCGGCACCGGTTCGTTCGGCCACAAGTTCGTCGAGCTGATGCTCACGAAATATCATCCGAGGCGGCTCGTCATCTTCAGTCGCGACGAGCTGAAGCAGTCGGAAATGATGGAGCGCTTCAGCGACCCGTCGCTCCGCTTTTTCGTCGGCGACGTGCGCGACCGCGACCGCCTCGAGCGCGCGATGCACGACGTCGACGTCGTGTTTCACGCCGCTGCGCTCAAGCAGATTCCGTCGTGCGAATACAACCCGTTCGAAGCGATCCTCACCAACGTGATGGGAACGAAGAACGTCATCGACGCCGCCGTGGACCAGAAGGTGAAGCGCGTGATGTTCATCAGTACCGACAAGGCGGTGAACCCGATCAATCTCTACGGCGCGACGAAGCTGTGTGCGGAGAAGCTCGCGGTGCAGGGCAACGTCTACGGCCACGGACGCGGAACGCGGCTCAGCGTGGTTCGCTACGGCAACGTCATCGGCAGCCGGGGCAGCGTGATCCCGCTGTTCGCAGCGCAACGCAGCAGCGGCCGTGTCACTGTGACGGATCCGGCCATGACGCGGTTCTGGATTCAGCTGGAGCGCGGCGTGGAATTCGCGATCGAATGCGCGACTCTCATGCAAGGTGGGGAGATCTTCGTGCCTAAGATCCGCACCATGCGCATTATGGATCTCGTCCGCGCGGTGGCGCCGGACTGCGAGGTCGAGTACATCGGCATCCGGCCGGGCGAGAAGCTGCACGAGATTCTCATCTCCGAGGACGAGAGCCGACAGGCGCTGGAGTTCGACGACAAGTTCGTCATCGAGCCGCTGTATCCATCGTGGACTGCTGCGACGACCTGGGAAGGCGGCAAGCGCCCGCCAGCCGGCTTCCGCTACACCAGCGAAGCAGAGGACAACAAGTTGTCGCTCGATGAGATGAGAGCCCTCGCCGATGGGTGAGCCGCTCGCAATCGAGGGCGGCCGGCCCGTGCGTAGCCGACTGCTGCCTTACGGGCGGCAGACGATCGACGACGCCGACGTGGCCGCCGTCGTCGCGACACTGCGCTCGGACTGGCTCACGACGGGGCCGGCGGTCGCCGAGCTCGAGCGGCGCTTTGCCGATCTCGTCTCGGCGCGCTACGCCGTCGCCGTCAGCTCGGGCACGGCGGCGCTGCATGCCGCGGCGTTTGCGGCACGCATCGGTCCCGGCGACGAAGCGATCACCACGCCGCTCACGTTCGTGGCGACCTCCAACGCCGTGCTGTATCAGGGCGGCCGGCCCGTCTTCGCCGACATCGATCCCAGGCGGCTGACCATCGCGCCGGCGTCGATCGAGCCGCTGCTGACGAGTCGGACGAAAGCGATCATGCCCGTGCATTACGCCGGCCAGCCGTGCGATCTCGACTCGATCCATGCGATCGCGCGGGCGCGCGGGCTGCGCGTCATCGAGGACGCCGCGCATGCGCTCGGCGCGGAGTACCACGGCCGGCGCGTCGGCGCGCTCAGCGACCTGACGATCTTCAGCTTCCATCCGGTGAAGCACGTCACCAGCGGCGAGGGCGGCGTGGTGACGACGAACGACGCCGACCTGGCCGAGCGCCTCCGGCGTTTCCGCAATCACGGCCTCGCCGCCGATGCGGCAGCGCGCAACGCGGCCGGTGCGCTGTATTCGGAGATGATCGACCTCGGCTTCAACTACCGCATCA
>Ga0075436_100000709_pt1 | contig 22091 bp, 22 predicted proteins | sample RhiMethybrSRZTD5_FD_75303 | JGI IMG/M metagenome (GOLD analysis project Ga0075436, IMG submission 75303) | Populus rhizosphere microbial communities from Tennessee, USA - Rhizosphere MetaG P. TD hybrid SRZTD5 | ecosystem: Host-associated > Plants > Roots > Rhizosphere > Soil | place: USA...
GTCTTCTGAGAAGTTGGTTGCCAGCATGGTGTTGTTGTTGAATGGCGAACCTTGCATAGATGCGCCATATGGCCAGTAGCTTGAGATCGAGACGTTGCCCTGGGCGTCAATAATGGCTGACCCGCTCTCGAATCCTCCGGCGGCGGTGCGGAACTGCATGTAGTTGTAGCCGTGGCCTTGAAACGTACCCAGCGTCACCGTCGTCTGCGCGACTGCAGTGATCAGCGCGGGCGTGGCATGATCGGATCCGCTCTTCTGTGCCTCTATCAGCATCGCGTAGCCAGGAATCTCATAGGCGGCCAGCAAATTTCCCGTGGGATCATTCAGGGCGTAGCTGCCGTCTGAATTGAGCGTGTACGGCACCGTACCGGCGTCCCCATTCGTGACGTTGGTGTAGCTGATGGTTTTTGCCGTTGTATCAATGGTGATGTTCATGAAGTCGCCGACTGAAGCTGTTCCATGGTACGAGCGGGAGGCCGGCATGGGCCCGGGCACCGTCGGTGCCTGGTTCCCCGTCGAGCAACCCAGGGTCAAAAACAACGCCATGAACGTAAGGGCGCGTAAGCGCATGTTGATCTCCTTCTCGCAAGGAGATCGGCTTGTCGGTTTTCCGCTTGAGGAAAACGACAATCTGGCCTGAGGATAACCGCAATCAAAGGGTCATTCGACGGCGTGACTTTTGTAGGATCGGCACTGGCCAGATTCTTATCGCCGAACTGAAATTTGCCAATACCCTTCTTACAGGCTCTTGTCGCCAAGTTTCTCGAAAAACAGGCAGATCGATTCAATCCCGCGGTAAAAGTTCGGGATGTGGAATTTTTCGTTGGGCGCGTGGAGATTGTCGTCTGGCAGGCCGAAGCCCATCATCACCGACGGAATCTTCAGGACATCTTGAAAATCAGTGACGATTGGAATAGATCCTCCCGAACGGATGAATACCGTGTCTTTGTGAAAGACCTCATGCAAGGCTTCTGTCGCCGCCTTGATGAACGCGTTATTCGTACCTACCACACAGGCAGGGCCTTTGCTCCAGACCTTCACCTTCGTCTCGATCCCCTTCGGCGTGAGCTTCTTTACATAGGTTTCATAGCGCTTGAGAATGTCATCGGGATCCTGGTTTGGCACCAGCCGCATTGAAACCTTAGCGAACCCCCGTGCCGGAATCACAGTCTTGGCCCCAGGCGCAGTAAAGCCACCCGGCATTCCGTGTACTTCAAGCGTTGGACGAGCCCAGGTTCGGTAAAGCACTGAATACCCTGGTTCACCAGTCAGTTTCTTCGATCCCACTTCGGTTTTCCGGTAATGCTCTTCGCTGAATGGCAGTCGCTTCCAGGCTTTCAGTTCAGCAGCGCTGGGAGCTTTCACGTTCTTGTAGAACCCGGGAATGAGGACCTTGCCCTTGGCATCTTTGAGTTTGCTGATGATCTCTATCAGTGCGAAGAACGGATTCGGGGCCGCGCCGCCGTACATTCCAGAGTGCAAATCGGTCTTCGGACCAACCGCTTCAATCTCCGTGTAAACCAAGCCGCGCAGGCCGACACACAATGTGGGGAGATCTGGCGCGAAAAGTTCGGTGTCGCAGACCAGCGCGAAATCCGCCTTGAGCTTCGATTTTTGCTTGCGGACATATTCCGCAATCGATTCGCCGCCGACTTCTTCTTCGCCCTCGATGATGAACTTCACATTGATCGGTAACTTACCGTTGTGGCCTTTCATGAGCGCTTCGATGGCTTTGATTTCCATCCACAACTGGCCTTTGTCGTCGACCGCGCCGCGAGCATAAATGTTGTTGTTGCGCTCGGCCGGCTCGAACGGGGGCGAAATCCACTCGTCCAGCGGATCAGGCGGCTGCACGTCATAGTGCGCATAGCAAAGCGCAGTGGGCTTGCCAGGAGCATGGAGCCAGTCGGCGTAGATCAGCGGATGACCTTTGCCGCTGATGACCTCGACGTTCTCCATTCCAATTCGCCGCAATTCGCTGGCCACGTAATCAGCCGCGCGTTGTACGTCGGATTTGTGCTCGGGCGCAGTGCTGACGCTCGGAATGCGCAGCAGGTCTTTCAATTCGTTAAGAAAACGTTGCTGATTATTGCGGACGTAGGAAATAGCGGGAGAGGCCATGGCTGGTGTTCCTCGGAGTAACGATCAGAAAACGTCTCAGTATAGCGGAAAGGGGGAACTCGATTCGGTGCGAGATCTGGAACGGCGTAGAAAATCGGCGTACAAATAATCATGGCTATCCCCGCCGAAATCCTCGGCAAGAAATATATTTCGCTTGCCACCTACCGCAAGAATGGCACCGCTGTTCGTACTCCGATCTGGTTTGCTGAGAGTGATAGCAAGCTGGTGTTCATGACGCGAAACGATTCCTGGAAGTACAAGCGCATCCGCAACAATCCTCGAGTCAATGTTGCCCCTTGCAACATGAAAGGCAAGATCACCGGGCCTGACTTCGCTGGCAACGCTCGGGTGCTTCTGCCCAATGAATGGCAAAGAGCAAAGCAGGCAATCAATCGCAAGTACTGGCTCGCGCGATTACCGTTCTGGAGCAAGAAAAACGAGTACCTGGAAATCGATCTCGCAGGCTGACATACCGCAACTCGCTCGGCCGCGACACATTCATCTGTGATCGTGATCACACTTTGGCACGATCCCATTCGCTACGATTTTTAATGAGTTCTAATTTGCGGCTCTTTACCGATGGCTGTTAACATCCTTGTTTCCCATAAAGTTCAGCTGTCGGCAGGCCATATTTCATAATGGAGGCGAAATGGCTATCAAAGTAGGTATCAATGGATTCGGACGCATCGGGCGCAACGTTCTGCGGGCTTCGCTCAACGATCCCAATCTGGAGTTTGTCGCGGTCAACGACTTGACGGATCCCAAAACGCTGGCGCACCTGCTCAAGTACGACTCGGTGCTGGGCAATTTGAAGAACAAAGTGAGCGCCAGCGGCGATTCCATTCAAGTAGACGGAAAAACCATTCGCGTGTTCAAAGAGAAGGACCCAGCGGCCCTGCCGTGGGAGAGCGTTGGCGCGCAAGTGGTGATCGAGTCTACCGGGCGCTTCACCGACGCCAACGAAGCAAAAAAACATCTGCGCGGCCCGGTGAAGAAAGTCATCATCTCCGCGCCGGCAAAGAACGAAGACTTCACGGTGGTTCTCGGCGTGAATCAGGATAAATACGATCCCGCCAAGCACCACATTATTTCGAATGCCTCCTGCACCACCAATTGCCTGGCGCCGATCGTCAAAGTGATTAATGACAATTTCAAGATCGTCAGCGGCACCATGACGACCATTCACTCCTATACCAACGATCAGGTCATTCTCGACTTTCCCCACAAAGACTTGCGGCGCGCGCGCGCAGCGGCGCTGTCCATGATTCCTACGACCACCGGCGCGGCAAAGGCTCTGAAGCTGGTCATTCCGGAAATGGCAGGGAAGCTGGACGGATTCGCCATTCGCGTGCCCACGCCGAATGTTTCGGTGGTCGATCTGGTGGCGCAGGTCGAGAAGAAGGCCGCGAAAGATGAAGTTAACGCCGCAATGAAGAAAGCTTCCGAGAGCGGGCCGTTGAAGGGCATTCTCGGCTACGAAGAAAACGAGCTGGTGTCTTCAGATTTTAAGGGCGACGAACGTTCCTCAATTCTGGATGCGCCCTCGACCCTCACGATTGGCAACCTGGTCAAAGTCGTTTCCTGGTATGACAATGAGTGGGGATATTCATGCCGGGTGCGTGATCTAATCAACTTTTTCGGAAGTAAGGGGCTCTGAGAACCAGCTGCGAGCTATGAGCAGCGAGCGTCGAGCAAAACCGGCTTGGATCGCTCAAAGCTCGTAGCTCATGGCTCGCCGTTCCGAACCGCTTGCGTCGCAAAGGAAACTGATATGTCCAAGCTTTCCATCCGCGATTTGCCACTGAACGATCATCGCGTTTTCATGCGCGTGGATTTTAATGTTCCGCTGGAAGACGGCCGGGTCATGGATGACACTCGCATTCGTGAGACTCTGCCCAGCATTGAATACGCGCTGCGTCATGGGGCGAGGCTGATTCTGGCTTCGCATCTGGGACGGCCAAAGGGTAAGCCGAATCCCAAGATGAGCCTGAAGCCCGTGGCTGAGCGTTTGCGAATGATGCTCGATCGCGAACTGGCATCCAGCGAAAACGTCGGCTTTTGCCCCGACTGCGTTGGCCTGGAAGCTGAAGAGATGGCCGGCAAACTGGAAAAGGGTCAGACCTTGCTGTTGGAGAATCTTCGCTTTCACGCGGAAGAAGAGGCCAACGAGGAAAAATTCGCCAAGCAGCTCGCCAACCTCGCCGACTACTACGTGAATGACGCATTCGGCACGGCGCACAGGGCCCACGCCTCTACCGTGGGCATCACCAAGTTCGTCCAGAAGTCAGCCGCCGGCCTGCTGATGGAAAAGGAATTGGAATACCTCGGCCGCGCCATGGAGCATCCGGAGAAGCCCTTCATCGCAATTCTCGGCGGCGCCAAGGTCAGTGACAAAATTGGCGTGATTCAGAATCTGCTGACAAAAGTGGACGCGCTGATCATCGGTGGCGCCATGGCTTATACATTTCTGAAGGCTCAAGGCCAGAAGGTGGGCCGGTCGCGGGTCGAGGAAGACAAGCTCGATCTGGCGCGCGAGCTTTTGAAGCAAGCGAAAAGCCGGAATGTGAAATTACTGTTGCCCGTAGACCATATCGCAGCCGACAAGATCGATGCCAGCGCAAAGCCGCATACCATCGCCGTCGGAGAGCCGATTCCCGACAACCTAATGGGCCTGGACATTGGGCCTGAGACAGTCGAGCAATTCTCTGAGGAGGTCTCTCGCGCCGCAACCATCATATGGAATGGCCCGATGGGGGTCTTTGAAATGCCTCCGTTCGCGAAAGGAACGTTCAAGATCGCCCGTGCCGTCGCAGAGAACGCTGGCGCGACTTCGATTGTCGGCGGCGGAGATTCAGTATCGGCGGTCAAAGCGGCCGGAGTTGCCGACAAGATTTCCCACATCTCGACGGGAGGCGGCGCCTCACTTGAGTTTCTGGAAGGGAAGACTCTGCCGGGCGTGGAAGCGTTGAGCTCTAAACGTTAAGCCTGCACTTGGACTTTATTGGCAAACACTACGGTTCGCTTCATTAAGAACGCCTTAGTTGTGGAATTCCATGGCCCCGCCGATATTACGCTGGAGACCACAGACGCGATCGTGAACGCCGCAAACTCGTCTTTGATGGGCGGTGGCGGAGTGGATGGAGCAATTCATCGCGCCGGAGGGCCCTCTATTCTTGAGCAATGCAAACAGTATGTTGCTGCGCAGGGACGACTGCCCGCCGGCAAAGCAATGCTGACCAGCGGCGGACGGCTGGCAGCTAAGTACGTCATTCATACTGTCGGTCCGGTCTACCGGGGCAGTGGCGAGGACGCGGAGCTTCTTGCAGGTTGCCACCGCGAAGCCATTCGTCTAGCTGACGACCGTCAACTCAAATCGATCTCGTTCCCGGCAATTTCTACGGGAGCGTATGGATATCCGGTCCACGAAGCGGCGACCATCGCAGTTGGGACCGTCCTCGACACTCTTGAAGACGGCAGCCATCTTGAGCGGGTGCGATTCGTCCTATTCGATGCAGCTGCTCTAAAAGCGTATGTAAGAGCGGCTGAGGCGGCAATTAAGAATCGGGCGAACTGGAGTGTTGAACACTCGTCCGGCGGTGAACGATGATCTTCTTCGACATTGATGGCACGCTGATCGATCACGCCAGCGCTTCGGCTACTGCGAGTCTCAGGTTCTTCGATCATTTTTCTGCAGCCATTCCATTCGACCGCGAGCAGTTTCCGACGGTATGGGAAGAGATTCTAAGCAAGCACTTCAACCGCTTCTGTCGTGGAGAGATTTCCATTTGGGAGCAGCGGCGGGCCCGCATGCGCGAAATCTTTGCCGCCCCGCAGTTGACAGACGACGCGGCTGACTCGCGATATCAGATTTTTATTGGTGAATACGAATCGCTCACCTGCGCGTATGACGATGCTGCACCCTGCCTGGAAACTCTCGCTGGCCAGGCACTGGGAATCGTTTCCAATGGCGTCCGCGATCAGCAACTCGGCAAGCTGAAACGTGCCGGCCTGCTGCACCATTTCTCCGTGCTGGTCTTTTCAGAAGACGTTGGCTTAGGCAAACCGCATCCCAGCATCTTCCTTGAAGCCTGCCGGCGCGCGCACGCTGATCCTGTACAGTGCGTTCACATTGGCGACGACCTGGTCGCCGATGTCTCTGCGAGTTTCGAGCTCGGCATGCGGGCCATCTGGCTCGATCGGCTGGGGACCTCACGGTGTGCTGTCCCTGCGCAAAGAATCAGCAATTTGAACGATCTGCAATCCGTCTTGACACCGGATGTTCACTCGCCCGACCGGCAACGTGAAAGCATTTTGAAAGGAACTTATGGCTCGTAAGAAACTTATCGCCGCCAACTGGAAGATGTACAAGAATCCCGCCCAGACCCGGGAATTTTTTCGCGACTTTCTCCCCTTAGTAGCCGGCCATGATCGAGATGAGATCACTATCTGCCCTCCCTGCATAGATCTTCATGTGGCGATCGAGTTGGCCAAGAGCTCGTCAATCGGCGTGGGCGCGCAGGATGTTTACTGGAAGGAGGAGGGCGCATTTACCGGGGAAATTTCCCCGGTCATGCTGACCGCGATTGGTTGTACCCATGTGATCATCGGCCACTCGGAGCGGCGGCAATACTTTGGCGAGACCGACGACACTGTCAATCTGAAGTTGAAGGCTGCGCTTGAGCACGGACTGGTTCCCATTGCGTGCATCGGTGAAGTGCTCGAGGAACGTGAAGCCGGTCTGACCGAAGATGTCTTACGGCGTCAATGTTTGCGGGCCTTCAACACAATTTCCGCAAAAAAAGCAGCTAAGCTGGTGATCGCTTATGAACCTGTCTGGGCCATCGGCACCGGCAAAACCGCCACCCCGCAAATGGCTTCTGACGCGCACGCACTTATCCGCGGAGAAGCTGCGAAGGCATTTGGTGAGGAGTTCGCCAGCCGGCTGCGCATTCTCTACGGCGGCTCAGTTAAGCCGGAGAATGCCAAAGCGCTGATGTCCGAAGAAGAAATTGATGGCGCGCTGGTGGGCGGGGCCAGTCTGGATCCAAAATCGTTCGCCGCAATTGTGAAATATTAAATAATGAAACGCCGGCGTTCTCCCACTCAAAGCTGTTTGACGTAATCGATTAGCGGCACTCCGAAGAGGTCGCTTTTTCCCGTCGCAATGTATCCATTGCTCTCATAAAGACGAATTGCGTCCCTCAGCTGTGGGGTTGTGTCCAGCGTGCATCGATTGCACTTTCTCTCTCGCAAATCCGACTCGGCGCGATCAAGCAGTCGTTTGGCCAATCCGCGCCTTTGCCATTGTGGAAGGATCGCCATTCCCCGCAAGTGTCCTTCATTGTTCTTCATCACTTGATACGCGAGCGTTCCAACAATTTCGTTGGCTTGGCTAACCACAACCAGGACGCTCATCTCCCTCAATCGTTGCTCTACGCCGCTAAATGTCGGGACTGTGTCTTCATAAGCGGCAGGCGTGTAGCTGGTCTTGTAAGGTTCAAATGCCAGCTGCAAACATGTGAGAATCCCGTCAATGTCGGCATCGGTGGCGCGACGGATAGATATTTCGACTGATCGCTGCAAGCGCACCGTACCTCATCTCAGCCATTCTTCCAACTCGACTGCGCGTGCAGTCTTTTCATCCCTGTATTTCACTATCACGGGCGCATAAAGAGAAATGCCCCACTGCGCGGCGTTTCCCTTGTTCACAGCGCGAGATCCAGGCACCACCACTGCGCCTGCGGGCACCTCGAGCGGCGTATCTTCCGTAGCTCGATACACTTCTCCGCGCACCAAATCATAAAGCGGAGTCGAGCGCGTCAAAATCGTTCCGGCGCCCAGCACCGCCCGCGAATGCACCAGTGTGCCTTCGTAGACGCCGCAGTTCCCGCCCACCAGCACGTCGTCCTCGATAATCACTGGAGCCGCGTTGACAGGTTCGAGCACTCCGCCAATCTGCGCTGCTGCACTCAAGTGGACGCGCTTGCCGATCTGCGCACACGATCCCACTAGAGCGTGCGAATCGATCATTGAGCTTTCGTCAACATACGCGCCCACATTGATGAAGATCGGCGGCATGCAAATTACCGAAGGCGCGACGAATGCCCCTACTCGAACTGATGATCCGCCGGGAACAATTCGCACCCCATCTGCAACCGAAAATTTACGCGCAGGGAAAGTGTCTTTGTCGACAAAGGAGAGGCATTCGCCGCTCCCCATCTGGCTGAGCTTGCCCATGCGAAACCCCAGCAGGATGCCTTGTTTCACCCATGCGTTCACTCTCCAGCTTCCGTCAATCTTTTCTGCCGCGCGAACTTCGCCTCGGGTCAGGGCATCACGAAAGGCGAGGAAAGTCGCTTGCGCCTGATCGTTGTGCTCCAGGCTGCTGGACGAAGCCAGACGCTCGATTTCACTTTGCAATTTGTGCATAGGCCGCTTAGGAAGGAAAAGTATAGCCGAGGCAGAGAGCGCTCATCCGAAGCGGCTAGACAACGCCGTACAACAACCGGTCGCCTAAATACACTTACACTCGCTGCGGATCAGCACATTGGGCAGGCTGTGTGTGACTTGCCGCGCCTCCGCCAAGGTCCCGTAAGGTCCGTGCCAGCGCGCTTGATCGGTGGAATGTCCTGCCGGTCGCGCCCTGCCGTTTCCGCAATGCCCGCAGTTGGAGCGGTGCACCACAGTTCTGTGGGGCCCCGCCGCCCAATTCTCGTATACGAAGAAGCCGGATGACTCGGCCGTTGCAGCTGCACCTTTCGCGATTAATCCCGCCTCGCTGGCGATCTTCTGCAATTTTGACCGAGTGTCGCGACGGACGGCGACCATGGGCAGACGATATACCTCTTCAATGCGGCCCATCATGGCCAGCACCGCCTTCACCGGCATGGGGCTTGATTCGATAAAATTCGCCTGCATTAACGGCAGATACTTGCGGCACAGCTCGCGTGCGGCGCTCCAGTCGTTGTTCAGCGCCAGACGAGTCATTTCTGCCATTTCGTGAGGGATTTCATTCGAGGCTACCGAGATAATTCCTACTCCGCCGAGGGCGACCACAGGCAGAGTTAGAGCGTCGTCGCCGGACAGAACCGAGAAGTCTGGGTGCGCCGCATTGCAAATTTCTGCGATCTGGACGAGGTTGCCGCTCGCTTCCTTTACTCCAATGACGTTGGGCAATTCCGCCAGGCGCGCGACGGTTGCCGGCTCGATATTCACCGCCGTGCGTGAGGGCACGTTGTAAAGGATAATTGGCTTGTTTACTGCTTCGGCGATTGCCCTGAAATGCTGGTACTGACCCTCCTGCGTGGGTTTGTTGTAGTAGGGCGAGGCTGTCAGGATCGCATCCACCCCCGGCCGCGTGGCCAGTTCCTGGGCTTTTGCAATCGCATCGCGTGTGGAATTCGAGCTCGCGCCTGCGACGATCGGCACCCGCCCAGCAGCCGTTTCGATGGTGAGGTCAATCACCCGCAACCACTCATCGTGCGTGAGCGTCGGAGTCTCGCCAGTCGTGCCGCAGGGTACGAGAAAATTGATGCCCGATTCAATTTGCCACGAGACAAGATTGCTCAGCGCCTGTTCATCAAGCGACCCATCCTGATGAAAAGGAGTGATCAGAGCGGTTCCACATCCGCGAACTTGCATGAGAATAAGATAGCGCGAATAGGGTAGTGAGAGGAAACCCCCGGCTCAGAAGTTACAATTGTCTCCAGACCTCGCTGAAGTCATAAAAGCCCTTTTTCCCCGCTATCCACTCGGCGGCCCGGACGGCGCCCTCGGCAAACCCGTGCCGTGACTTGGCGTCATGGCAAAGATAGATCGACTCGTTAGTCGAATCGAGCACAAGTTCGTGCATTCCGACGACGTCTCCTTCGCGGAAGGACGTAATTTCCACCTCGCCCCCCGAGTGTTCCTGCAATATCTGCTGCATGCGCGCGGCAGTTCCCGACGGCGCGTCTTTCTTTTCGGCATGATGACGCTCATAGATGTGGCCTCCATGCCCATGATCAAGGGCCGGAGCGGCGGCGCGGACGAGGTCAAAAAACAGGTTCACACCGATTGAGAAGTTCGATCCGAACAAGAATCCAGTCTTATGCCGCTCGACTATGCGCCGAATATTGTCTATTTCGGGATACCAGCCTGTCGTCCCCACTACCATGTCGCACCCGGCCGTGACGCAGGCCTCGATGTTCTTCACCACACATCCTGGGGTCGTGAAGTCAATCACTACGTCCACGGCGCTGAGCCTTTCCTTGCTCAGACCAGACGTATGCGGGTTGTCTGCCGAACGCAGGCTTTGGACCTCATGTCCGCGCTCGCGTGCCACTTGGCCGACCAGGAAACCGGTCTTGCCGACGCCGAGAAGAAGAACTTTCATGGATACCAAGTTTAATCTTTTTCAGGGCACCGAAACTCTATGGGCTTGACGATACCCCCTCTCTTCAAGATACTTCCACCAACACTGATTAACGAGGGTCCCATGATGAAAGTGGCAGGCCGATTTGTTTTCGCTCTATTTCTGTTTGCGGTTTCGTCCTTACTCTCTTCCGCTGCGGCTAAACCTGACCGTCAGGTGGCAATTACTATCGACGATCTTCCGGCTGCGTCGGCGAACACCATGCCGACTGCAACTATGACCGAGATGACCGCAAAACTGCTGGGAACCATTCGCGACCAAAAAGTCCCGCTGGTTGGATTTGTGAACGAGAAGAAGCTCTACAAGCTGGGGGAAGTGGATGAGCGGATCAATGCGCTCAAAATGTGGATGGATTACGGCTTTGAGCTGGGAAATCACACCTTTGCCCACACATCGCTGAACAAGGTCCCACTGCAGTTCTGGGAAGAGGAAGTGGTCCGCGGAGAAACCGTGACCAGCATGCTAATGGCGCAGCACAACATGAAGCTGCGCTATTTACGCCATCCATATCTCGACACTGGCCGCGATCTTGAAACCCGCAGGCAAGCCGAAGCTTTTCTCGCGCAACGAGGTTACAGAATTGCCCCCATCACCCTTGACGCCTGGGACTGGATGTATGCGACCGTATACGAAGATGCAAAGAAGCGCGGAGATTCGGCGCTACAGAAGCGACTGGCCGACAGTTATCTCGCCTACAGCGACCAGGTCTTTGCCTATACCGAGCAGCTTTCGGTGCGCATCGTTGGTTACGAGCCGAAGCAGATTTTGCTTATTCACGCCAATCAGCTTGAGGCCGACCACATCAGCGAATTATTTGATCTTTTTCGTAAGCGTGGATACCGCTTCATCACTCTCGAGGATGCCTTGAGCGATCCAGCCTACAGTTTGCCTGATACCTATGTGGGGGAAGAAGGCACTGGCTGGATAGATCACTGGGCCATCACTATGGGTAAGCCGCCGCAAAGTGGCCCCGAGTTTCCCCAATGGGTACTTGATCTTGCGAAGTCGCTGCGTCAGCCGCAGCCTTGAACTGGGCTTGCGTAAATCAGGCGAAAGTGTCGGGGTCAGGGTCAGCAAAGAACCTCTTGTGAAGGCGTTGCACTACCGTCGGCACCTGGTCTTCGTCGATGACAAAGGTGAGATTGATCTCCGACGCACCTTGCGAGATCATGCGGATCTTTACGTCTGAGAGCTCGCCGAATACATGCGCTGCAATTCCGGGAATCTCCCTTAAATTTTCTCCCACCAGGCACACGATCGCCTTCCGGCCTTCGTATTTCACATCGGCGAGTCGCGCCAGATCGGCGGCCAGGGCGGGTATGGATTCGTTCGAATCCACAGTAAGCGAAACACTGACTTCCGAAGTAGACACAACATCTACCGGAATTCGGTGGCGGTCGAACGCCTCAAAAATCGATTTCAGGAATCCGTGTGCCAACAGCATGCGTGGTGCGGCAACATCGACGATAGTAATTCGCTTCTTCGCAGCAATCGCTTTGAAAAAATTACGGCAGTGTGGCGCGCGTGCTGCAATGCGAGTGCCTTCACATGAGGCATTCCGCGAATTCAAAATGTAAACCGGGATGTTCTTTTGGATCGCCGGCAGCACGGTTGCGGGATGCAGGACTTTCGCTCCGAAATACGCAAGCTCGGCGGCTTCATCGAAGCTGATGACCTTGATGCGGCGTGCATCGGGGCAGATGTTCGGATCGGTCGTCAGCATCCCATCCACGTCGGTCCATATCTCAATCTTCTCCGCGCCGAGTCCCGCGCCGACGATCGCTGCAGAGAAATCTCCGCCGCCCCGTCCGATGGTTGTGGTTATGCCGCTGCGGGTTGAGCCGACAAATCCGCCCATGACCGGAACCCGCCCGCCCTCGAGTAGAGGCTGCACTACTTCGCGAAGCTTGCCGTTGGTTTCATCAAACAGGGGAGCGGCCCGGGTGAACGACTCGTCAGTGACAATGCAGTCCCGAGAATCGACTAGAGATGCCTCGACACCATTCGCGGACAATGCTGCACTGACCAGCTTGCTTGACAGCACTTCGCCAAAAGAGGCGACATGGTCAGTGGTCCGGGGCGTAAGCTCGCCAACCGCGGATATCCCGCGGAGCAACTCTTCCAACTCTTCGAACTCTGTTCCAAGATCGCTGTGAAACTGAGTGAAAACGCCCGTTCCCAGCAATTCGCCGGCAGTATTGTAGTGACGTTCACGAAGCTCGCGGGCAAGAGTAAGAGCAGTCTTGCGGTCACCAGCGCCCGCCGCGCGCGCCATCTGCAGCAGTTGGTCTGTCACGCGAGCCATGGCGCTGACGACGACCACCGGCCTTTGTGACACGCGTCCGCGGACGATTTCCGCTACACGCGAGATTGATTTGGCGTCACCAACCGACGTGCCGCCGAATTTCATCACGATGCAGCTGGTAGCCATTAGCTCTTTGCTTTTGAGAAATCAGCGGGACTTGGGCCTTCCGAGAACGCAGTCATGCGGCAAATACCGCGCTACGACAAGTAGCCTTCCACTTTCAACAGTTCCGCATTCAGCAGCGCCGCCCCGGCTGCTCCGCGAATCACGTTATGCGAGAGCACGGTAAACTTCCAATCGAGCACGCCGCAGGGACGCAGGCGTCCGACGGTGGTCGTCATGCCGTTACCGGAGTCGACGTCCAGACGAGGCTGCGGACGGTCTTGCTGCTCAAGATATTGCACCGGCTGTTTCGGCGCGCTGGGAAGATTTGCGACCTGCTCAAGTCCCCGAAACTCCTTCCACGCGCGCACGATTTCTTCCGGCTTTGCTGATTTCTTGAGCTTTATCGAAATCGATTCGGTGTGGCCGTCTTCCACCGCAACCCGATTGCACTGAGCGCTCATCTTAAAAGGCGCGAGGACAACGCCAGAGCCGTTCAAACTGCCAAGCATCTTGCGCGTCTCTTCTTCCATTTTGTGTTCTTCGTTGGGAATGTATGGGATGACGTTGCCGAGGATGTCCATCGACGCCACTCCCGGATAACCCGCGCCGCTGACCGCTTGCATGGTCACCGCCATCACCGTCTCAATCTCAAATTGCTTATGAAGTGGCGCGAGCGCAAGCACCAGTCCCATAGCCGAGCAGTTCGAATTAGTCACCACGAAGCCGCCGCTCTTCCGGCGCCAGGGCTGGCACTCAATCAGCTTGATGTGATCGGGATTGACCTCAGGAATGACGAGCGGAACATTCGGCGCCATGCGCAGCGCACTGGAGTTGGTGATGACGGCATGACCAGCTTCTGCAAAGCGCGGCTCCAATTCGGCCGCAATGGCTGCGTCAAGCGCAGCAAAAACCACTTTCGGAGCGCCGTCGGGAGTTGCCGGCGAAACCTTCATTGTCGCGACCCGCGCCGGAATGGGTGTGCGTAATTTCCAGCGCGCGGCGTCAGCGTACTCGCGTCCTTCTGAGCGGTCGGAAGCCGCCAGCCACGCCACTTCGAACCACGGGTGGTGCTCCAGCAGTTGAATAAACCGCTGCCCGACGATGCCCGTGGCACCAAGAATTCCTATAGGAATTTTGTTCATAACAGGAGTAATTCAGATTCTACAACACTGGCTTGAGGCCTATTTGTGTGGCGAGGTCTCTCCGAGGAATGAATAATCGTTCAGCGGCCCAAAGCGTTTCTTCTCCGCATACATGCGCCACCGCCGCCACACAATGCGCAGGCTCGCCATGACCGGTATGGACAAGTAAACGCCCAGCACGCCGGCGATTTCCCCTCCCGCCAGCACCCCAAAAATTGCGGCTAGCGGATGCAACTCCATGCTCTTTCCCATGATTCGAGGCGAAACCGCGTAATCCTGTACCAGTCGCCATGCAAGCAAAAAGATCAGGACAATCAACCAATGCTGATAACCGGTTAGCAGGGCCACCCCCACAATCAGCACCGATGCAACTAGCGGCCCAACAACCGGGATGAACTCGAGAATTCCCCCCGCCGTCCCGAGCATCAGCGCGTATTGCACTTTCATGAGCCCCAGAAATGAGGAGTAGGCCACCCATGAAAGGGCAACAAGGATGAGCTGCGCGCGAATGAATTGCGCCAGCATTTCGTTCATGTCCGCAATTACCCCTTGCATGAACTCGCGCTGCGGCTTGCTCTGGACGAACGAAAGGGCTACGCGGCTCAGGGTGGTTCCGTCTTTGAGGAAAAAACCCGCGAGTATTGGAATCAGCACCAGGAGCCACGATTCCTTTGCCACTTCCGCGATACGCAATCCCGCCCTCTGCGCGATGCTCAGAAGAAATCCCGTATGCGCCCGTAAATACGCGCTCAACTCATCGCGAGTTGCAGCGCTTACTCCGTGCTCGATGCCGATCTGTTGAACGATTTCGCCGCTGTTTACGCGGTCAATGAGCGACGGCAGAGATTCGGTCAGCTTCTGGGCTTCATGGCCGATGCGCGGACCCACAAAGAAGAAGAAGGTGAACAAGCAGCTTACGATCAGAACGTAAATGACCGCGATTGCGCCGCCACGGCCCTTGGTAAATTTCTCGACCCGAGATACCGCAGGATCTACTAGATACGCAAAGAAAATTGCGAATAGAAATGCCATCAGCGTGCGGCGTGCGACGTAGAGAAAGCCGATGCCTAGCGCAAACAGCAACACCGTAAACAGGATCCGGGTCGTCCGCGAATCGATCAGCGACATTAATCATTTCCTCGTCGGACGGTGGGCGTCACCACGCCCGGAGCATACAGAATGTTTCGTCAGTCGCGGAGAACTTCGGTTCCGCCGTCGTTCAGCAAGCGCACCAGCTTGAACTGGTCGTCCAGCCAAAACGCCCAATCTCCAACTTCGGATTTCAAAACAAATTTGCTGAACTCATGCTCGGCCCCGCGAAAAGTCAACTTTTCTCGTCCCTGGAATTCAACGCTCACCGACATCGAAGAACGTCCATGCGGATTTAGCGCGCCGAACTGCACCGGCTGCTTCATTGGGCATTGCACCGGTCCCTTGTCCTTCTTGCATGCCGTTGCCAGGTACTTCCAGGCAAGCACTTCACGGTGCACAAAGAAATAATCATCCAGAACCAGGGTCGAGGCTGGCAGCAGAAAGTTTTGTTCGTGTTGTTTACTCTCCGGGCCTTCGCCAAATCGCTCAATGAGGAAGGTGTCGTTGGGGGTCACAACCGCGACGGTTTTTTCCGGGCTGATCTCTTTCCACTCGTAGCGCCGGAGATCGACTGAGGGCGTGAGCTGTAGTTCCGAGCTTTGCTCCGCCTGCTGCTCGCCTTGCGCTGACTTGAATACTGACGTCACGATGCTGCCATTCGGGCCTTGTTTGATGTTGAAAGTCTCGGTGGCGACACGGTGTCCGCTGGTGTAGACCCCGAATGAGCCTGAATCCACGGCGTCAGTCGGGTTTGCCTGCTTATCCTTCGCCCAGATCGGCAGCGCAAGAAATACAGTGCTGGCAAGAATTACCGTGCTAAGGACCAGACCTGCTTTGATTCGAACTATATGAACAGTGTTCAAGCGCGCGCTCCTGAAACTGGGACCAGGTTCAGTCCTGAAATGATTTCCTGGGCGACTGTGGCGATCGTCTTGCCCGTAGTCTCGATGCGAGTCGTGGCTTTCAGATACTCGGGACGTCTGCGCTCATAAAGCTGCTGGAACTCCTCCATGCTGCGGCGCAGAGGACGATTCACTCCCGGCTGCTCGCATCGCTGGAATAACTCAGCAATGGGAGCGTCCAGGAACACTGCTGGTACTTCGGCTGCCCGCAGGCATTCTTGAATTCCCGGCTCGATGAAAGCTCCACCGCCCAGCGCCAGCACCATCGGACTAGTCTCGAGAGCTTTGATTGCCTCTTGAACCATCTTGCATTCCAGACGCCGGAAACCCGGTTCTCCATCTTCGCGGAAGATTTGCTCGACCGTTCGCTGCTCGCGCTCTTGAACTAATTCGTCGATATCAGCAAATTGCCAGCCTAGCCGCAAGGCCAGCTCCCGGCCGACTGTAGTCTTGCCGGCGCCCATAAATCCAACCAGCGCTACTGCCGAACAGGCCTTCGCCAAGCCAGATGTGTACGCCGAAACCGATTCATCTGTCATTTGTGGCAATTGGGGCCTGCGCGAAAATGTTAGTTTTGACGCTTCTTGAGGTGGATTTTACCACTGAAGGAGAAGAGCTTAACTGAAGATGCAGCCTTGCCCAGGGTGCCTGCGAAGGCACTCCCGGCACTGGCCAGAAAGGGTGTGTGCTTGGGTTCGAGTGAGAAGTCGCTGTCGACACGTCCTTGGTCACTGCGGGCCAGTACCTCAATAGAAGCAAATGCAGGAGCAGTTGCTTCGATGTCACCAGTGTGGCTGGTGAAATCATATTCGCCGTCGTCGCCAAAATCACCCGCGTACTTTATCCTGCCGCTGTTCGAGTTCACCAGTACCAGCGTACCGCTCACCTGGTTCATGAACACATCGCCACCCATGGACATGACTTCAATATGGCCGTGAACGTTACTCAGGGTCACGCTTCCGTTGAGTGTCCTGACATGCACATGCCCGCCCGCACAATCCATGACGTCGATTGGCCCTTCATTGCCGGCCACCATTACATCACCCTGTAGTTTTTCGGCATGGATGCGTCCGGTGTCGGAATGCAACGTGACATTCGCGTCGCGCGGAACCTGGACTTCGTATTCCACAATTCCCGTCTTCCGATCTGCGCCGGCCAGAAGATGGGAAACTATATCTATACGATTGTGACTCTTGCTCTGATCGAGTTCGACTCTGTCGGAGTGCAGAATGGCGGTGACCACCACCTCGCGATTAGCGCCGGCTTTTACCACCACCGGACCGTACGGATTGTTAATAGAGACGGTCGGATGCTTGCCAACTTTGAAATGCAGATCCTTACGACTCTCGCCCGCAGCGAATGCCAGCCCGGTAATCGCCAGCACAGATACTAATTTTGCGGCGCAATTAGGTGCACGCATTCTCTTCCCCCTGGTCACGGTTCGCTAACGTGGTCCACAGCAAGGTCGTACAGCATCTCTTTTTGCTCGTAGGCGTTGATCAGCATCTGTTGCCGGTAAACGTCATTAGGGTCGCTCTTGACTGCCTGTTCAGCATCTCGAATGAAAGCGTTGGCATCATCCAGATCCGCGCGGTATCTGGCGCGTTGTGCCGGTCGGTGCGAATTGACTGTGTTGAGAAGTTGTTGGTCGTCAGAAGAAACTGCAACGGTGACCGGCGCCTTGACCTTGATCTGCTTCGCAACCGCGGCATTGTCACCGGCACTTGCAGGATGATGAAGCCGAACCACCGCCACCATCGCCAGAACTGCGGCTACAGGAACTAGCCAGGCAGTTCGCCAGCGCCAGAAGAAATCCCGGCGTGAAGGTGAAGCTTCAGCGGGGCGGATCAGTCCCTCGCTGCGCAATCTCGACTCCAGTGCGTTCCAGACTGCAGGGCTGGGCTCGTCGGCAGCGAGCAGCAGTTTCGCTTGCGAGGAAATCAGCGTGAAATCAGCGAGCAGATTGGCACACGCAGAACACGAGTCCAAATGCGCCCGCTGCTCGGGGGAGTGCTCACCCTCCAGCAAAACGCGCTCAAACTCAACGCAATTCATACAACCTCTCTCCCCAACATGAAGACCGAACGCGCAACTATTTCGCGCTTTGGTCTGCAGGTAACTGACTGGCTCCTCATCGTTTGCCGGCCTTTTCGGCTCTGTTCGCCCGGAGGAGATCACGCAATTTCAAACGAGCCTTGTGCAGTTGTGACTTGCTGTTCCCGATCGAACAGCCAACCATTCCCGCAATTTCGTTGTGCTCGTATCCTTCGACGTCGTGCAGTACAAAGATCGTACGATAACCAGGAGGTAGCTCGTCAACCGCTCTTTGCAGTTGCAACCGGTCTATTGAACCTGTCAGCCGCTCATCCGGAGCGCCCGGCTCTTTTCTTACCGTGCCTTCCTCATCCCCTTCCATGGTCTCTTCAAGAGAAACCACGGGAAGGTTCTTCCTGCGCAACTGCATCAGGACGACGTTGACCGACATCCGGTGCAGCCAGGTTGAAAAAGCTGACTCTCCGCGAAACGTGCCAATCTTGCGAAACAACTGCAGGAAAGCTTCCTGCGTCAGGTCTTCAGCCGAAGCCGTATTTCCCGTCATGCGCAAACACAGGGAATACACCCGCCGCCGGTGCAGGTCGTAGAGGAAATGAAACGCCTCTGCGTCGCCCTGCTTGGCCCGTTCAATCGCCTCTGCTTCAGTAAGCTTGTCGCCCTGTAGACGTTTCGCGGTGGTCAAGTTGCCTTTTCCGCCGCAGTCAATGTGATGCGGCGCAAACCTCTTTTCGTTGTACTGCTTGCGGGTGCTTAGAGGGTTGAAATGTTACCCTGGTTCGCAGCCTAAAGGGTGGATAGGCCTGCGTCAACCCGAGCCATAGCTATAACCCAGATTGGTGGGTTTTTATTCGCCGGCGCCGATTGGGATTACGCGAAATCATCCTTTGATCAGCCGCAGGGGAGCCTGTCCAGAAGCGATTGATCCGGAGCCGAGGAGCCGGAACTGGGACCTTTCGCGCGGCTAAGGCCCCCAAGAGGCCGATATCCGACTCTGCGCACCCCTAAGCGCCTACCAGTTCCTGTACGTGAATTGGCACTTTGGTTAGGGTTTCCACCCGGGGGCCATATTTCCCCAGCGTGTTCTCCACCACGCAGTAGTCGAAACCAGGAATCACAACATCGTTCCAGCGGTCGCCAATGCCACGCAGGGCTACGTCGAGCATAGTAACGATTTGATTACCTAGAGGCTCGTGACTGTCAAGGGTGATCGCGCCGAAGAATTCCTGGCACTCGGTATAACCGGAATTGTGGGTCCCGGTATATGGCTTCTGCCTGGCAAGATCGATCTTCTTGCCAATCCGTTTCGAGATTTCGTCCGAGCGCTCTGAGAAGAAATCAACCAGTGACTGCTCTTGTATTTTCGCGGGCAACTGCTTGCTCGCAGCTTCGCGATAGGATTTCTCGCCTACGCGATAGCCTTCCTCGACCAGATCGAACCAATATTTTTGTTCAGACGAAACCGTCGCCGGCGAATCAACCGCAATGACTGAACGGCGAATGCACGAGGTCAATCCATCACGTTTCGGCGCTACCCCCACGTGTACCCAGTCGCCTTCGCCTATGGGCCGGTTTAGTGCTGGCCCGATCAATGTGCGATTCGCAGAATTGGCGCCCACCATGATTTGAAACCCATCACGCTCCGATCCCAGCATTCGCCCCACCCATGCCCCCCAGGCCGCCACTTCGGTTTCCAGACGTCCCGGCCTCAGTACTGCAAGCATGCTGCGTAGCATCGCATCTGCGATAACACACGCATCGGCAATCAGCCGCATTTCGATGGCGCTTTTCTCGTACTTCACCCGATAGTAAATTTCCTGACCATCGACGACGCCATTGCGGCCGTACAGGTTCTCCAGGTATTCAACCAGTCCCGCAGGAATTACCTGACGTGGCGTAAGCAATGCGATGTGATCAACTTCCTTCGCGCCGGCAGCCGCGGCGATCACGTCCTCAAGACGCTCGGCGCGAATGGGATATTTTTCATCGGCCAGTTGCAAGAGTTCGACTTTGTGCACGATCGCGCCAGCGCGACTGGCGAGTTGTTCGGCGACATAGCCGCCTTCGAGCCCGGCCGCGATGTGGAATCCGCTCGGCCCGATGACACCTGCCACTTGCTCGATTGAGATGTTCGTATTCCCGCCGAGGTAAGGGACGTCGCCAGAATAGTGTTCATCAGAAAAGACCAGGCCTACGATGTGTCCGTGCCGTTGCAACGCCTCATTCGTACGCCGCACACGCGCCTGAAACTCCTCGCGCGGCGCCATGTACTCGCGGTCAATTGCAGGCGTTTCGTTCAGAATGTGGAGGACCTTCTCTAAGTCCTGCCGGTGGGTTTCAAGGCGCGGTTCAGAATTCATATTGCGAGGCTAATTCACACCCGACATCAGGCGCTTGGTAGGTTTCACCAGCAAAGCCAGAATTATTGCCGCTAATATCGGAATGGCCGCGCTGATGCCGAAGAGCTTTTGCAAGGGCATGGACTCAAACAGAGAACCAGCCCTGCCCGCCAGCCAGTCTCCAATACTAAGAGAGAGAAACCAAACTCCCATTACAAATCCAACGGCGCGAGCCGGGGCGAGTTTAGTCATGGCACTCAGTCCTACGGGGCTCAGACAGAGTTCTCCAACCACACTCAAAAAGTAAGACGCATTGAGCCAGTTTGGCGACACATTCATACCAGTAGCTGCCGGCACCAGAACCAGAAAACTCAGGCCGACGAACAGCAGCCCCATGGAAAACTTTGCTGGACTGGATGGCTCGCGCCTGCCTAGCCGTATCCAGAGCCATGCATACAAAGGCGCGAGTAACAGCACAAACAGAGGTTGTACATTCTGAAACCAGCTGGCAGGGAACTGATAGCCAAGAACCACGCGATTGGTGTTCCGCTGAGCGAACAAGTTGAGCGAGGAGCCAGCCTGCTCATACGCTGCCCAGAAGATCGACGAGGCAATAAACAGCACTAGGATGGCTGCCGCCCGCTTGCGCTCTTGTAACGAATATCCTTTGCTGAAGATCATCCAGCCGAAAACAATACCCGCGATCCCGAGAAGCACCCATCCCAGGAGGTCAGAAATGACTTCCGAAGTGATATGAATAACACCGTTTGATGCCAGCACGGCAAGCAGAGCCAATACGGCGAGCAAGGCAACAATTGCAATCATCCCCTTCCGCTTTTGTGCGCGGTCTCGCGTGATATCGCCCGAGCTCGCGGGATGTCGCCCCGCTTCACCTAAATATTTTCGGGTGATTAAATACTGAATTACGCCGATTAGCATTCCGATCGCGGAGGTGGCGAACCCCAGCCTCCAATTCACCTTTTCTCCAACCCATCCCACAATCAGCGGTGAAAACGCGCCGATGTTAATACCCATGTAGAAGATCGAAAAGCCGGAATCGCGGCGTTTGTCCTGTGGCGAATACAGTTGGCCGACAATCGTGCTGACGTTTGGCTTAAGCAGCCCGGTCCCAACCATCAGTAGTCCCAGGCCCGCGTAGAACGTCGTGATTGCAGGAGATGCCAGGCAGAAGTTACCGGCGGCAATGAGAATGCCTCCCAGGAGCACAGCACCTTGTTGTCCAATGATTCGATCTGCTACCCATCCCCCGGGCAGGCTTAACAGGTAAACCATTGCGGTGTAGAAGCCATAAAGAGCGCCTGATTTCATCACCGAGAAACCCAGGCCTCCGGTCTGCACGCCTGCGGTCATGTAAAGAATGAGCAAGGCGCGAGTCCCGTAATAGCTGTAACGCTCCCACATTTCGGTGAAAAAGAGCGTCGCCAGGCCGCGAGGATGGCCGAAAAACCGGACGTCGTATTCTGCTGGCGCAACTGGAACGGGGACCGGTTCTACGGGTTGCATAGGTGAATTCCGCCTCGTGGAAGATAGCAGAGCAGCGCAAATTTCGCACCTACGACAACCTACCGTGAATTCCCGATTACCCGGGGCATGGTACCA